>Ga0247840_10003710_pt1 | contig 25382 bp, 26 predicted proteins | sample LaCruzMarch2015__FD_192404 | JGI IMG/M metagenome (GOLD analysis project Ga0247840, IMG submission 192404) | Freshwater microbial communities from meromictic Lake La Cruz, Castile-La Mancha, Spain - LaCruzMarch2015_17m | ecosystem: Environmental > Aquatic > Freshwater > Lake | place: Spain...
TGTTTGAACATTAATGCCCTGGGGCACTGCCCAATTTTTAGTGCTGGGCTGCAAGGTCACTCTGGGCCAGTTCATGTACTTTATTGGATTAATGTCTTTTACATTGTCAGCACGGTATTGCAAGGTTGGCATGATTTCAGCAGCATGCCATTGATTGCCAAATATGTAAGTCATAGGCGGTTCCCCGGGGTCTGGCACCCAGGTAAAATCAAATTCAATGCCTTGGCTGCACAGTTGAGTCCAGTTGGATTGATCACTAAACAATTTGGCAGTGGGATAGTGCATGAACTTGCGCTGTGTTGCACCCGCTGTGTGATATTCTACTGTGGGCATGATTTCTGCTGACCACCATTGGTTTCCAAACACATAGATCAAAGCAGGATCTCCCGGGTCAGGCTCCCAAGACCAATCAAATTCACAATTGTGGTGTTTTACAAATTTGTCAGGATTGCTTTTGCGTTGTGCCTTGGGGTGATTCATGTACTTGATGTGTACAGCACCTGCGGCTCGATACTGCAATGCTGGACGTTGTTCTGCCGATAGCCATTGATTTCCAAACACATAGATATAGGGAGGATCTTTGGGGTTGGGCCGCCAACTGTAATCAAAGTCTTCAATGTCGTCCAACAATTCAAAATTATCAGGCGCGGCTGCCGCCGTGGCCTTGATACAATCTATGTACTTGGTTTCCACTGCACCGGGGACAGCATATGTCACTGTGGGCTCAAGCACAGCACGGTTCCATTGATTTCCAAACACATAGATCAAAGGTGGATCAAAAGGATTGGGTTCCCAGGAGTGATCAAAATTGTCCACGGTCAGCTTGTGTTGGAACGAACTGGGCTGTGGTAGTCTACATGTTCGATCAGACATGTACTTGACTTCTGTTGCTCCTGGTACCACGTACTTTAAACTGACCTTGTGCTGAGGTGGGTGCCATTGATTACCCCAGGCATATATGTATGGTGGGTCTTTGGGATTTGGCACCCAGGACCAATCCCACTCACTTTGATCAATATCTTCGCATTCTTGCCAATTGTGTTTGCTCTGGGGCAGTTGTGCCATTGGCCAGTCTAAAAATTTCTGTTGTGTGGCACCAGGCACTGTGTAGGTTACCGTAGGCATGACTGTGCCGGACCAGTGCTGATTGCCAAACACATAGATGAAAGGGGGTTCCCAGGGATGAGGCATCCATGAATAATCAAACTCACATTCGACCAAGGTTGTGTAATTTTGTTCATGTGGTCGGACTGGCACCAGTGCAGTGTGATGATAGTACTGTAATGTTTGAGCTTGTGTGGGCACAAGGCATGCACCAAACACGCCATCCCATTGTGATGGCCATGCATGTGTGTATTCAGCTTGCCATGGCACTGGTTCAAAAAGCCAATCCCAGTCGGTATAGTCATATAAGTAATTGATCCACCAGAAATATCTTGTGCCACTCAACTTCTGTGCATGCTCAACGCTGTCAGCTTTACGCTCATGTTCAAACAAGCCTGGTTTTTCCCCTGAATAAAATACGTCAAACATGATTAGAATAGATGAGATTTATGAAAATACAATTTGGCCTTGGTTACAAAAACATCATCTTGGTGTTAGGTTATGGTGGTGTGAACCGTTTGGCCGAACAGATCCTGATAGTTTAGTTAATTATGGCGGTGATGAGCTAACTGATAATAATTATATACTATTATGGGATCAAGAACCTATTGATTTGAGCATACATCAGCCTACATTTGAGTCTGTAATTACTCATAATAAAGATTTGCAAGCAAGATGTGATCGACGCAACAGGCAAAATAAAATAGCAGTTGACGCTGGCTATCAAAAACCGTTGATCACTGATCGTAAAATTGGTGCCATTATCACCAGCGAAAAGAACAGTGAGTACGTACAACAAGTGTGTGATCAATTTAGTTGGCGCCACTATTATTATTTTTTCCATGGATGGGCAGCACTGGACTGGTATCGCGGTTATAACCGAACTTTTTTGATAAAGCCATGGCCACAACGCAATATAAACAAAACATTTTTGGCTCCCAACAGAATTGTCGCCGGGCATAGACTGCACCGATTGCAAATGTTGTATTGGATTTTCAAATTAGACATGAACAACAATCATATATCATGTCCGCAAATGTGTCCAGCTGAAAATATTTCAATCTTGGATGCTGTACAACCACTCAAGAGCATGTATCCAGATATTGAATCAGTGTTTGCACAACAGACTTTGCCTATGAATTTTGCCAACGAGACTGGGCATCCCATGCAATCATGTTGGTTGGATTTGTTTGACCAATCAGCAGAAAGTTTGTTATACTTGGTTACCGAAACTGTGGCCACTGGTCACAGGCATCACTTGACTGAAAAAACGTTCAAACCCATAGCCCTGGGCATGCCATTTATTATAGTAGGCACCCAGGGCAGTTTACGGTATTTGCGCAGTTATGGGTTCAAGACGTTCGGTGACTTGTGGGACGAAAGTTACGATGATGAACCCGATGATAGCCTGCGTATAGAAAAGATTGCACAAGTATTGAAACTACTTGACGGATTGGAAGAGCATCGCCAAGACATATTCGAATCTGCACATGAAATCATTGAGCATAATTGGAATCATTTCTATGGCGGAGGGTTCGAAGCCATATTATGGCAGGAGTTACAGGATATGTTGCATGAATTTGAACTTTAATTTTGTGGTAGATGCCACAGTCAAAGATAGAATATATCCTGCACTGGCACGCCACCAGGCTAGACCATACACACAGGCCTGGCATGAGTTTGGCCAACACTGGCCGTACACTACTCCTTTGCGACTGCAAGAATACTGCAATCAACATTCAGTGCCCATAAACATTTTTTCCATACATGATACACTGCCCGCAAATACCTTTTACCCCATTGGCATTGGGTTTTTTGATTTTGACATTGATTATTTTGCGCTGTTGAATGATGATGTACAGCAACGTTTACTTCTTAGTGATTTAAGATTGTTGTTGTACTATCACGAAGGTGACAATCCTGCCCGTATCAAGGATCGACTAGACGTATTGGTCAAACAACATTGCCTGCCAGCGGATTGCTATGTGTTTGTCAGTGCAAATTCAGCGGCCGATCAACTGCCTGGATTTGTAACTTTTCATGATTTTGAATTGTGGTACTATCAACGCAATCTTACCTCAGAGCCGTTGCACATACACAATGAACCACGAGAACGTGACTTTACCTGTCTAAGTAGAATGCATAAATCATGGCGTGCCACTGTGATGGCTGACATGTGGCAAAATGGGTTGCTGGACAATTCCTACTGGAGTTATTGTGAATCTGCAGCAGGCACAGATGATGATTGTCCCATTGAAGTAGACATGATTTCTGTGCGCACCAAACTGGAGCAATTTTTGGCAAATGCGCCATACGTCAGCGACGAATTGGATTTTAATCAACGCAATGACCACAGTGTATTGATTCCCAAATATCATGTCAACAGCTATTGCAACATTGTGTTGGAAAGTCAATTTGACGTAGATCAATCCGGTGGATGTTTTATTACCGAAAAAACTTTCAAACCTATCAAACATGGGCAAATGTTTTTCGTAGCCGGCGGTGCAGGCAGTTTGCAAGCCTTGCGCAATCTTGGCTATCGTGTATTTGACGGCATCTTAGATAATCGTTACGACCAAGAACCCAATCACACTTTTCGATGGATCAAACTATGTGAGTCTATAAAGACCGCAAAGGAAATGTTGCCAGAACTGTTTGAACAGTGTAGAGCTGACATTGAACACAATCAACAATTATTTCAATCCTCAAAGGCTGGACGTTTAAATAAGCTATTAGAAAGCATAAATGAACAACATTGTTAATTCTTATACCAGCTGGCAACCGCTTGAAGAAGTCATTGTGGGTCGCGCCTACACACCAGACTATTTTGATTTCATAGATAACACACAGGTGCGCAACCAACTGCAACAAATTCTAGCGGAGACTGAAGAAGATTTGAACAATCTTGTCAAGACCATTGAACGTTTTGGTGCTGTGGTCAAACGTCCAGACTTACCCAACAAAGACAGTTTTATTTGGCATCAAACCGAAGGTGGCGGCGCACCACTGCCACCACTCACACCAAGAGATTGGCAGATTACCTTGGGTAACAAACTGTTGCGTGTGTTGGCCATGTCAGAACTGGATAATATTTGCAAACAATATGGCAATGCAGTGGTCAACCCGCATAAGAGTTCATGGGATCCCGATTGTATTCTAAATGGCGCATCAGCATCATGCATTGTACGTGTGGGCCGTGATGTGTTCTTTGACAATTCAGACTTTTTACGTCCCGAACAAACTCGTTGGATTATGGACAATGTGTTAGGACCAGAATATAGAGTACACGAAGCCATCACGGACGGTCACGGCGATGCTGTGTTTGCTATATTGAAGCCTGGTGTGTTGCTTTCAAGCAAGCATGATGTGAACTTGAACTTGGCCGCAGACTTTCCTGGATGGGATGTTTGCAAAATCTGGGATAGTTCAATATGGGCTGCCATGGAGGTTGGCAAGTTCAAGTATGAACAAAGCCCGGGTGCTTGGTATGTACAAGGACAAACACCCACACCTGAATTTACAGACTTTGTTGACACTTATCTCACCAAGTGGACTGGCTTTGTTGCTGAAACTGTGTTTGATGTCAACTGTCTTGTGTTGGACGAGTCACATGTTATCTTCAGTGCATATAACAAGGAAGTATTTGACTACTGCCGCAAGCATCGGATTGAGCCTATTATCAGTGAACTGCGTCACAGTTACTTTTGGGATGGTGGTATCAGTTGTTGCACCCAAGACATTCGCAGACGCGGTGGCTTAGAGACTTACCTTTGATCGTCTAGTATTTTTCTGATGTGGCGCACGTTGCGGATTTCTTTGTAGATCTTGTATACACCTACAGGTCCGCGATTGGCAAACACCCAAGGAAACACACCGTGTATGTAACTTTTGACAGCAATAGCCACTAGCCCGTTGCTTTGTTTGAAACTGTGAGCTAGATGAGTCCAGTAGCCCATGTCAGAATCTTGTAAGTGTTGTCTTGCTGATTTCATAAGTGCAATTCAAGGCTTTCCATTTTGATAAAATCTATTGGCAGTATCGTCAGAGCCTAATACAGGGGTCATTAGCAGTTCTCCTAAGCTTCTAGGCCAGGCTAATATACTCATCAATCCACTTTTGCCAAAAATATTGTCAGTGTTGCCGGTAAAATTAGCAGGATTGTAGTTGTTGATTTGAGCCCAGTAAAATCTATATCTCTGCTCACCCAGCAGTAGGTATATATCTTTGAGGTCTGGTGATTCATGCGCTTCGTAGTAGATCACAGGGCAGTGTTGTTGTATGATTTGTCTACATCCTTGTAGCACTTGTAATTCGTGTCCCTCTGCATCAATTTTGATAAAATCTGGCAGCATCAATCCAGCAGTATCTAAATCAATGGCATTGACTGGAATTCCAGCGTTGTCATTAACAACTCTTACAGCCCCAAAATTGCTGACCTGGGCGGGGTCATAGTCCGAGATATAACAAGTTGATCTAGCATTGCTTACAGCATATTGTCCCAGAAATACATTGTCAAAATCTTCGGTGTTTTTTTCCAGCAGTGCATAGTTGCCAGGATGTGGCTCAAATGCATACACACGTTGAGCCCGAGTGGCAAATGCTGTGGTATGATACCCTATGTTGGCTCCCACATCATACACCACAGAACTATCACTTAAAAAACTCAGAATAAAATCAATTTCGCATTGACTGTATTCCCCATAATGTTCAAGGCTAGCACCAATCATTAGATCATTGCTGTTGTACCAGAACTGATCACAGTATCGAGTTTGAGTAGACTTGATCATGAATGTACCTTTACATCATATTCATATTCAAAACGATCCGCATCTGCTCGATTGTTGACCATGGGCTTGCCACGTATGTTCAAACTGGTGTTCAGCAACATGGGGCAACCGGTTTGGGCATACCATGCTTCCAACAACTGTCTTATTCCTGATCCGTCCTTTGCCACCGTTTGTACTCTACTGGTGCCATCAACATGACATATAGCAGGGTAAACATTAGGTTGGCGACAACGAGCGACTGACTGCATATAATTGTGAGTATGCCAGCCAGACTCGATGTCAAAGTAATCATCAGCCAGTTCAGCCAATATGACAGGGGCGAAGGGTCTGAACTTTTGTCTGCGTTTGATTTCATTTACTCTGTCCTTGATTTCTGCACCACGGGGGTCTGCAAGTAGGCTCCGGTTGCCCAACGCTCTGGGCCCAAATTCAGCGCGACCGTTAGCCACTCCAACAATGCCAGTGCCGAGTAAAGTCCTAACAACACTATCGACAGGATAAGGGCCAGCAATATTGTGACCAAGGAAAGCATTGCGCCAATGCAGCCTCTTACCATACGCAAGAGCAGCAGCGCCAAGACTTGATCCGGCGTCTCCGGGGTTGGGCATGATCCAAATATTGTCAAAGTATTCTCCTAAGTTTCGATTAGCCAAGCAGTTGAGTGCAACACCACCTTGATACACAAGATTGGTACTGAACTTGAAGTCTCTAGCACGTTGCATGACATTGCCTATCAAGCGTTCTAACAATGTTTGAGCACTAGCAGCAATGTCTTCATTGCTGAGACTGCCCATGAACTCGTCATTGACTCCGGTGTGTAAGTTTTGTCCAAACTCTATTTCATCTAGATCACGAATCAACACTGCTTCCATAACATGATGGTAACTGTCTCTGCCATATGCAGCCATGCCCATGGTGATGTATTCTTCGTCTAGTGGGTGTAGGCCCACACGCTTAGTAATTGCACTATAAAAGAGACCCAGGCTGTGAGGGTAATGTTGTCCCCATAATCGTAGGTACCGTGCTCGTCCTTGTCCATCATATTCTGCTCCCCAGATTGATATTGTGTCCCATTCGCCTATGGCGTCAATTACCACTACAGTGGCACGATCATACGGGCTTGTTTGAAAGCCACCCGCAGCGTGTGAAAGATGATGATTGAAACTATGCACCTGCTTGGGTTTAATACGGCCTTGCAGTTGTGATTTTAAAATTTGGTTGACCGTTATTTTGTCCCATTCAACCCCCTGACCAGCATATAATTGTCGAAGTTGTTTGAGCCACGGCCGTTCATAATATGCCACAATTTCTGGAGTGCAGGACATTGGTCCATAATCATTGTAATATATTACATCATCTATTAGACCTGCACACAATTCAGCATCATTTTTCTTTTTGCTGTAGCGTTCTGAGTGGCCGGCAAACAAAATGTCGCCTTGGTTATTGATCACTGTGGCAGCAGCATCATGAAATCCAGCACTGATACCTAGTATATTCATTTGTAGATAAAAGGATCTCGTTTGCGAAGTTCTTTCAGCTTTTTACGATAACGTATTTCCAAGGTAATTCTATCCCAAAGTCTGCGTAGCCATTTCATTTTAGTCTCCTTATTTGCTGTTCAGCGTAGTCTTGATCGCTCCAGCGATACTCGTATGTAGCTTCGGTATCACTGGTGCGTATTTTATACACATCAAGATAGGCAGCAATTTGTTGCCAAATTTGATTGTAGTCCAATGTGCCAAATGTTTTAGACAAATTAACTTGTGCTACCTTGGGATGCCCGATTGTCAATGACTTGTCTTCTGGATCAAAACCGTTGTTGGTCAACCATGTTCGGAATTCAGCAATCTTTTTTATTTGCCAGTGATACGCACCTGGGTCTCGAGCCCATTCAATATCAAAATCTCCAGCTGCCTCAGTTTGGTTGCGCAGACTGGTGGTTGTTAATTCATCTACATTGCGGCCTTCGTCATTGAACACTTCCCAATGTGCTTTGCTTACCGCTTTGTTCACACCCACATATACTCCGCCCATTTGACGATTAATTGTGTCTACACCAAACAATTCATAATCTTCTGTATCTAAAGTAAATCTTGGTGCATTGAGCCAACACATTAGCTGGCTGGGTCTACGCCACTCAGGGGCCTGAACAACTTTGCGCATGCTCAGTACAAGACTTTCGTATTCATGACACAACAAGTTGAGTTGACGTATGTGCCAACGTGTCACAGCATCTGCTTGCTTCCAGTAAGAACTCATGTGTCCTGAATGTCCTTGGAGATCTTCAAAATAGCGATGCAACCAATTCATACGCTCATGATCAACATCCAGGTTATCTTGTATGGTCTCTGCTACTGTGAAGTGATCATCGATTGTATAACCCAAATTGGCTGTGTTAATGGCTGTGATACTGGCATTAATTTGATCAATAATGTATTCAGCAGTTCGTTCACTTTCGGTCCAGCCCAACCAACAGTAATTTTTTTCCAAATGCAAGTCATTACGTATGATATTGTTCAATGCAGTCAGCCATTTACGACTGAGACTATTGTCTGCTACATCGATGCACAGTGTGAGCGTGTCTACTCCGCGCAGGTCTATTTCAATTCTATCAAGCAATGTTGTTCCACCATTCCAGCACCGCGGGTCTTTCAGCAAGTATCTCCGTCATGGTAATCTTCTGTGTGCGTATGCTTTCTAATTGTAACACACGATCCCGCCCACTTGCAAGACCTTGCCGGTAAGTATCTGGCCATTGTTCTTCAAATGTAGGGCGTGTTTTTAATTGCACCAACATGTCACGCAAAGCACCATCTATTTCAAGTACTAGTTCGTCAATCCACGGGTCTAACAGCGTTCTAGGCAAGGCCAATGGACTCAACACAATGTCTGGTGAGAATGAGAATATCACTTTAGCAAGGATGTCGACTCCGTGTGTTTGTGCAAGTTGTCTAATGCGTGTAACTTCGAACATTCCGGGCAGAGTGAGCGTAAAGTCAATTCGTACTTGACGTCGGTGACGTTGGATCGCAACTGCTTGACCAAAATTGTCAAGCCAGCGACCGTACTCAAGGCCTGTTCTAATGTATTCACCAATTGCGCCTGTGCCGTCGAGACTTGCACATATCTGCCAATCGCGCAGCCCGCTGAGAATATCGCGATATAAGTTAACACCTCGATAATCCACTCTGGATAGATTTGTATTGTATCTAGCATATACCTTCGGCCCATCCCCTAATTCAACTATGCGTTTCATATAACGCCAATGTTGTTCGTACATCAAGGGCTCGCCACCTACCCAGTACACTTCTTCAACACGATGCTGTTCCACTGCTGCCGCAAACTCGGCTTCTATCTTGCTGTCTTGAAATGCAGAAATTTCTTGCCGCACTTCAGGTTTCATCCAGGCATTCTTGGAATTTGACCAGTCAATCATGTTGTGTTGTCGCTGTTCTGTTTCCCAGCTTGAGCTCAGCATGTCACCACATGTTCTACATTTAAAATTGCACAAGTTACTAAATCTATAATCCCAACTCACTGGCTGCATTGTGGTGCGGCCTGCGGTGTCTGTGGTCTCCCAGATGTCAGGATACTTATGTTTGAATAGTTGCCAAAAATATGTGCGGTAAACGTCGGTGTTCAACAGTTTGTTATTGCACACTTCACATTCAGGTAGTGTCTCTCCTGACATCATACGGCTACGCACACTCATCATGTGTGGTGAGTTCCAATGTTCATCCAGTGTGATAGGAATATACTTGCCAGTGCCCGCGGCTGTGTCTATGTATTGCTCAAAATTCTGCGCAGGCTCACGGCTTGCACAACACATGCGCCGTTCTGTTTGCGGACTCAAATAGGTATGCACCCAGGGCGCCATGCACAAGCTCATAGTTGTGATTCGATCCAACGATAAGTTTTTTCCAACCCTGATTCTAAGTTGTCTGGTGGTGCCCAGTCAAGCACTTGACGAATAAGAGTATTGTCGCTAGTACGTCCCATTACTCCCACAGGTCCGGGTACGTTCACGATGTCTACATTTTTACCGGCTATGTCCGTAATCAGACGCACTAGGTTATTGAGTGTGATTATTCTGTTAGATCCTATGTTGATAGGTTGCGAGTAATCACTAGCCATTAGTCTTTGTATGCCTTCTATGCAGTCATCTATGTAGGTGAAACTGCGTGTTTGTGTGCCTGGCCCCCAGACTTCTACTGTGCCCGAACTTTCAGCCACTTTGCGACACAAGGCAGCAGGTGCTTTTTCTCTGCCACCGCACCAGGTACCTTCAGGACCAAACACATTGTGCAGTCTAGCTATGCGCACATCTATACCGTAGTTTCTGGCAAATGCCAGATATAGTCGTTCGCTGAACAACTTTTCCCAACCATATTCACTGTCGGGATAAGCAGGATATGCACTGGCTTCTGTCATAATGGGTGTGTTAGGATCAAGTTGATTGTGTGCAGGATACATACAAGCACTGCTGCTGTAAAAGATCTTGGGCGTCTTTTTGAATGTGATCTCATGCAAGATGTTCAAATTGATCAAAGCACTGTTGTGCATGATGTCTGCGTCATTGTTTCCTACAAACACAAATCCTGCGCCGCCCATGTCAGCAGCCAGTTGATATATCTCATCCATGTCTTGCGTGATTAATTTGGTAACCTGCCGTTGGTTGCGCAGGTCAACTTGATGAAACTCATCTGCTGCAGTGGGACCAAACTCTGGCAGTTTGAGATCAGCTCCCACAACATAGTTCCCTTGTGCTTTCAAACTACGCACAAGATGACTTCCTATAAATCCACCGGCTCCGCATACCAATATTTTTTTCATAATGTCTTTTTTATTTCTTCTATGTAATAATCAGCCACCTGTTGGTGTATCTGTCGGTCAGTGATGTGATAGTATGGTCGATACTCTCTAGTGACCGTATAGTCCCACAAATTAATACTGCTTCGCCAGTGGTTAAATTTTGCAAAATAATTAGTTGCCATCGGATGAAAGTTTGCATGTTCAAACCCGCCTTGTGAAAAACAAAACGGTATACCAGTGTCGACTAGTTTTTGCAAAGTGTGTTCAACAGTGATTGTATTTTGATAAATTGCTAAATTGATATCAAAAAATTCAGTGTAGTAGTCCTTTAGTATTTGCAGTTGTGATTTTGAAAAAGGTGTGGTTTGTGTGCTGGCAGTGTGGTAGCTAAACGGAACATACTTGCCGTTGTGTAATTTTTCACTTCTGGTCACAGACGTAAATTGTACAATTACAAAGTCTGCACTGGCCGCAATGGCCCGATCTACTTGTTGAGCTATTAACAAATTGGTGGCAGCTATCTGACAAAGATTGCCGGTTGGAAATTGGTTGGCAACAATGTCTGCCCAGCAGTTTCCATACTCAGCATCGCTTACGCCAAAACTGTCCCCACAGATGTATATCAATTCAAAAACTCCTCAATGTCATTTATGATTTCTTTAGCAAACTTTTTTTTAACGTATTCTAGATCAAAAAATCTTGCATTGTTGTGCGCAAGTTTTTGTTGAGTCAGTTGGTCCCAGCCAGATGATTGACGATTGTGAGTATGAACTACGTCTCGAACCAGATCAAACACTGCTAGTTGCCGAGCTTGGTCTGATGGCACAACGTCATATGATTCACTCCACAGGTTTTCAAAAGTTTCAAATCCTTGTGCATGCAAAAATTTCAATGTATTTACACTGCCGCACACAATCATGGGATGCCAATAGGCCAAGGGTTTGTAACTTTTTTCAGATATTTCAGTTTGATAACTTTTGCCTCCAGGGCTAGCAAAATACCAATCACTGCGCATGTAACTTTCAACCACCAGACTCCAACAAGTGCTGTTGTACCATTGCGGATTCATGTAAAATTCCCAAAACACAGGTGTGGCTCGTTCTTGGTCATCTTGTATGAACCGACCACGGTCGACATAGCTCCACCGAGCATGAGCCAGTTGTGGTGCAAGGTCAGCGGCCACAGCGTCTCTGTGATCTCTAACTTTGTTCATCAGGCATAGAAAATCATGGGTATAGTCAATTTTTGGTTTATACTGACTATACCCATTGTGATCTGCCAACAAGGCTGTGTGATACCACACCCAATTTTTACATCTGAGATCCAATTTGTTGTTGTGCAATAGAAAACTACCACACTCAACATCGCTATCCCATAAATGATTGATCACAATTGAATGTCCAGCGTCTTCCAGGGGCTTGTACCAAGGATCTGCTAAAAAATCTTGTTGAAATGTACTTACTACAAAATCGGTACGATCATATGAAACAGCGGGATCAAACTCAACCATGTCATAATGCAGCTCTACCAACGGGCGAATAACACCGTCGTTGAAATTCACATAGTCGGCATCGCGATAAATCAGTTTACGTTTTGACATAGTTTATCAGAGCAGCTAGTTCAGGTTCAACATCTTGTAAGTTTTGATTGCGTTTGCGATCCAAGTCTGCAATTTTCATACGCAACATGAATCCATCAGTTGAAGCACCAGTATTCATAAAGTCCGCAATGCGATCAAACTCCTCGCGGTATTCAGGTGGCACATCTGCGTTCAGCAGATGTTGTGTTATGCCTGCCTTGGCTGTGTCAGGCAGTGTAGCAATACTAAAGTACCAAGCATCATGCATCATGTTCCAGTACACAAAGTCAAATCGTTGACATGCTATCCAGTGCGCCAACTCATCAATATAACGAACATTGAACACATTTACTGTACTACAACACTGTAACTGCAAATTGAGAATTTGAGTTTTTAAATATTGAAATCTTGTGATGTTGTCCAATACCATGGCCCAGTCTGCATTGGTTCGTTGATATTCAAAACGAGCACCTATGTCATCAATGCTGAATGCAATTTCAACTGTTTTGAAATGCCGCCAAATGCCTTCGCCACGTTGGGGATATTGCGTACCATTGGTGTTGTAGTGTATTTCAACCTGATGTGCGATGCCACGGTCAATGATACCTTGCAACATGTCAAAATGCTGGTCAATCATGAACGGCTCGCCGCCAGTGAATTCAATGTAACGAATGTCTGTCAACACACTATCAATCTGTTGCCAGAACTGCTGATTCTCTCTGGGCCATGCTCCAGCACGTAGCATTTGATATGCATAAGTTTGTTTTTTGTCATGATCGGGGTGTAGATCATTCAGCTCTTCTGTGGCAAACTGACTTGAACTCCACGATCCACATATACGACATTTCAAGTTGCAGATGTTGCCCAGTTTCAAATCTAAAAACATCAAGGGTTTGGCATCTGCTGTCCACTCTGTGTCCGTAATTGAATGCTTGAGTCTGTCTAGCGTGTGCATGCGTTTGCTGGTGCGGCCACCGCGTTCTTCATTCCAACATTTGCGACACGTTTGTGGACGTTCACCAGCAAGAAACTGCTCACGTAAACCACGCATGTGATTGCTATTTTGTATGTCAGCAAAGTTGGCAGTGCTTAATTCAAATTTGTTGCCGTTGTCATCTAATATTTCATCGTCAGCAAGACAACAAGGACGCACTGTGCCGATAGGGCTTGCTTCGATACTAACCCAAGGTAGTACGCAGAATTTATCGTGTGGTATGTTCATTGCAATACTGCCAATTCTGGGATCACTGTGAGTATATTGTCTTTTCTAATGTCATCTAACTCGTATGTTTTGCGCCAGAACGTGTCTAGCAAATGTGTATTGTCCGTGGCCATCATAAACTTGACAGCACTTTCAAATCCCACTGTGGCTCGTTGCAATGGATCCTGATGTTTTAGCCAGTTGATATGATCAGTAAACTTTGTTAGCAATTGTTTTTTGTATTCCGCGGGCGCGATATCTATTCTGTAGTGCGCAGGATCTTGTAATATGTTTACATTCAAATCTTGCGCACGAATCAACCCACGTTCCGTCCAATCACGATGAAAGTCTGTTAGATGCCATGCATTCATAATACTGAGTGTGGGCGAGATATAAAAATCAACTTCAGGACATATCTGCAGCATGTCTCTGCGATTTTGTTCTACCACAGCCCAGTCTGTGCCTTTGCGAATGTACTCACCTCGTGCGCCTGAGTCGTCTAGACTTGCGCCTACTGCCACATTGTCAAACTGCCGCCAATATTCAAACACACTTCGGCCTCGGAGTTCAGTGTGAGTGAAGTTGGTGTTGTAAATCAATCGCACATCAAAGCGTTTTCTCCGGACCAACTCCGCTAGGATGTTATAGTGTTCTTCCATCAACAAGGGCTCGCCGCCAGCAAAGTAAATCTGTTCCACATAGTTCAAGTGTGGTTCTAGTTGTTCCCACATGTCTGTTTCAGTGCGCCCTGCATAGTTCAACACCGAGTTCTGCTCTTTCCAATCACCACCTGCTAACTTGGCTTGATCTTGATACCACTGACTGCTGAATATGTGTCCGCAACTGCGGCATTTCAAATTGCATAAATTACTAAAACGAATATCCCAGTAAGTAATTTCAAAAGGATTCTCGTCTAACTTCTTAATCTGGTGCCCGTGATGCTTGTTTGCACTCTTACGCCCACTAAAGAATCCATTGGCTTCTTGTTCATAACAACGACCACAGGCAGCATTAGGTGTTTCGGTCAACATGTCCTGGCGCAGTTGTTGCATGGGTGTGTCAGTCCATATTTGTTCCAAGGTATTTTTGCGGCAATTGCCCACCGGTCCTACAGACATTTCAGCATGACAGCAAGGATATGCTTCACCTGTGGGGTAGGCATGCAGGTGTATCCAGGGATATATGCAGAATGTTTTTGAGTCTGTTAGTAAAAACTGCTCACGTTCAGTTAACTCTGTTGGCCGTACCAAATCAGTGCTGTTATACTTGTATTGAGTCATACCATTCTTCTAGGTTAGGAAACGCTTTAGCAAAGACTTTGTCCCTGCGTTGATCATACTGTGTGTAAAACTGTTTAAAGTCGTTTAACAGTTTTGGCATTTCAAATGCTTCTGAGTGTGGAGTTTTAACAACGTCCAAATAATCAATTAGCCGTAGCACATGATTTACTTCGTGTTCGTGCAAGCAAGGATTATCTTGATTGTGAAACAACCATGCTTCCAACTGCAAGCGATAACCAGTACGTATGTTGTCTGGCAGCACTAATGCACTTTGGAAACTGGGAAAGCGCAAGATGTTCAATGTAAAGTTCAGTTGATCTCGACCATAACGTTGTTTCAATGTCAACATCATGTCAAGGTGACTCACAAGACTGTCCAAGCACAAGGCATTGATGGTACACATCACATGCACTGCACTGACAAATCTTCCTTCCAACAAAAACAACACATTGTTGAGCCATTGGTTGTAGTCAAGGCCATCTCTAATATACTCTGCTTGCGCAAATGTGGCTTCCATTGAGGTATACAAATCCACCTTGGGCAATGGGGCAACGGCCACAGCAAAGTCTTTGATCTTGCTCATCTCAATGCCAAGATTTGAATTGATAGCCAACCGGGTCGTACTTCGTCCTTGATTGGTCTTGAACCATTCTATCAGTTTCCAAGTGTAACCCGACATCAAAGGTTCACCGCCGGTTATTCGCAGTTCTTGCAAGGTGCGGTGGAGGTCCGATTCCCACCAGTCGAAGAAGGCTTCCACGTACGGATTAGTCTCACCGAATTTATAAAGTTGACTACTATCATGAGTGTGAGTAAAATGGTTCCTACCATCGCTAACCAATCCGACGTAGGGCCCATGTTTCCGGATGTCATTGACCCAAGTGGAACTAAAAGCAGGATTGCAATAAGAACAAGCAAATTGACAAGTGCGATCAAAACTAATTTCGAGAGTTTTAAGATTGATGTCTTTGTGGTAGTTGTCACCGTAGTATGCATCGTTGATGTCCTTTATTTCATATATCTTTGATTTGTACACACGGTCACTCACAGCGTTGGTGTCCATGTCTTCAATTTTCCAGCAGTACTCACAGCCAGCAGGACGTTTGCCCAGCACCATTTCTCGACGATCTGCTTTCTTTTGATCAGTATTGTGCAACAGCCTAGAGTTGTTAGAGACTTTATCAATGTCAATCAAATGAGCTGGCGGGTGATGGCAACTTGTGGTCTGCCCACTTCCTAACCAAATGGTAGCATTGTACCACTTCGCTGCACAAAAACTTGGGGATAACGGGTCTAGGACCTGTTGTTTAAATTCTAAATCATTCATTGATGTATTGGGCCAAACGTTCTGGAAGCTCTGCACGTTCACGAGCATTGTGTTCGCGAAGTTGTTGATAGTTGTATTTACAAACGGATCTAGCGGCTTCCAAGAAACTGGCAGCACCATTGTAACATATATCTGCTACAACGTCAACTATTCTGTTGGCACGATCTCGAGGATCATCTATTAGATCAAATGTTTCATCAATCAGGTGCCCAAATGTTTGGAATCCTGCTGAGTGTAAATCCTTGTAGTATCCGCGGTTGGCTGCTGCCACAAATGGATGACACATGATCATGGGCTTCCAGATCTTTTCTGTGCGAAATGTGTACGGATAGTCGTAAATGGTTTCGGTGACCACACTGAAGTATGTGTCAATGTATGGTGCAGGATTGACTTCTGCATCGCCCCAGGTGTTGCCAAACAAGTAATGTTTTACAAATCCCCCGGGCACTGTGCTCATATTGGGCAATGCACGATCAATTTCATATTGTTTAGGCAATAATCGTATGGGTTCAGAATCGCCAATTTGTAATTGACTGCTCCAGGCCATTTCCACACGATCATTGAGATTGGTCCACAGTGCTCGATCCAGCAGTTTGCGATTGCGCATGGCATCTATTAGGTACTTGCGATGTGGTCGTAACCGCCCGTTCAAAAACAAAAAGTCATAAGGCTTGTTGACTTTGTGATACAGTTGTGGATAAGACTCATGAGCACGTAAATTTTCCAGGTACTCTACAATGTTGGAGAAGTAGCAGTCTGTTTTGCAGTAACGCCATCCTGGCTCCATGTTGCCTGAGGTCAACAATAAAATCTCACCTTGTCGTACTTGTTCTTTGATGCGCAACCGTGTGAGTTGCAACAGTATGGTTTCGCTGCCTTCTGCAGGATTGGAAAATACAATACGGCCAGGATAATGCCTTGCCCATTCTGTGATTTCTGTAAAGTGATTTTTTAATGTCACACGCCCAACAATATACACATTGTTGGGATCAAGTACAATGTCAGTCCACTGCCAGAAGCTGCCATCTGCATGTGTCTTGAGCAAATCCCATACCTCAGCCCATTCATCTACAATGATCTTACGATTGCCTAGCATGGTATGCACACTCCTCCCACCAGCTTCGCATCTCAGGAAATGTCTTCAAAAAGTCTGTGCCGCGTCTGCGGTCATGTTCGCTGAAGAAACGATAGAAGTCTGCTTTTGCACGACTGTGATCTGTTAACTGTGCAGACCGCATCCAGGCAATGTCGCGATCCAGCCTATGCAATTCGTAATCTTTGAATCCTTTGAACGGTTCTTCTTCTGTTTCAATTTGACGTATCATCCATGCCCATAACAACTCCAGTCGTTCAACATAACTTTCTGGCAAGATTTGTAGGCTTTGCCAAGCAGGCTCACGCAACACAGGTGTATCAAACCACACACGTTGATAGTCCACACTGTATACCTTGCGTAGGCCTAGTATGCCAGCAAACAGTTGGTCTAAACTGGTCACACTTAAATTGTTCATTGTGATGATAAATGTAAGACTTGAGTAGTTGGGCACTTGTGTGAGGAATTGATTCACTCGATCCCACAGCAGATCAAAGTCCAGGCCATTGCGCATGTATTCCGCTTGCTCGCCCCAGCCATCCAGGCTCACATATTGCATGAAGTGTTCAATGCGACCATCACATATGGCCTTGACATAGGTCAAATACTTTTGCCATGACTTCTCATCCACTGAGAAGTTGCTTGTGACATTCAAATGTAGTCGGGGACTGGGGTTGGTCAACACATAATCAAACACACGATATGTGTTCTTGTCCAGCAACGGTTCGCCACCAGTCATTCGGAAATGTTCTAAGTGAGGGTACAGGTCTGGCCACCAGGCCCAGAAGGCGTCAACATAAGGATTTGATTCTCTGGTTGGTATTGGCCTACGCTGACCCATAAAATGATCAGGAGAGTTGTGTGGACTGCTAGTAGGATAAGCACCCAGTCGTGCAACCTCATCTGCCCATGAGCTCGAAAACTGAGGGCTACAATAACTACACCTAAGATTACAAGCGTGATTAAAATTAACTTCAACATAACTGGGGATAACATTTTCCTCTCCTGTACTATTTTTTATTGATTCAAAATCCACCGCGGCCCAAGATTCACCTGAACGGTAGTGTCGATCACTGATCTTGCCCTGATCTTCCATGTTCCAGCAGTACTGACATTCACTAGGTTTCACTTCTGCCAACATCATCCGACGTTGTTGTTTTTTATAATCAGTGTTGTGCAATGCTGACACATCTATTGCAATTTCTGCAGGATTGATTGGGTGCAATGGTGGATGATAGCATGAGTTGTTCATGCCTGTAGTCAAATGTAAACTGACCTGTTTCCACTTTGCTAAACATAATGCAGGACCTAATTGTTCTTGCATGTTTTCTGCGCTGCGCAACCAATGACTTTTGTTATTTTGCATTGGAATACTTTGCGTTCATGAGATTTTGCCAGTTGCCCATATTTCTAGCTAATTTTTTTAACAACAGCACATTCTTATGATTGTGCTCAATGTCTTGCCGACACTTGTCGTGAATAGAATGAATTTGATTGGTTCTAATTAGAGTATGCAAAATATCAAACACATGATTTACTCTGTGTATTCCAGAATCATTGTCGTAATCGGTTCCAAAAACATTTTTAAAGAATTTTATCCCTGTAAAATTTTGTGCAAAGTCTTCGTAATATTTACGATTCCACTTTGTTGCTAGTTCTAAAAAATGTCCAGCAAGCAATTCAGGATCTGATAATTTTTGTACTGCTTGTTTGCTTGCCACAAGCATGAATGGGCGACCATACTGCATTGGCCTAAGTATTTTTTCAGACACAGTAATAACGTCGTCTGCTGTTGATGTTTCAAACACTAATTCAAGTGCAATTTGTTTGTACACCTCTGCCCAACCTTGCGTTTTGTGTTTTCCAATAATTTGTTCATCAACTTGACCGATATCGCTGTAAGGAGCCAACTTTATGAGTTCGCTGTACCTACTGTCAGACTCGCACAGATATTTCAACAATGCGTTTGTATCAATATGTTTTTTTACATTGTGATGAAAACTACTAAGACCTTGATCACGGAAATCAAATGTTTGATGGCGTGACACTGCCTGAAGTCTTTCTGCTGTGGCCCGACCTAAAAACATTCCATAACTTTTGGATCCGTCCCAGGGAGTGTGTCTAGGATGTGTTTTATCTAAAGATAAACAAGGAATAGATATTGGTTCTATTGTGTATTTACTGGAAACTTCAAAAATGTTGTTTGATGCTATCACTATGTCCTTTGGGTTCCAGTTCCAAAAATTGCACAGTGTGTCGAGAAACTCACTCAACCCTGAATGTTTGAGTGATCGAGATTCTGGTGAAATCAAAATTACTTTTCCATGTTTTTGCATGCTGTAAATTATTTTTGATGATAATTCAGCTTGATAAAATATTTCATTGTCCCCCCAGTGCTTTGTAATATCAACTTGCATTTGTAAAAAATGGATGATTAGATAAATTGGGGTAAAAATCTTTGCCTCGACGGTCCGGCCAGTCTTGGGGTCGTGCATCCATTAACAAAATGCCACGAGCTGCGTCTTCGGGAGTCATATACATGTGCCAGCCCTGAGAATCAATGCTGTCATTGGCATAAGTGGTTGATTGATTTCGGCCATCATATCTGGCTTTTTGCAACCAGGAAACAGCATCAATGTCATCCGTCAAAATGATCCCCCCACGTCCAATAGGTATGGCTTTTTTGGCCTGAAAACTCACAACGTGAAATCCGCCTTGATACATGTTTTGACGCCATTGAGGGGCTGCATCCCAAATTGGATAAGGATCAAGTTGATAACATCCAGTCCAGTCCATATCAACTAAATTCACTTGACAACCAGCATGAATTATTTGCATGGCAACACTTACATAGGTATGAGCTGGAATATTGATAGTTCCTTTTGCTTTGAGATATTTTAAACATAAAAATATGCCATGACTGCAACAATCAACTGCCACTGCATAACGCGACCCTGCATAGACTGCAACCTTGTGTTCAAAAATTTTTACTGTATCAAAAGGATCATCAAAACTGTATCCTGCTGCCTCAAGTTGAGCAAGTTCAGGTCTTTGCAGGTGTTCAGGTATGACACCCAATGGCCATTCATGATACATTTTTTTCCCTTATATCGCCAATTCTACGTGCTGGAGTCCCTACATATACACCAGATTTCTCGATATCTTTAGTGATTGTACTACATGCTCCAACTTCGATATTATCACATAATTCAAGTCCATTGAGCACTGCCGATTTGAAATTAAAAGTTGCGTTGTTGCCTACCTTAGTTTTGCCAGCAATCATTGTGCCTGAGTGTAGATGTACGTTATCACCAAGCTCAACATAGTGTGAAATCAAACAATACGATTCTATCATGCAATGTCGACCAATTTTACTGTGCGGCAATATTGAGTTAAATGGGCCAATAACAGTGCCTTTACCTATTACAGTAGTTAGATCTTTGGTATAGCAAACCACTGTATCATGCACATAAGTTATACAATCAAGTTGATTTGCATTGATATAATCAATTACTTTTAATCTCAACTTTAGGTCTAGGTTGAAAGCAACACCATATTGATATTGTGCATGATCAATTATGTGAAAGAATTCATCAGGATTTATCACTATGATCTCACCGTGAAATTCTTGACTGAAAAAGTGTTTGGCTTCTAATACCAACGTACTTATTTCGTAGCCAATAAGACAGATGGGTTTTTGATTTGCAACAAGCATTTTTTACTCCTTGATAAATGGTGCACAATGATCAACAATTTGCTGCCAGGAATCTACCATGGGCAATTTTAGTCTTGCAGATATAGCCCAACGAGCTCGAGAATTTACAATAACATTGTGCGGAATTCCTACACTAACTAAAGTAGGCTGCAAACCGATGCAGCGACGATCCAGCACGTGATCTTTGATACTGCTATCGTCCCAGTTAAGATATTTTGTTTGCGCAGATGTCAATAGAGACTGTCCAGAGTCAAGAGGCATGTCGTACCAAATCATTTCACTGTCATCCATTGGATCTAACACCCAATTTAAAGCTCCTATCACAATTCTACCGTCCCAAAACACATCTACATGTGCTCCTGGGTGTATATAATAAGGCTCGCGGAAGAATACCATAGCAGATTTCACCGGAAGACCAATGCTGTGCATGCTATCTATCCATTTTTGTGACAGCAATTGATCCACATTGTGGTTCATGAAATTCCATACTCCAGCCGATTTTCCATTGTATTCTGAGTTGTTGTACAAGTTCTGAAAATCAAAATCTTCACGCACAGCATTGCTGATGTCAATGTTTAACGCATGCCAAGGTTTTTTATAATCCATTTTACCATCCTTCTTGCTGTCTAATAACATCAATCTCTCTGGTCATAATGTCACGATTGTGCCAGTTTGAACGATAATGTTGTTTGAAGAATCGACTTTGTTCGCCTTCGAATATGGCCATGGGCAAGTCCAATTGACCGTGCAATTCATCTGCCACACGTCCACCCAACAGCCTTGGTTCGGAATCTTTTACCGTTTCCCAAATTTCAGCCAAGGCAGCAAAATCTTGCACTTCGCGGTGATCCCAGTTTGTGAGCATGGTCATGTAAGTGCCCTGTCTAGCACCAGCCATGGCCCATTGCCCATTGTTGACGTCTGCACCAATGTTGTGCCATATGGTCAAATGATCCAGGTTGCGCTTGTGTACCTGTTGTTGGAATTCTTCCACCGTGGGCTTTGCCCCTTTGTTCAAACACATTTTTACACCTTCGCGGAATCCAGCACGCCATGCTTGAAAAGGGGAACCATTGGGGTACGTGGTTGAGTAGCAGTTGTACATGGCCCAATACAAAGGGTCAAAACAAAACTCCACTTCAGTCTCCACACGCCCGTCTGTGGCTTCGTGTGTGCGCATGTTCATTATAAATTCACGTGTCCACGAACTCAACCCACCATTGCCATACATCAGGCCATTGATGTGATTGCGGGCACGCCAACGAAACACGGCCTGTTCCCAATCGGGTGTGGCAAATGTCAATGTTTGGTTAAAGAAGGCAGCATCGGGAATGTTGTCCCCGTCAATCAGTATAAAGCGTTCGGTGGTGCTGGCAGCAGCCGCTGCCTTGTGGGCGGCATCTGAGCCTTTGATGCCATCTACTCGCGTGGCCCATGGCACCATGTTCTTGATCTGTACCCAAAACTCTTCTTTTTCGGGCTCGTCGTAACTCAAGTATACACAGTCCAAGTCTGCAATGTCAATTTGATTCATATGTCTTTTTACTCCAGCGGGTATGAGGTTGGTTCTCGGCAACGATTACAGCGACATTGTCAGGATGACAAGGGGATCCAGAGTTGCCAGGAACCAATTTTGTTGTGGTTGACCAGGTTATTTCTACTAGTTTTCCATCACGCACACGCACGTTGGAAGCACTGCGAGCAAAAGTTGCCTGGTCAATCTCAATGTATGTACCAGGGCAATCTTCCATGCTGTAGAATAGTGGCCGACCATGTTCATCATAGTACAGCCTAAAGAATGGCTGAGGTGGCTCTGGTATTGCATGCAGCACAGCCCAAAACTCTTCTGGTGTCATTGTTGGCTGTTCAATCCCTACAACCAACTGGTCGCCCAGGCTCTTTGCGTAGTCAAGCAAGGCAATGTGTCCTACGTGTAGTATATCAAATGTGCCATTTACAAATACTTTTTTCATTGTGCCTGCCAATCTTTAACATGGTAATGAAACGCACCTGTTTGTGGCACAGTTTGTATGCGCAATCGCAATTCTTGATATTCCCACACCAGTTCATCCGGCCAGCGTTCAGTGTGTGTTCCTGCTATGTGTCGTTTCATATGCACTATTTTTGGGTATGTACTAAATGGCATGGTCACACGTTCTGGGCCCATGATTTCGGCAGCCATGGCATACACTAGATCAGTAGACGGTACTTCATCTGGAAACTTTATGAGTTTTTTAAATTCTACCCAGTTGGCAAATATGTTTTCTACCCAGCCAAAGAACTCTTTCGCTGTTTCACTGCGCCGCCAGTATGTGACAGCATTGTACACGTCAGGCAAGTGGTTGGCATCAAATACTCTGCGGTAATGGCTTGCGGTGCTCACACGGTCTTTCCAATCTCTACAGCCGGTTGATATCACAACATCTCTATGTCTGAACTGTGTCCACCAGTGATCAATGGGACTCACAATCAACATATCTGCTTCTAGTTTGATAGTTTCTCTAAATGGTGTGAGTCGAAACAGTTGTGCATCATTGGCAAATGGGTTGGCATCGGGCACAATCTGTCTGTGGTAGTCGTACATGGGGTCAGTGTCGGGGCTGTCTGTGACTAAACAGATACGTGCTGATGCATCCCAGTAGCGTATGGTCTTGGCCAAGGTGCGGGCACAGTCCTGGTAATCTACTGTGTCGCTGTTCACAGCAACAATCACATAACCTTGTTCGTCAGCTGGCTGCAACTATCACCTCCAAGTGTCGCTTGCACATGGCATGAAAGTCCAGTCCCTGCCAACTCATGGTTTTCAATTTGCCTTCTGCATTGGTGTATTCAATTTCGTAACTGTCTGGTTCAACGCAAGTCAGCTTATGCTCGGGTAGTACATTGAGCATGGGACGAAATATAGTATGCACCGATTGTTCAGCACCGGCCACTAGGCCCAAGGCAATGCTCAGCGCATAGTCATTGCGATAGTTGCTTTGGTGTATGCCATACAAGTCTCGATAGTGTTGCCAGTTGGCTCGTATCATTTGCATGCTATCAAATATGTATTGGCTGACATTGCCACGACGGAACATCATCACAGTGGCCCACCACATGGGCATTCGGTACTCACCAAATGTTTCAAGATTGGTCATGCTGCTGGGTTCGAATGCATCTCTAAAGGCTGCGAACTGTTGCGGTAGTTTCAATACATCCAACAAGGAATTGCTGGCCACAACATAGTCAGCGTCCAGTACCAGAGTTTGATCAAAAGGTGACAGTTCATAAGCATTGATGCGTCCAGCATTGTGCCAGGTCACGTTGGCGTTGTAATCCGCAAAGTGTCTTGAGCCACCAGTATCCGGTGCTGTGACGATGATGTGGTCAAATGTATACTTTGCTGCCTCTTCAGGTGCATCTGTTACTACAGCCACAGGCAAGTTCAAGTGGCGACGAATGTTCTTTGCCGACCATGCTGCCATGGAGATGTAATCTGTGGCTTCATTGTTGAAGGCAAAGATCACAACACCTTGACTCAACGTTTTTGGTTTAGTTCGTCCCATTCTACTTTCCATGCGTTCATTTGTTCTTGCCAACGTTCGTGTGCTCGAGCAAACAAGTCTGTTACTGTAATTTTAACAGGGGTTTCATACAAGTCTAGTATCACAACATCCTTGTCTTGTGCGCAAGCCAACAGTGTGGTCAACAGGTCGGGACCGGCACGCCACATTCCACCCCCATAGGCAAACACCATTTTGGCTTCATATTTCTCTTTTAGCACCCGACGGGCGGCTGCATGATCAAATCGAGCTCGTGCGTGAGCAACTAGGGCATCAGTATTCATAATGCATTGTACAGGAAAAACAGGGAAAAGTCTAGGGGCTGTTGCCCCTTTTGGTTAGACTGTGGTGGCTGCTACTGCGGGTGTGCCCCATGACGCAGAGAGGTAAGTGGTGCTTGGTGGGAAGTATGTCACAATGGTACAGGGTGCTGTGCCCGGAGTGGCACCTGAGGCTGCGGTACCACCGGTAATTGGATCAGTACCACCCACAGGTGGTGTGTTGGAGTCACTGGCTGACCACAGTGTGGTAATGGTCAACACAGTGCTGGCTGCATTAAGACTCAAACTGTGTTGTATAAAATTGGCAGTGTATGGCGCTGTATCTGCAAACTGTTTGTAAACAATGACTGCTGCTCCGCCGGGTGTGAGATCGAAAAAGCCTGTGGTAGTGGTCAAGGTGGTGGGTGTGCCTGTGCCGCCAATCTTGGTGGTGCCGGTGTAGACCTGACCAGCGATGGTTTGGCTGTAGGCACCGCCAGTGATAAAAATGTCGCCGCACAAGGTGGTAGCCAGATCATTCCATTCAGGATCACCAGTGAGTCCGGTACTGGATTTGGCCACATCAATTTTGATTCTGCCGCCAGCGTTGAAAAAATATCTAGCCGCGTTAGCTGATGCAAAAGTCACCGTATTGGTGAATGTGATGGTCCATGCACCGCCG
>Ga0247840_10003711_pt1 | contig 25374 bp, 29 predicted proteins | sample LaCruzMarch2015__FD_192404 | JGI IMG/M metagenome (GOLD analysis project Ga0247840, IMG submission 192404) | Freshwater microbial communities from meromictic Lake La Cruz, Castile-La Mancha, Spain - LaCruzMarch2015_17m | ecosystem: Environmental > Aquatic > Freshwater > Lake | place: Spain...
GACGCCGACCGTGCCGAGATGCTCGGCAAGGAGCAGGGGTTCAAGGACTTCAAGGCCCTGTTCGAGGTCATGTCGCCCTTCCCGGTCGTCATCCGCCTGCTCGACCCGCCGATCCACGAGTTCCTGCCGAACGAGGCCGTGCTGGAGAGAATGGGCTGGTCCGCGAGATCGCCGAGCTGCAGCAGTTGGCCAAGAACGCCCATGGCCTGACGGCCCTGGGTGCCGCCATGACCCTGATGCAGGCCTCCGACAAGGTCCGCGCCGACGTCGACGGCCTGCGCCGCCAGTTCGACCCGATGCTGGTGGAAGAGGTCATCGTCAAGAAGGACAACCCCTTCGAGGTCCTGGACGAGAAGGGCGTGGGCAAGCTGATGGAACTGGCGGTCAAGTGGGGCCGTTCGGTCAAGCCGGATCTGCTGGTCGGCATCTGCGGCGAGCACGGCGGCCACCCGGCGGCCATCGCCTTCTGCGACAAGATCGGGCTCGACTATGTGTCCTGCTCGGGTCCGCGCGTGCCGGTCGCCCGACTGGCGGCGGCCCATGCGGCGCTGCTGGCGGCGAAGGCTTGATGAGGGACGGGGCCTGGGCCTAGCGCCCGGGGCCTGATGACCTAAGGAGGGGTCGAGACACCGCCCGCGTATCCGTAAGGATGCGCGGGCGGTGGCGTTTTGGGCTCAATCTCTGTCATGCCTGACAGAACACTGGTTCCGTGTTAGGCTTTCCGCAAGCATCCGATTTCCCGAGGGACTTGGCAACCGTCTGGTCGCGCAGTCGGCACCCAGTGCAAACCCTCATCCTCTGATCCCAGTGGGCAATCTCACCTACATCGAAGCACAGCACTTTTTGAGCCTCGGGAAAGTTCGCGTCGATCTCGGGCCTCTCAATGTGCTCGTCGGCCCGAACGGGGCGGGCAAGACGAATCGGCTGCGCACCATCGAATTTCTCGGCGAAACCGCGCGCACGGACCTGGTGCCGGCCGTCAATCATTTTGGTGGATTTAACGCCCTGTTCTTTCGCGGTGAACTTGGCAGACGCCCGCGCAGTATCCGGTTGGCGATCGGTGCGCAGATCACGCGCTATGCCAGTTTCAATGCGCCGGATGAATACGAACTCACCTTCTGGGAACACTCCGCCAAGATGTTGACGGGCCCGGTCAAGTTGCTTCAACGCAACGAGACTTTCACCTTCAAACGCACCCGTGGTCAGGGTCGCCGGATCACCATCACTGGCTCCCATGTCGATATCACCGGCGATCCGAAGAATCAGCCGCCGACCCGCTTGAGTTTGGCCGCCGCATCCTCGGGGCTGTCGACGTTGCGTCGATTAGGCAATCAATACGGTGCCGAGCAGATCGACGAGTTGGCGACCTTGCTGGAGTCGTTTCGTGTCTTCGAGCCGGATGTCGCGAAGGCGCGACAGCCCAATCGACTGGTCACGGGGGAGCCGGTCCACCTGGCCGCCGATGCCTCGAATCTTGCCGCCTATGTGGCATGGTTGGCCGAAGCCAATCCGGACGTGTTTGAGGCGCTGGTCGATGATCTGCGCTACATTGCACCTGGATTTTCGGAATTGCGCCTGGTGCCGCTCGGCGGCAGTAGCCCCGGCGTTTCTATCGAAATCGAGGAAAAGGGGCTGCGCGGCACCACGCCGCTCGCATCCGCGTCCTTCGGCACCATTCGGGCGTTGGCACTGCTGGCTATGCTGCACGACCCCGACCCACCCAAGCTGACCTGCGTCGAGGAGGTCGATCATGGCCTCCACCCCTATGCCCTGGACCGCATCGTCGAGCGCTTGCGTGACGCCAGTACCCGCACACAAGTCCTCGCGGCGACCCACTCTCCGGCGCTGGTCAACCGGCTGCGACCGGACGAGTTGATCGTCTGCGAGCGCGACACAGAAACCGGCGCATCCCGAATCCCGGCAATCGCCCCGGCGGACGTTCGCAAGATGTATCGCGAGGACGAACTGCGCTTGGGCGAGCTTTGGTTTTCAGGGGCGTTGGGTGGGGTTATGTGAAATGCCGGAATCGGTGATCGTGCTGGTGTTTGGCGAGGATACGAACGATACCAGGGCAGTCAAAGATCTCATCCTGGCCCTAAGGTCAGCACCGGTCCGAGTCGAAACCCGCCGTTCTCCACTGGTATTGGTCAAGGGAAAGGACAAGGCGCGGGACAGGAAAAACGTTGCCGAGATCGCGGCCGTCGTCAGGGCCGAGCAGCGCCGTGGCAGGCGCTGTGCAGTCGTCGCCCATCGCGACTGTGACGCTATCGAACCGGCCCACGAGCAAATCGCGTCCGTACTCGAACAGGGATTGCTCAACGAAGGCATCGGGCAGGTCGTTGCCGCCGCGGCAGCCTGGGAAATCGAGGCTTGGTGGTTCCTGTGGCCTGATGCTGCTCTCGCGGTCAACTCCAAGTGGCGCCGCCCCGAGCCGCCAAACGCGGAGGTCGGGCGGATCGAGAACGCCAAAGAAGCCTTCCGACAGGCGCTCCGTCCCAAGGTCAAAAGTCAGCGTCCACGGGATTATTTAGAGAGCGACTCGCCGAAGATCGCTGCGAAGGTACGGGAATTAGGACTCGTGGACCAGCGTGCCGCTAGCAGCCGATCGTTTGAGCGCTTTGCGGCCTTGCTGCTCCATCCGGAACCTGATGGCCTCGATCGGATCGGGTGGCAGCACGGGATGATGTTGCGCCTCATACGCCTGTACCAAGGTGGCCAGCACGTCCAGGCGGTCGCCGTCTGGGGTGCCAAGTATCGGATCGTTACCCATCAGCGAGGCGATCTCGTCCAGCGCTGCTTCGTAATCGGGCTCGGTCCGGATCGGACGAATATCCATAGCGGTCACGCAAGGTTTTCAAAGCAACGATTCTCATCGGCTGATCTTAGTCCCGTGGTGGGACCGACGCAACAAGGAGGTCCAAGATGAGATGCTGTTCCCGTGCCTGGACCCCAAGGCCAAGGTGACCGCGGTCGTCACCGGCCTACCGGCCTCCCCCGGCGCTGCCTCCGGCATCGCGGTGTTCGGCGCCGACCGCGCCGAGATGCTCGGCATGGAGCAGGGGTTCAAGGTCGTCCCCTGGTGCGTGAAGAGACCAAGCCGGAACAGATTCATAGCTTCTTCGCCTCCGAGGGCATCCGGTCCCCCGAATCCCACGCCGCCGCTGGTGGACTGCGCTACGCTTGTCCACCCTAGGATGCCGGGCGGCCGGAATGATGACCAAGGCCCGCCGAGGTGCAAGGGCGGCCGTCACCCTGGCGAGAACAGGTCCGTCGATCACCGCGCGGGGCTGGCCGGCGGTCAGGCGATGCGGCTAGACTGGCGCCAGCCTGCCGATCGGCGTCTGCGGCACACGAGGCCACTCCCTGCGACTCGGCACCCAACGCGGCGAAGGTCCGGCCCTGTGATCGCCGCAGCGGGTTCCATCTCGGGAGCCGCTCGCCGTGCGCGGGCGGGTTACAGCGCCCCGTCCGACGTGCGCACTCCGGGTCGGTTCCGGCAACCCTCTGAGAAACCTTGACGAAACCCGGGCAAGCCATGAGTGACGACCGCCACCCCAATCCAAGCGAGCCCCGCGCCGCCGACTTCGATTCCCCCTGGAAGGAGGCGCTCGACGCCTATTTCCAGCCCTTCATGGCACTGTTCTTCCCGGCCGTGCACGACCGGATCGACTGGCCCCGACCCTATGAATTCCTGGATGCCGAACTGCAACGGATCACGGGTGACTCCGAGATCGGCCGCCGCTATGCCGACCGCTTGGTCAAGGTCTACAGCCGCGAGGGGGCCGAACTGTGGCTGTTTCTTCACATTGAGGTGCAGGCCCAGGCCGACGCCCGGTTTCCCGAGCGCATGTTCCAATACTATTACCGGATCTATGATCGCTTCGGGGCGGTGGAGATCGTCAGTCTCGCGCTGTTGACCAACGACCGCGCGGGGCCCGACTCCGGTGTCTACCGCCGCGAACACGACGGCTTCGGTGTACGCTTCTGCTTTCGCGTCCAGGCGCTGCCGGACTGGGACGATGACGAGCTGATCCGGCGTGCGGAGATCAACCCATTCGCCGTCGTTGCGCTGGCCCAACTGGCAGCCCATCGACGTGTCGGAGACCCGGAGCGCAAGGTGCGCAAGGGCGAGATCATCGCCCTGCTGTACCGCTACCGCTATGCCCGCGACGACGTGTTGATGCTCTTGCGCTTCATCGACTGGCTGATCCGCCTCCCCCGCGCCCTGGAGCGCACACTTCGTCAAGAGTTGGCTGATTTAGAGGAGCAGACGAAAATGTCCTATGTCACGAGTTGGGAGCAGTTCGCCCGCGAGGAAGGCGAGCAGCGCGGGGAGGCTAAGGCCCTGCTGCGGTTGCTTCAAGTCAAGTTCGGACCAATGACGCCAGACATCGAGTCGCGCGTTCAGACCGCCGAGCCGGCGCAACTGGAGGTCTGGCTGACGCGCATCCTGACGGCCGCGACCCCGGAGGAGCTTTTCCGCTAGCGCCGACAGGCTTGAGCGGCGGCGGTTCGGCAACCGCGGTGACGACTCCGGCACCGGCGTGGGCTTCACCCGCGACCCCGGCACCGGCGAGAACGTCCTGTACGGCAAGATGAACGCCGTGGCGCAGGTGCGCACCTCGGTCGAGATGGAGAAGCAAGGGATCATCACCAAGGCCCAGGCCACCCCGTCGCCTCCGGCCTGCCGGCCTCCCCCGGCGCCGCCTCCGGCATCGCGGTATTCGACGCCGACCGTGCCGACACCCAGGAAGAGCGTCAGGAAGCGCTCGACCGTCTGCTGCCCCTGCAGCAGAAGGACTTCCATGTCAGCGCCCTGCCGCCCGACCTGCAACGGGAGACCTTCGATTTCATCGGTTTTCTGGAGGCGCGTTACGGCCTGGCACTGGCCGCCCCGCGTTTGACCACCCAAGGCTTCATCGACCGCTTTGCCGGCAGCCTCGGCGAGGATTTCCCCGATGATGTCGATGCGACCGACCTGGGCCGGGATGTCCCCCGCGAGTCGCTGGAGTGAGGGGCTACCTGCTGGATACCAACGCCTGGATCGCGTTCATGAAAGGGCATCCGAGCGTGGTCGGGGGGGTGCATCGGATCGGGCTCTTGCCCCAACCCGCGGGATCGTGCTAGACCCAGGAATCCTGGTTCTTAGGCAAGGATGCGCCCGGATCGAATACCGTGAGCGAATCCCCGGTACCGAAAATCTCGGGATACAGCACCAGATTGGTCCCCGCCGCGGAAAGTCGGGATTGAAAGAGAATGCCCTTGACACCGGCGTCGATTGTTTCGTCACCGACGATCCAACTGGGTGGCTCGATGCGCTGATTGAACCAGATCTCGCGCCAATCGCAATAGAAATCTTCCCAGATGGGGCCCCAGCGGGACGCATCGAATGGCGACCGGAAATCCGCGATCGGTCCCGCGGTCAGTTGGTAGCTGACCAGCGTGCCGGGCGGCATCAGGCTGGAGACCTGTTGGTATTCCTTGACTGCCGTCTCGACGTCCAGCGCCAGATAAAGCGCCGCTACGCCCGGTCTGTTGACAGGTCCGCCGTGTTGGGCTGCGCCCGCCCCGCTGGTTGGCGCGACTGCCCACTTGGGTGTGTGCATCCGGTATACGGTCACGGCCTCCAACTGGGTCAGAATCATCCCGCTGCCCCAGTGTCCAGGGACTCGATGTAGCGCAGCAGGTCTTCGGTGCGGCCTTCGCTCACGAGTTGCTCGGCGCTCTTGTAGCCGAAGGGCGGGAGGGGTTCGTTGCGGTACCAGAAGAGCGCTCGGTCCAGGTCCCCCGACCGGTCTGCCGCTGCGCGGATGATGCGCATCGCTTCGCGCAGGAAACGTTGCACGCCTTCGGAAGCGGGCGCTCGATTGATGGTGTTGCGGTGAACGTGCGCCTGCGTTGCCAGGGTCTGGAGATCGATGCTGAGTACCTCGCTGAAACGCTTGGGCGAAAGGACGGGGGTACCGGCTTCCCGATCCCGCAGGAAGCCGAGAAAGCCTTCGAAGTCTCGGGTGAAGGCTGGAAGGGGATGGTTGACGGCTGTCATGGTTTGACTTTGATGGCGTGCGATCTCGATGCACTTATTATGCACCAACTTTGCAGCGGCAGTTGAGTCAGCTTCAACATTACCCCGGCCATGGCCAACGGCACCGCGGCCAACATCTGCACCATGGCGTTCGGCAAGAAGCAGGCGCTGCTCCGCGTCGCCCCCGAGAGCCTGGAGCAGATGCTGTTCCCCCGTCTGGACCCCAAGGCCAAGGTGAAGGCCGTCGCCTCCGGCCTGCCGGCCTCCCCCGGTGCCGCCTCCGGCATCGCGGTGTTCGACGCCGACCGTGCCGAGATGCTCGGCAAGGAGCAGGGGTTCAAGGACTTCAAGGCCCTGTTCGAGGTCATGTCGCCCTTCCCGGTCGTCATCCGCCTGCTCGACCCGCCGATCCACGAGTTCCTGCCGAACGAGGCCGTACTGGAGAGAATGGGCTGGTACGCGAGATCGCCGAGCTGCAGCAGTTGGCCAAGAACGCCCACGGCCTGACCGCACTGGGTGCGGCCATGACCCTGATGCAGGCCTCGGACAAGGTCCGCGCCGATGTCGACGGCCTGCGCCGCCAACTCGACCCGATGCTGGTGGAAGAGGTCATCGTCAAGAAGGACAACCCCTTCGAGGTCCTGGACGAGAAGGGCGTGGGCAAGCTGATGGAACTGGCGGTCAAGTGGGGCCGCTCGGTCAAGTCGGACCTGCTGGTCGGCATCTGCGGCGAGCACGGCGGCCATCGCCTTCTGCGACAAGATCGGGTTGGACTATGTGTCCTGCTCGGGGCCGCGCGTGCCGGTGGCGAGACTGGCCGCTGCCCATGCGGCCCTGCTGGCGAAGAAGGCCTGATGAGGGACCGGCTCTGGGCCTAGCGCCCGCGGCCTGAAGATCCAGGAGGGGTCGAGACACCGCCCGCGTATCCGCAAGGATGCGCGGGCGGTGGCGTTTTGGGGCCGGCGCGGACCGCCTAGGGCGCCCGACCTGAATACCGGCGTCCGCGGCGTCGGCCTCCGCCCGGCCGAGAGTCAAGTATACTGTTGAACCTGGAAAGAGCAGATCTCACGCCAAGGCGCCAAGCTCGCCAAGGGTTTTCAAGGCGTTATCGGCGTTGACTGAATCACCCAGCCGTGTCCTCGTGACACCGCTCCAGCGGTGTCACCCCTGTGTCAGGCGCTCTGCGCCTTGAGTACCAGCGGCCGGAACGACGATCAATCGCCTTTGTTCGGAGCCGATTCATGCTTGCGATTACCGTCGAAATCCCAGATGACCTTGCGGCCAATTTCGACACCCCCGAGGCCATCCGGCGAGCGCTGTTCGAGGACTTCGTCATCGAGCAGCGCCAACGTGGTGCAATCAGCCTGGGCAAGGCGGCGGAGTTGTTGGGCCTTAGCTATCCCGAACTTTTCGACCTGCTTGGCAGCAAAGGGCTCAGCCCGATCAATGCGAGCCCTTCAGAATTGGACGAGAGCTATCGGCGATTTATTGAACTGATGGACCAGGCATGATCGTTGTGTCGAATGCAAGCCCGCTGTTGGCGCTTGCGCAGGCGGACTGCCTTCACGTATTAAAGGCGCTGTTCCGGCGGGTGCTGATGCCCGCTGCGGTTTACCGGGAGACCGTCGATCGATGTCCCGTTCCGGCCCAGCAACACCGTATTCAATCCGCTTGCGATGACTTCATCGCCGTTGCGACGCCCACGATCACTCACAGTTTCTCGCGGAACCTCGGCCAAGGGGAGCAAGGTGTTCTCGTGCTGGCCTTGGAGCGGCGCGCCGATCTGCTGTTGATGGACGACAAGAAGGCGCGGAACGAGGCCGCTGATTTGGGGCTTCAGTGCGCATACACGACCGACGTGCTCCGCCTCGCCGAGCAGCGCGGGATCATTGCGTCGGTTGCCGAAGTCGTCGAAGGACTGCGCGACGCTCGGATCTATCTGCCCTTCGGTACGGGGCAGCGCCGGGATCCACACTGAGCGGTCTGGCGGCTGGTTGCGCCCCCCGCGATACCCACCGCCTCCTGGCGGCGCGTGCGGTAGCGGCGCCTCGGTGGGGCCGCCCGCTGAAGCGTCGGCCTTCGGTTGGAGGCACTGCCACCGGAGGTCGAGGCTTCAGCCGGTGGGCGTCGTGGCGCGGCTATTTACCGAGCTTTTTCAATAGTGCCTGGGCGTTGGGGTCGCCCTGAGCGGCGGCCTTGCGGTACCAAGCCGTCGCTTGCTTCTTGTCCTGTGCCACCCCTTCGCCGTGTGAGTACATGATACCGAGGTTAAATTGCGCCTCGGCAACGCCCTGCTCGGCGGCGGACCGGAATTCACGCGCTGCCGTCGCGTAATCTTTCCGGTTGTGGGCGGCCACGCCCGCCTCAAAATCGGCGAGGCTTCCGGTCGAGACCAGGGTACAGAGTGAGAACAGGATGGCCGGTGCCAGGTCCCTGAACCAGGAGGTATGAGCGGTGCGCCAGTGCGGTGTCATCTTCGCGTCCCCCAGTCAGGCCGGTGTCGCGGCCAGTGGGCATGAAGCTGCGCCGGGCCAGTTCGGCCCGGTCGCCGCGCCGGGGGCGGGTCACGGCGTGACCCTCACCCCGACCCTTACCCCGCGCGGGGGCAGGGTGCAGGAATGTCGGCGTGTCGCGGTGCCCGCGGCGGCGCGCGCGGGCGAGCGGCGCCCGTGCAGGCGCAGTCCCCGAGCGGCCCAGGGGCGCGCGATCGGCATTTATTGGAAAACAGTACGGGATCTTTGGCGGCGTGGCAAGTCCACCCGCTAACCCGGACCGGGTACGCGCCCCGTCCGCGGGGGCCTGCCCGACCTTGCCCCGCTCGCAACCCTTTGGAGATGCGCGGGGCGCCCGCGGTTTACCCCAAATCCGGAATTGCTCACGCCAAGCCGGACGAGGCACTCGCCTCTTCCGTAACGTTTTCTCCGTCCCCCTCGCAGAGGCAATCAGCGCCGCGGCTTTCCATTTATCGCAATTGTTGCCGCAAGTCGCCGATATCGGTCACGCTCAACCCGGTGGCCGCTGCAATGGCGGCGTCGTCGAGATCGCTGGATCGAATCAGGTTGATCGCGGTCCGGGTCTGGCGTAGCGCCTCTGCCCGGCCTTCCTTTCGCGCATCTTTGAGCAGGCTGCGTTCGTCGCGTAGCGCCCGCTCGCGCACGAAGGCGAGCCGACGCGTCTCCGCGTCGGCACTCAAATGCTTGAGCTTATCCAGGGCCGCGCGGACGGGTTCGTTTGCTGTCTGGGACATGGTGTGGTCCTCTTGCCAGTGTTCAAAGAGCGCAATCCAGGCGCCGAGTGCGCCCGTCGCCCGTTGGAGCCGATCGGCCTTGCGCAATTCGATCAGGTGCAGTTGCAACTCTTGACCGAGAGTAACCGTCGGGGTCTCGGCATCGCGCATCTCAAACGCAGCAAACCGAGGAAGGCATCATCGACAAGCGCCGCACTCTGCCGCACGTCGCGCCGGAGAGCCTGGAGCAGATGCTGTTCCCCCGTCTGGACCCCAAGGCCAAGGTGACCGCGGTCGCCTCCGGCCTGCCGGCCTCCCCCGGTGCCGCCTCCGGCATCGCGGTATTCGACGCCGACCGTGCCGAGATGCTCGGCAAGGAGCAGGGGTTCAAGGACTTCAAGGCCCTGTTCGAGGTCATGTCGCCCTTCCCGGTCGTCATCCGCCTGCTCGACCCGCCGATCCACGAGTTCCTGCTGAACGAGACCGTGCTGGAGAGAATGGGCTGGTACGTGAGATCGCCGAGTTGCAGCAGTTGGCCAAGAACGCCCACGGGCTGACCGCACTGGGTGCGGCCATGACCCTGATGCAGGCCCCCGAGAAGGTCCGCGCCGATGTCGACGGCCTGCGCCGCCAGCTCGACCCGATGCTGGTGGAAGAGGTCATCGTCAAGAAAGACAACCCCTTCGAGGTCCTGGACGAGAAGGGCGTGGGCAAGCTGATGGAACTGGCGGTCAAGTGGGGCCGTTCGGTCAAGTCGGATCTCCTGGTCGGCATCTGCGGCGAGCACGGCGGCCACCCGGCGGCCATCGCCTTCTGCGACAAGATCGGGCTCGACGATGGTACCGGGGCACGGCTGAACGGATGTCCCATCCCGCCTGGCGGCTGAACCGAACAAACGCTAGACTTGGCCTATGCGCGTAACATAGGCTGAACAAAGTCCATGATCGACCGTTCCGCTACTTCACCAACCGCCGGCGCCGCCCCGCCACGCACCGCCAGGCTCTTTCGCAACGGGGCCAACCAAGCGGTGCGGTTGCCCCGCGACCTTGAGATCGACGCCGACGAGGTGCTGATTCGCCGGGACGGAGACAGTATCGTCCTCACCCCCAAGCCGCGTTCCTGGGATGACTATTTTGCGCGGGGGGCGCGACTGACGCTGGATTTTCCCGACGTGATCGACGACGCCCCGTCCCAGGCCCGGGACCTTCTCTGATGCGCTGGATGCTCGACACCGATACCTGCATCTACTTCATGAAACACCATCCCCCGCAGGTGCAGGCGCGCCTGCGGCGGGTGGCTGTCGGGGAGCTTGGGATCTCCGCTATCGTCTTGGCTGAGCTTCGCTTCGGCATTGAAAAGAGTCAGCGACGAGAGGACAACGCCGCCGCCCTGGCCGATTTTCTGGCCTATTGTCTGGTGTTGGATTGGCCGCAGGAGGCAACCGGTGTCTATGCGGAGATCCGCAATGAGTTGGAGGCCAAAGGGACACCCATCGGGTCCAACGACTTGCTGATAGCCGCCCATGCCAGATACCTTGGCTGTACGCTGGTCACGAATAATGTTCATGAATTCAAGCGAGTCGGTGGGTTGGCGATCGAAAATTGGGCCTTAGGAGAAGGATGAAGTCGGCACCTGGGATAGGTCTAAGCGACCTGACCCAGACCGCCTTTTCCTTCTCCCGGGAAAACGCCGGGAACAAGTGCCTGCCGCTCAAGGCGGTTTCCGGAAAACCTTGCCCCATAAAATGGTGAGCTTTGTGGGGTGGATAAGGCGCGCGCCAGACCTTGCAGACCGGGCACAGCGCTTGATCGCGCCGCATCCACCATGCGTCTAAAGGCTACACACGGATTTTCGCGATTCCGTTGGCCGCGGAGCGCCGGAGGATGCGTTACACCGCAGAGCAGTCTAACGAGGGGACAGTCCGCGCGAGAACCGACAATCAGGGACCAATCAGACTGTCGGCTGGAATCCCGAGCCCCCGATGCAGTCGCCGAATCATCGCCAGACTCAGCGAGCGTTTGCGCGCCAGCACTTCATATACCCGATGGGGCGGGCCGATATAGGGTTTCATATCGGCCACCGTCAGGCCCTGCTGCTCCATCCGGAACTTGATAGCCTCAATCGGATCGGGTGGCGGCACGGGATGATGTTGCGCTTCGTATGCCTGTACCAAGGTGGTCAGCACGTCCAAGCGGTCCCCCTCCGGGGTGCCCAGCAGCGGATCGTCACCCATCAGCGACGCGATCTCGTCCAGCGCCGCTTCGTAATCGGGCTCGGTTCGGATCGGACGAATATCCATTGCGGTTACCTTCTTTCCACCGTTTCGGCATCGATACGGTCATACTCCGTATGGGTGCCGACAAATTTGATGAACACCAGCCCTGTATGATAAGCCAGGGCCGCGACAAGGCGATAGTCGTTGCCCTTGATGTTGAAAACCACGCGGCGTCCCTTGAGGATGCTGGCATTGCCGAACTGCGCCTTGAGGTCTGCCGGTGTGGACCATTGGGCGCGGCTGACCTCATCATGCCAGGCGCGTAGTGGCTGTTCCGCATCTGGATGTCGTGCCCAGAACTCGCGCAAGGTTTTCAAAGCGACAATTCGCATGGACTGATCTTAGTCCCGTGGTGGGACTGACGCAACAAGGAGGCCCAGGAGCAGATGCTGTTCCCCCGTCTGGACCCCAAGGCCAAGGTCACGGCCGTCGCCTCCGGGCTGCCGGCCTCCCCCGGCGCCGCCTCCGGCATCGCGGTATTCGACGCCGACCGTGCCGAGATGCTCGGCAAGGAGCAGGGGTTCAAGGACTTCAAGGCCCTGTTCGAGGTCATGTCGCCCTTCCCGGTCGTCATCCGCCTGCTCGACCCGCCGATCCACGAGTTCCTGCCGAACGAGGCCGTACTGGAGAGAATGGGCTGGTACGCGAGATCGCCGAGCTGCAGCAGTTGGCCAAGAACGCCCACGGCCTGACCGCACTGGGTGCGGCCATGACCCTGATGCAGGCCTCGGACAAGGTCCGCGCCGACGTCGATGGCCTGCGCCGCCAGCTCGACCCGATGCTGGTGGAAGAGGTTATCGTCAAGAAAGACAACCCCTTCGAGGTCCTGGACGAGAAGGGCGTGGGCAAGCTGATGGAACTGGCGGTCAAGTGGGGCCGTTCGGTCAAGTCGGACCTCCTGGTCGGCATCTGCGGCGAGCACGGCGGCCACCCGGCGGCCATCGCCTTCTGCGACAAGATCGGGCTCGACGATGGTACCGGGGCACGGCTGAACGGATGTCCCATCCCGCCTGGCGGCTGAACCGAACAAACGCTAGACTTGGCCTATGCGCGTAACATAGGCTGAACAAAGTCCATGATCGACCGTTCCGCTACTTCACCAACCGCCGGCGCCGCCCCGCCACGCACCGCCAGGCTCTTTCGCAACGGGGCCAACCAAGCGGTGCGGTTGCCCCGCGACCTTGAGATCGACGCCGACGAGGTGCTGATTCGCCGGGACGGAGACAGTATCGTCCTCACCCCCAAGCCGCGTTCCTGGGATGACTATTTTGCGCGGGGGGCGCGACTGACGCTGGATTTTCCCGACGTGATCGACGACGCCCCGTCCCAGGCCCGGGACCTTCTCTGATGCGCTGGATGCTCGACACCGATACCTGCATCTACTTCATGAAACACCATCCCCCGCAGGTGCAGGCGCGCCTGCGGCGGGTGGCTGTCGGGGAGCTTGGGATCTCCGCTATCGTCCTGGCTGAGCTTCGCTTCGGCATTGAAAAGAGTCAGCGACGAGAGGACAACGCCGCCGCCCTGGCCGATTTTCTGGCCTATTGTCTGGTGTTGGATTGGCCGCAAGAGGCAACCGGTGTCTACGCGGAGATCCGCAATGATCTGGAGGCCAAAGGGACACCTATCGGGTCCAACGACCTGCTGATAGCCGCCCATGCCCGACACCTTGGTTGCACACTGGTGACGAACAATGTCGAGGAATTCAAGCGGGTCGGTGGATTGAGGATCGAGAATTGGGCCTTAGGAAAGGATGAAGGATGAAGGATGAGCAAGATCGGATTTCATCCTTCATCCTTCACCCTTCATACTTTCCTCTTGAGTGGTCAGTTCGGCGACGAGGGCATCAAGGAGGTTCGCGGCGATGGCGCGGAAGGCGGCGAGTTGGGTTTCCAACTGGTCCACCAAGGCCATCAGTTGATCTACCTTGGCCACGATCCGGCGTTGTTCGGCGAGGGGTGGGAGCGGAATCAGGCAGCTACGCACCTGCCGCATGTTGATTGACGCAAGGTTGGTCGTTTGCTTTGAGGCAGACTCGAAGTAGCCACGGCCAACAGGGGAGTTGAAGTAACGCTCAAACCAAAACGGCGGAATCTCAGGGGAACGTATTCGGGCACGAAACACATGATTCTGGTGGAGACAGACAGGGATCTCGGCTCTCCAAATTGCCGCTCGCCCCACCTTGTCCCAATCGCCTCCCTCAGTCATGAGAAGATCGTTCTCGCGGAGTGCATACCGCTCAACCTCATCTTCGCCGATCAAGACTTCTTTAATCACCGTAAGATCAATCTCGCCACGCTTGACATTCGCGACTCTGAGATACGGAAGGCTCACGGTCTTTCGCTCTCTGACTTTGCGACCAAGCGTTACGCCACCAGCAACAAGAGCAACCTCATCGAATCGAACTCGCGTCCAGGAAGAGGGTAGCCCGTCATCATCACCGCCATTCGGAGAGCCAATGGCGCCCTTGAGTCCGAGGCGAGCGAGACAATCTTCAGCGGATTCCTCGTTTGGGTCTTGGGGAACGAGCTTTCCTTCGACGGCGAGGGTGAGGATGGACTTACGAAGATCGGCCGGGGTGATGGTAAAGGACGAGTGGAAGAGGAACTGGAGGTTGGCCGGGGTGGGCGCGTCGGCAAAGCGGGCCAGCGCCGCGCGGGCGAGCGCGGCGTGCCGCGTCTCCCGTTCCTGCTGCTGCGCCTCCAGCCGATCACACAACGCCATCAACTCATCCACCTTCGCCACGATCCGCTTCTGCTCGGCGAGGGGTGGAACGCGGACCACTTCTTTGTGCACTACGTTTCGGTTCAAGGTTGGAACCGCCGTGCAGGTGCTAAACCGCTCAAGATGCAGGCTGCGGAGAAGAAGGCAGGCAAACTCGGGATCGTTTCCAAAGAAGTCCTCAACGTATAGCGCAGTGTTCAGCGGCCAATAATCCCTTGGAACATAATGCACCTTACCAATGCTTCCGCTTCGGCCGGTCACAACCCCTGGCCCTTTCACGGCGGGCTTGTCGTGAAAGCCTACTGCGCCATTTGCCGCGTAGATTGGAAACTCTCCCTCATTCCTGGACTGAGTGGGGAGGTCATAGCCACGTCGCAGGCGCACGACGTCTCCAAGCGAAACAACTCGCCACGAATCATCGCTGTGGGTTAGCTTTCCAGTTACTCCGAGTTGCAGCACCAACTCCCGCATCTTCGCAACCGCATTGGGCGCGCTGGCGAACTGATCAAACTTCTCGAAGAAAGTATGAAGGTTGAAGGATGAAGGATGAAGGGACAAGGATGAAGGATTCGCGAAATCGGCTTTCATACTTCAACCTTCATCCTTCATACCTAAAGAAAGCTCCGCCTCGATATCCTCAATACTCGGCAACGTGCTCGCCAATGCCGCCGGCAGCGCCCGCGTCAATTCATAGTCGGCAACACCAATGGGCTTATTGATGTCGCGCAGGGCATATTCGGCAAGGATGCGGTCCTTCGTCTGGCAGAGGATGAGACCGATGGTGGGCGCGTCCTGTTGGTGGCGGAGTTGGTCATCGACGACTGAACAGTAGAAGTTCATCTTCCCGGCATACTCAGGCTTGAAGTCGCCTTTCTTGAGATCGACCACGACGAAACAGCGTAGGTGAAGGTGGTAGAACAGCAGATCGAGATAGAACTCGCGGTCGCTGACTTCCAGCCGATACTGGCGGCCTACGAAGGCGAAGCCCCGTCCGAGCTCGATCAGAAAGGTCTGGATGTGCGCGAGTAGGCCGGTTTCGAGTTCGCGTTCGTGGAAGGGTTCTTCCAGCGTCAGGAAGTCGAAGAGGTAGGGGTCCTTCAGCAACCCCTGAGCAATCGCGGCGTGAGCCTCCGGCAGCGTGGTGGAGAAGTTTGTGACGGCTGCCCCTTGCCGTTCGTGGGCGCGGTGCTTGATCTGCACCGCGAGCGTGTCCCGGCTCCAGCCTTGTGCCAGCGCCTGCCGGGCATACCAGAGGCGGATGGGGATGTGCTTGATTTTTTGGATGAGGATGACGTTGTGAGCCCAGCTCAGTTGGCCGACGGCCCGTTGCAACATTGTGGCGACAGCGATCTGCTCGGTTTCAGGCTCGGTCGGTGCTACAGTTTGGGCAAGGAATGGTTGCCCAATTTCCGCCGATGACGACGGCTCCAGTAATTCGGCAACGGCCGGTTGCCCAATTGCGGGGCGCTCCGGATAGGCACGGTAGAACTGAACCATGAGTTTCAAGTTCCTGAGCGAAAAGCCTTTTTCCTCAGGAAGTTCGTTCTTGAGATCCACGGCCAGCCGAGGGAGCACCCCGGCGCCCCAGCCTTCCTGTTCCTGCCGGGCGGCGATCATGCGGCCGATGTCCCAATACAGCAGGATCATCTCGGCATTGGCGGACAGGGCGGCCCGGTGTTGGGCCTGGCGGACACGGGTCTTGATGCCCCCGAGCAGGTCACGGTAGACGGTGAGTTCCGGTGATTTCATCGTGTCAGGGCCTAGGATGAAGGATGAAGGATGAAGGATGAAGTAGCAGCGAGATCGGATTTCATCCTTCATCCTTCATCCCTCATCCTTTCCGCAAAGAGCCCGCTCCAACTCCCGCCTCAACGCCCCCCGTGTCTCGGCGATCTGAGCCAGCAGCCGTTCGTACTCCGGCAGCAGGTGGTCCAGGTCCCCTGGTCCGGTGTCCGGGTTGTGCGGGTTTTTGAGATCGAGGTTGAAGTTGCCGGCCTTGATCTGGTCGAGTGAGACGCGCCAAGCCCGCTCGTTTTCCACCCGGGCGGCAAAGCCGTCCTCGGCCGTTCCCCACCAGGCGCGCTCACCCTCGAACTCCTCGATCCGGATGGGCTTGCCCTTGTTGTAGCTCTTGGCGCCGGGCGGATAGGGGTGCTCGTAATACCAGACTTGGGTGGTGGGCGCGCCCTTGGTGAAGAAGAGCAGGTTGGTGCGGATGCCGGTGTAGGGATGGAATACACCGTTGGGCAGGCGCACGATGGTGTGCAGGTTGCAGTCGGCGAGCAGGGCCTCCTTGATACGGGTCTTGACGCCCTCGCCGAAGAGCGTGCCGTCGGGCAGCACCAGACCGGCGCGTCCGCCGGGCTTGAGGATCTTCATCAGCAACACGAGGAAGAGATCGGCGGTGTCGCGGGTGCGGAATTCGGCCGGGAAATTCGCCTCGATGCCGTCCTCCTCCATGCCGCCGAAGGGCGGGTTGGTGACGATGACGTCCACCCGCTCCTTCGGACCCCAGTCGCGCAGGGGGCGGGCGAGTGTGTTGTCGTGGCGGACATTGGACGGCACGTCGATGCCGTGCAGGAGCAGATTGGTCATGCACAGCACATGGGGCAGGTGCTTCTTCTCGATCCCGGCGAAGCAGTCCTGGATCGTCCGCTCGTCGGCCTCGGTCCTGGCCTGCTTGCGCAGGTGCTCGATGGTGCAGGTGAGGAAGCCGCCGGTGCCGCAGGCGGGATCGAGGATGGTCTCGCCGAGGCGGGGGTCGACCTGCTCGACGATGAATTGGGTAACGGCGCGCGGGGTGTAGAACTCCCCGGCATTGCCCGCGGATTGCAGGTCCTTCAGCAGCTTTTCGTAGATGTCCCCGAACAGGTGGCGGTCATCGGAGGCGTTGAAGTCGATGCCGTTGATCTTGTTGATGACCTGCCGCATCAGGGTGCCGTTCTTCATATAGTTGTTGGCATCCTCGAAGCTCATGCGGATGAGCCCGCTGATCCGGTCGCCGCCGCCGGTCAGGGACTTGAGCCGCGGCAGGAGGCTGTCATCGACGAAGTCGAGCAGGGCGTCGCCGGTGATGCCCTCGTCATTCCCAGCCCAATTGGACCAGCGGAGGCTTGAGGGGAGCGGGGAGCGGTAGTCGTCGCGCAGCAGTTCCAGTTCCTTCTCGCGGTCGTCGAAGATCTTGAGCAGGAACATCCAGCCGAGTTGTTCCAGTCGCTGGGCATCGCCGTAGGTGCCGGCGTCCTTGCGCATGATGTCCTGGATGGTCTTGACGAGGTTGGAGACATTCGGCATTGGCTTAAGCGGCCTTCTGGTACAGGGCGGTTTCGAGTTGGCGCACGGCCGCGAGATAGGCCGTCTTGCCGCCAAAGAGCTTGAGGATCTCGACCGGGGTACCCAGGGTAGGTAACGGGTCCACCCTGAGGATATCGAGTGACTCGACGCTGCGGATGCCGGCGTCGGCGTATTTCTGGAGCAGCGCATCGAGGACGGCGCGGGCCTTGTCGCCATAGGTGCCGAAGCAATTGCGCTTACGCACCCTCGCGGCCCGCTCCTGCCGCGTCAGGGGTGGTTGGTCGAAGGCGACGTGGCAAACCAGATCGAAGGCGTCGTAATCGCGGCCCACCTGATCGGCCAACTCATCAAGGAATACACCCTGGGCGGCAAGTTCCTCCAGGATGGCCTGTTTTCTGTCGGCATCGTTCCAGGCGCTCAGGAAGGCATCCAGGGAGGTGTAAGCCTTCCGCAGGGTCTTGCGTGAATAATCCCTGAGTGATTCGGTGATGAGTCTGCCGTCGGCATCGAGATACTGGACGCGCTCGGTAACGACGCGGACCTCGACATCATCGACATAGTAGCGTCTGACGCCAGGGCCACGAGGGTCGTTCTGCCCATCGAAGGGATCAGCGTCGCCCTCGCCGCCGGCCTCACCGTCCCCTGCCGGGGGCTCATCCTCGGGTGGGATGGGCGGTTGATCGGGACCCGGCTCGTAGATCTGCACGGGATCGCCGTCGAAGTCCGGATCGGCGAAGAGCGCCGTGGCCCGCCGGAAGTCCATGATGGTGAAGTACAGCTTGTTGTAGTCCTCGTTGATGCGGGTGCCGCGGCCGATGATCTGCTTGAACTCGGTCATAGAGTTGATACGCTTGTCGAGCACGATCAACTGGCAGGTTTGGGCATCCACACCGGTCGACATGAGCTGGGAGGTTACGGCGATGACCGGAAAGGTGGATTCCGGGTCGATAAAGTTGTCGAGTTGGGCCTTGCCCTCGTCGTTGTCGCCGGTAATGCGCATGACGTACTTGCTGTTGGCGGCGGCCAGGTCCGGATTGGCATTGACCAGGGCCTGACGCATGCGTTCGGCATGGTCGATGTTCTGGCAAAAAACGATGGTCTTGGCGAAGCGATCCGTGGCCTTGAGGAACTCGGTGATCTTGGCGGCGACCAGGGTCGTGCGCTGTCCAAGCATGAGCGCGCGGTCGTAGTCGCTATCGTTGTATTCGCGGTCTTCAATGGCATGACCGAACTTGTCGGCCTGCCCCAGTTCCGGCCGCCAGCCGTCCAGGTCCCGGTCAAGCCCAATCCGTACCACCTTGTAAGGCGCGAGGAAGCCGTCCGCGATGCCCTGCCGCAAGGAGTAGGTGTAGAGGGGCTCGCCGAAGTAGTCGCTGTTGGATACGTCCCTGGTCTCCTTCGGAGTGGCGGTCATCCCGATCTGGGTCGCCTTGGAAAAGTACTCGAGCACCTTGCGCCAGGCGGCATCATCCGCCGCGCTACCCCGGTGGCACTCGTCGATAAAGACCAGATCAAAGAAGTCCGGTGAGAACTGCTTGTAGATATTCTGCTCCTCGTCGGTGCCGGTCACCGCTTGATAGAGGCAGAGATAGATCTCGAACGACTTGTCCACCGTCCGATTGGTGATCTTGGTCATGGCCTGACCGAAGGGCTTGAAGTCGTTGGTCTTGGTCTGGTCGGCCAGGATGTTGCGATCGACCAGGAACAGGATACGTTTCTTGGTGCCCGATCGCCACAGGCGCCAGATGATCTGGAAGGCGGTATAGGTCTTGCCCGTACCCGTGGCCATGACCAGCAGGATGCGGTCCTCGCCGCGGGCAACGGCCTCGACCGTGCGATTGACGGCGATGAGCTGGTAATAACGGGGCGTCTTACCTGAGCCGTCATCAAAATAGTCCTGGGTAGCGACGGCGGCCTGCGATCCGGTCAAGCCCTTGGCCTTGCAGTAGCGCGCCCAGAGTTCTTCCGGAGAGGGAAACTGATCGAGTGGTATCTCGCGGGTCACGGCCCCGGCGGTCAGCGTGCGGTCGTGTTCCAGGAAGGCGTCGCCGTTGGAACTGTAGACGAACGGGATATCAAGCATTTCGGCGCAATCCAGCGCCTGCTGCATCCCGTCGCCGACGGCGTGGTTGTTGTCCTTTACCTCGATGAGAGCCAGCGGGATCTGTGGCTTGTAAACCAGGATGTAGTCGGCCCTTCTCGCGACGCCACGCTTTACCGATCTTCCGCGAACGATGACGCGACCCTTGGTGAAGTAGACCTCCTCGCGCACCTGCGTCATGAGGTCCCATTTTTCGCCGTTCGCGCCAACCAGGGCGGGCGTGATGAATTTGGTGCGAATGTCTGCTTCGGTCAGTGCCTTCTTGTTCACAGTCAATCCTATGTCGATCTGCGTTATGAAAGAGAAAATAAAGGAATCGATGTCGGGGGGCCGCAATGCTGCGTAAAGGAGTCCTAAAATGGGGTCGGCAACGATCCGTGACTGGGGTTTCGGCGGTCACGGTCCGCCGCGACCCCCACACATGGTACGACAATCGGTCGCTCGGAACACGAGTCGGTCGCGGTGCTTGTTCCAGCGCCTCGACCCCAAGGCCAAGGTCACCCCGTCGCCTCCGGCCTGCCGGCCGCCCCCGGTGCCGCCTCCGGCATGGCCGTGTTCGACGCCGACGGTGCCGCGATGCTCGGCAAGGAGCAGGGGCTCAAGGTCATCCTGTTCCGTGTACGCCAAGCCGGAAGACATCCACGGCTTCTTCGCCCCCGTGGGCATCCTGACCTCGCGCGGCGGCAAGACCTCCCACGCGGCCATGGTTGCCCGCAGCATGGGTAAGCGCTGCGTGGCCGGTGCCGAGGGCAGGTAAAGGTGTTGGTGCGCGAGAGTCACTGCCATTAAGTTAAGGCGCACTCGCTGACCGCGTCGCCTCTGCCTGGAGTCCAAGGCTTCAGCCTTGGCGCGCGCCAAGGCTGAAGCCTTGGACTCCAGGCGCTTGGGCTGCGACGCTTAACCCCCGCGCCGGACGGGGCATGCGCCCCGTCCGTCACGTTTTCTTCGGACTTGCGGGTCCGCGGCGCGGCGGCGACGCGGTAAAGGTCCGGGACGGGGCGAATGCCCCGTCCCGCCCGGGGGCGGCGATCGGTCCGCACAGCGGACCCTACGGTAAGCCCGCGCTCCGTAGGGTCCGCTGTGCGGACCAACGGCCTCGCGGTGAGCCCGGTGGCCGGAATGATGACCAAGGCCCGCTGCCCCCGCGCCGGACGGGGCATGCGCCCCGTCCGTCACGTTTTCTTCGGACTTGCGGGTCCACGGCGCGGCGGCGACGCGGTAGTTAAGGCGCACTCGCTGACCGCGTCGCCTCTGCCTGGAGTCCAAGGCTTCAGCCTTGGCGCGCGCCAAGGCTGAAGCCTTGGACTCCAGGCGCTTGGGCTGCGGCGCTTAACCCCCGCGCCGGACGGGGCATGCGCCCCGTCCGTCACGTTTTCTTCGGACTTGCGGGTCCGCGGCGCGGCGGCGACGCGGTAAAGGTCCGGGACGGGGCGAATGCCCCGTCCCGCCCGGGGGCGGCGATCGGTCCGCACAGCGGACCCTACGGTAAGCCCGCGCTCCGTAGGGTCCGCTGTGCGGACCAACGGCCTCGCGGTGAGCCCGGTGGCCGGAATGATGACCAAGGCCCGCTGCCCCCGCGCCGGACGGGGCATGCGCCCCGTCCGTCACGTTTTCTTCGGACTTGCGGGTCCACGGCGCGGCGGCGACGCGGTAAAGGTCCGGGACGGGGCGAATGCCCCGTCCCGCCCGGGGGCTAAGCCGACCTACGGGGGCGGGCACTGGGAGCGGCGCAGGTCGGCGACGCGGGCGGACTCGGCGGCGATCCCGCGCCGGACGGGGCATGCGCCCCGTCCGTCACGTTTTCTTCGGACTTGCGGGTCCGCGGCACGGCGGCGAAGCGGTAAAGGTCCGGGACGGGGCGAATGCCCCGTCCCGCCCGGGAGCTAAGCCGACCTACGGGGGAACAGCATCCGCTCCAGGGCCGGCGCGGCGTGCAGATAGCGCAGGAACAGGCGCCGCTCGGCCAGGCGGTCGGCGAAGAGCGGCAGGGCGCGGTCGTGCGCGGTGATGCTGGGCGGCTGCGCGATGGCATGGGCGGGATTCCCTGAGGCGTTTCACGTCATCTTATCAGTTCTCCGCGGGGTGCTGGTCTCGTTCCAGCGGGCCGCGTCACTGCCATCAGGTGAAGCGCCGACGGCCAGGCTTCTCGTTCCCACGCGGAAGCGGGGGAGTGCCCGCGCGGGTGCTGCGCGTCCGGTCTGCGGACTGGACGCAGAGCGCCCGCACTTGCTCCCACGCGGAGCGTGGGAGCCAGAATACCGCACGATGGAAATGCTCGGGCCATTGACGGCTGCGCGACCGTAGGGTGCGCCGTGCGCACCATGGCGCCAACCGAAACCCTGGGCGCGGCGATCAACCGCAGCCTCTCCTGGAGTCCAAGGCTTCAGCCTGGACGCGCTCCAAGGCTGAAGCCTTGGAGTCCAGGCGGCGGCGCCGCACCCCATTGGCGCAGGATATCGAGGATCGGCGCTATCGCGGGCGGCGGCGGGTCGCCGGGCAGCAAGCGCAGGAGCAGGCCGCGATGGGCGGCGTTGACCACCAGGGGCGCGCCGCCGCCGGGGTCGCGGGCGGACTCCAGGGTGACGACGCCGTCGCCCAGGCCGGCGCCGATGCTGTTCCACCAGGCGGCGAGGCGGCGGCGCAGGGCCGCGGAGCCGGTAGCGGCGGCGGCGGCCTCGAGCCCCGCGGCGAATTCGGGCGGCGCGGCCAGGAGCCGGCCCTCGATCGCGCGGATCGGCACCGCGTCCGGCCAGGGGCGGGCGTTGAGTGCGCGCAGGAAGTCGCTGCCGGGGCGCAGGTCGATCTTGGCCTCGCCGGTGCCGTCGCGCAGCGCGGCAAAGAGCGAGAAGCGGCGCCCCTCGACGGTCGTGAACTGGTCGCGCAGTTCCAGCCAGACGCGCAGCCGCGCCCATTCGGACCCCTGGTTGGGGGTGCCGACGAGGATGACCCCGGCGACCGCGGGACCGTCCATTGGCGCGCCCTCCCCCACCGGGTGGCGCCGACGCGAGACGAAGTCGCGGGCGACCAGGCCGCCCATGCTGTGCCCGATCAGGACCAGCGGGGGCCCCGGCGGCAGTTCCGGCCAGTGGCTCGCCAGGTAGTCGGCGCTGCGCTCGATCCCCTGGTCATTGGGGTAGCGGAACTCCCAGACCTCGAAGCCGGCGGACTCCAGGGCCGGCGCCAGGTCGTCCCAGATGGTCCCGGGTTCGTCGAGTCCGTGGATCAGCAGGACGCGCAAGGCCTGGGCGGGGACGGGGGCCGCGCCGCGTTGGCGCAGGCCATGCCAGCCGTCGTCCGGGGCCATCTGCGCCGGAAACCAGTGGTACAACTGGTCGTGAACCAGGACGCGCAGGCGGCGCTCCTGGCGCGGGTGGTCCTCCGACCACCAGGACCAGGCGGCCGTGGCGGCCAGCAGCGACAGGAGTGCGATGGTCAGGAGGCGGCGCCGGCGCGGTCTTTTGGTTGTTGGCTCGGTCATGGGTGCAGGTCCCGGCGGCTCTGGCCGGTAGGGTCGGTCAGCATGGTGCGTTATCCTAAATCCGGCAATTGCTCTCACAAGGACACAAACAACACAAAGAACAACAGATCACTGAAAGCGTTGCGCCGAGCACCGCCCAGATGACCTCCCCGACCGACATATCGGGTTGAAAATCTTTGTGTCTTTGTGTCTTTGTGAGAGAAATCCTCTTTCTGTGGTCATTCGTCCCGCGTGGGAGCGGCCTGCGACGGCGCCGCGTTGGGCGCGCGGCCCGTCGCGGCTGAACCCGCTCCCACGGGCGTCGCTGCGCGACGTCTTGGGGGCGGCCGCTCGGTTATGGGGGCTCGGCGGTGAGTCCGGCGGTGACGAAGGCCAGGGTGGCGGCGGCGTCGAAGGCGTTGCGGCGGGCGTCGGCGCGGGCGTTCTCGGCGTCCAGCAGGGCCTTATCGGCGGCGGCGGCGTCGGTCAGGGTGCCGACGCCGACCTCGAATCCGGTCCGCGCCGCGGCGGCGCTGACCCCGGCGGCGGCGACCAGCGCGTCCGCGGCCTGGTAGGCAGCCAGCCCGCTGCGCAGGGCCTCGTAGGCGGCGGCGATCTCCGCGGCGGCGGCCCCGCGGGTGGTGGCGACCGCGGCCTGGGCCGACAGGATGCGCGAGCGGGCGCTCTGCAGCCGGCTGTCGCGCAGGCCGCCTTCGTACAGCGGCAGGGTCACGCCGATCAGCACGCCGGTCTGTTGCAGGGGCACGGCGAAGCTGGTGCCGCCGTTGAAGCTGAACTGGTTGTCGCCGGTCGAGAGGCTGGCGATGAGCCCGACCTTGGGCCGGAAGGCGGCGGCCACCCCGCGCTCGCCGGCCTGCGCCGCCTGCAGTTGCGCCACGCCGGCGACGATGTCCGAGCGCTGGACCAGGGCGCGCGCGATGACCTGATCGAGGCTGTCGGCGGTCGCCGCGGGCAGGCCCTCGGCGCTGTCGCGCAACCGGATCAGGGTGCCGTGGGGCGTGCCCAGGGCGGCGTTCAGGGCCACCCGGGCGGTGGCGCTCTCACCCTGCGCCTGCACCAGCGACAACTGCGCCTGCGCCAGTTGGGTGTTCGCCTGGGCGATCTCGATGCGGGTGCCGACACCGCGCTGGGCGCGCGTTTCGGCCGCGGCCAGGACCTGCCGGGCGGCGGCCAGGGCGCGGCCGGCGGCGGCCTCCTTGCGCCCGGCCGCGCCGGCGGCATTGAAGGCGCGGTTGACATCGAACACCACCTGCTGGTGCGCCTGGTTGAACTGGACCCGGGCGACCGTCGCCAGGTGGTCCGTGACCTCAAGCGCGGAGGTCCGCTCGCCGAAGTCGAACAGCAGCCATTCGACGGTGAGGATCGGGATCACCGCCTGCACGTCGGTCGTCAGGGTCCGGGTGCCGCCGAAGGGCAGGGTCACCGGGGTCGAGAGGCGCTGATAGCCGCCGACGACGCTGGCCGCCAGGCGCGGCAGCAGGGTGGCGCGCGGGACCCCGGTCGCCAGGGCGGCCTGGCGCGCCTGCTCCCAGGCGGCGCGGGTCGCCGGGTTGCGCCGCTGCGCCAGGTCGATGAGTTCACCGCGCGAATAAGCGTGCGCCGGGTCCAGGGCGGCCGGATCGGACGCCTGGTCCGCCCCCCGCGCCGCGGCCGGCTGGTCGCCATAGCGATCGAGGGTGGACTTGACCTGGGCGCGCAGTGACTCCGGCAGGACCCAGGGTTGCTGCGGCCCCGCCGACGGCTCGACCGGCAGGGTGGCGTCGCAGCCGCCCTGCAGGAGGGTGCCCAGCAGCAGGCCGAGCGCGGTGCCGAGTCCGCGATCAGCGTGCATGGCGCGCCTGCGCGACCAGGTCGGCGAGCAGCCGGTCGAAGGCGCGATAGAGTCGCTCGCGCTCGCGGAGCATGGCGGCCGGCCAGGGTTGCCCGCCGACGGGCGGCGGCGTCAGGTCCGGTGCCGGGTCGGGCTTCCCACTCAGGTCAGGGCTCGCCGCCGCCGCGCGCACCCCGGGATCGGTCTCCCCCATCCAGTCGAGAAAGGCGGCAATGGCATCGGCGCGGGCCTGATCCGCGCGCCGCAGGTCTTCCGCAAGCGCGTCCGGCAGGGCCGGTGCGTCGTCATCGGTTGCCCGCTGCTGGGCCAACATGGCGGCGTTCAGATAGAGGTCCTCGCACAGCACCACCAGCCGTTGCGCCGCCGCCTGCCGCTCGCGGCGCGGCCGAATCCGCCGCGGCTCGAAGTTCAGCAGATCCA
>Ga0247840_10003715_pt1 | contig 25371 bp, 16 predicted proteins | sample LaCruzMarch2015__FD_192404 | JGI IMG/M metagenome (GOLD analysis project Ga0247840, IMG submission 192404) | Freshwater microbial communities from meromictic Lake La Cruz, Castile-La Mancha, Spain - LaCruzMarch2015_17m | ecosystem: Environmental > Aquatic > Freshwater > Lake | place: Spain...
GGATAACACGCCCCGCATCCGGACCACCGGGTCGTTACCGGACCGGATGAAGGCATAGTCCAGGCCCTACCGAAAGGTGGGGAATCACTGTCCCGCCGCCTCCACCATCAGCGGGCCTTGGAGTTACATCCAAGGCCCGTTTTCTTTGCGATCACGCCTACTCCGGATCAGAACCAAACAAGACTCGGCCACGGCAGGTCATGCGCTGCGCGGGCTCATACCCCGTTGCCGGTCCGCGCAGCGGACCCTACGGCCCCGCCCCCGTAGGGTCCGCTGTGCGGACCGGCGGCCTCGCGGTCGGCTGCGGCAACAGCGACTCGGCATACATGGGCCTGACCCCGGTATAACGCAGCGCCGTGTAATGGGCGATGACCACCGCGAGCATCAGCGGCAGCACGATCTGATAGTCCATGGTCATCTCGATGATCATCAGGATCGACATCAATGGCGCCTGGGTGGTCGCGGCAAGCATCGCCCCCATGCCGACCACCGCATAGGCACTCGGCGGCGCGGTGCCGACCGGCAGGACCGCCTGGACCAGGGTGCCGAACAGGGCGCCTTGCAGGGCGCCGACAAAGAGTGTCGGCGTGAAGGCCCCGCCGATGCCGCCGGAGCCCAGGGTCACCGCGGTCGTGAACACCTTCAGCAACAACACCGTCGCCAAGGCCTGCCAGGCCCAGGGCGCCAGCAGCACCGAGCCCACCACGCTGTAGCCCTTGCCCCAGACCTGGGGCTCATAGACCGAGACGAGGCCGACGATGAGCCCGCCCAGCGTCAGGCGCCCGGCCAACGGGAGCGGCAACCGGGTGAACAGGTCCGAGGCACGCTCGAGCAGCCGCAGGAACACCGGCGCCGTGTGCCCGGCGACCAGACCCAGGAGCAGATAGAGGCCCAACTCCCAGTTGCTCACCAGGTGGAACGCCGGGATCTGATAGGCCGGGGCATAGCCCAAGAGGTCGTGGACCGTGACGCTCGCGATCACCGCGGCGACGATCAGCGGGCCTATGTGCTCCAGCGCGATGGACCCCAGCACGATCTCGGCGACGAAGATGGTCGCGGCGAGCGGGGCATTGTAGGCCGCGGCCAGACCCGCCGCCGCCCCCGCGGCCACCAGCAGCCGCAGGTGGTCGCGCGGCAGGCACGCGAGGCGCCCGAGGGTCGAGGCGACCATCGCCGCCAACTGCACCATGGCCCCCTCCCGGCCGATCGAACCGCCCGAGGCCACGGTACAGAGGGACGATGCGCCCTTCACCAGGCTCTGCCGGATACTGATCCAGCCGTCTCCGGCCGCGACCGCCTCCATGTAGTCGGTGGTGGTACGGCCGCGCAGCCGCCCCCCGATCTCCTGGAGTATCAAGCCGGCGGCCAGACCGCCGAGCGTCGGCAACAGCAGCCGCTCCCAGGGGGACAGGGTCAGCGCCAGGACCACCAGGCTGCTGCCCTGGCCCCCGAGCAGCGCCTCGATACCTGTGATCGCCTCACGAAACAGGACCGTCACCGCAGCGCCCAGCACCCCGGCCAGCGCCGCCAGCACCAGCAGCAGATACAGATTGCGCAACCCGGGCACCAGGTGCAGCACAGCGGGCCCGTTCGGGCCGCCGGTCCCCTCCCGCGACGCGGCGTCCGCGGCCCCGCGGCCCCCGCCCGGACGCAGGAAGGCGAACGCGAGCAGGCCCAGCGCCAGCACGGCCAGGAACCACCCGAGTGCGCGCGGACCCGGCGGGACCTGGGGCGTCGCGTCCTCCCCCGCGGCCACCGGCGGACCTTGGAACCCGACCGGCCCAGCCGCGGCGCCCGTCGCCGCGCCGGTTGGGCAGGGGCAAGGTGCGGCCGTCGCCGGCGCCGGCCCGGACGGCAATGCCATGGATGGCGCCGGCGAAGGCGGCGCATCAGCGGCCGGCAGCGGCGCGGCCGGCGGCGTCGACTGGGCCGCGACGGTCCCGGACGGCCCCGCGGCGAACGCGGCGCAATCCAGCGGCCGACCGCCGCGACGATGCGCGGCCCAGTCCCGGCCCTGGTCCGCCATGGCCTGCCGGGCGGCCGGCGCGTCCACCACCGCGATCTCCTCCGCGGTCGGCACCCGCAACCGGGCCCCGACCCGCAGGGCCGCATTGACGTTGCAGGACAGTGTGAAGGCCTGCGGGTTGGCCCGCAGCAGGGCCAGCATGACCTGGTTCCGGTCCAGGTCCCCGCCCGCATCGACCCGCCTCGCGACCTGCCACAGGGTCTCCCCCGGCCGCACCGGCCCGTATTGCGCCGCGCCCGCCGCCGCCCAGCAGCACGGCAGCAGGGACGCAACGGCGATCCAGCACGCCCGTGCGCGCATCAGGAGAGGGTCCGCGCCGCAACCATCGGTGCCTCCCGGATCGGCAGATAGCGGATACCGAACAGCGTATCGACGATGGCGGCGGTCGGCGGCACCGTCGCGAGCCAGGTGAACTGTCCGATCGCACATATCGGTCTCGGGATCAGCCGTCACCCCCATTTGCCTTGCCAAAGAGTTTACCGAAATTGTAACGCCATTGGAGAGTAAAGCTCATGCCGATCCTCGATCATCATCCCGGCCCACGCGCCGACCCCGCGGCCGTCGGTCCGCACAGCGGACCCTACGGGTGCCTCCGCGCCCGCAAGGTCCGCTGTGCGGACCGGGCGCCGCCGGCCGGAACGGCGGTCAAGGTCGGCGGTACGTCGGTCCACTGAAAGAGAAGGGATCCGGCGGCGGCCTTGCTATCCGCCGACCAGGCATAACCTTGAACCTCCATGGAGGACAGGCAGGCCCAAGCAGTCGAGGGCGCCACCGCAAGACCCACACCAATCAGGTAAGATGATGATCAGCGAACCCCCTTCAGACGCACTGGTGTTCTTCGGCGCCACCGGCGACCTAGCCTTCAAGAAGATCTTTCCGTCCCTGCTGGCGATGGTGAAGCGCGACCACCTGAGGGTGCCGGTCATCGGCGTGGCCAAGGCCGGCTGGGGGCTGGATCAGTTTCGGGCGCGAGCGCGCGCGAGCCTCGAGCACCAGGGCCCGGTCGATGAACCGGCCTTCGAGCGGCTCTGCGCGCTGCTCGGCTATGTGGACGGCGACTATGGCGACCCGGCGACCTTCCAGTCGATCCGGCAGGCGCTCGGCAGGGCGCAGCGACCGACCCATTATCTGGCGATCCCGCCCTCGGCCTTCGGTCTGGTGGTCGAGCAGTTGGCGCGGGCCGGCTGCACCGCGGGTGCGCGGGTGGTGGTGGAGAAGCCGTTCGGGCGCGATTTGGACTCGGCGCGCGAACTCAACCGCATCCTGCTCGGGGCCTTCGACGAGCGGCACATCTACCGCATCGACCACTTCCTGGGCAAGCGCTCGGTGCACAACATGCTGTTCTTCCGCTTCCAGAACGCCTTCATGGAGCCGATCTGGAACCGCAATTATGTCGAGAGCGTACAGATCACCATGGCCGAAGACTTCGGCGTCCAGGGCCGCGGCGCCTTCTATGAACAGGTCGGCACGGTGCGCGACGTGATCCAGAACCACCTGTTCCAGATCCTCTCCAACCTGACCATGGAGCCCCCGATCCGCACCGACAGCGAGTCGGTCCGTGACGAGAAGGCCAAGGTCCTGAAGGCGATCCCGACCCTGAGCCCGGCGGACCTGATCCGTGGCCAATTCCGCGGCTACCGGCAGGAGCCCGGGGTGGCGCCGGACTCGCGGGTCGAGACCTTCGCCGCGCTGCGCCTCTTCGTCGACTCCTGGCGCTGGCAGGGCGTCCCCTTCTACATCCGGGCCGGGAAGGCGCTGCCGGTGACCTGCACCGAGGTCCTGGCGCGCCTGCGCCGACCGCCGAATCTGTTCCCGACCTGCCAGGCCCCGCCCAACCACCTGCGCTTCCGCATCGGCCCGGACCACGCCACGGCGCTCGGCGTCACCGTCATGGACCCGGCCGAGACCCAGGTTGGCCAGATCGCCGAACTGGTCGCCCACCGGCACGCGAACGCGAGCGAGATGGATGCCTATGAGCGGGTGCTCGGCGACGCCATGGCGGGGGACGCGAGCCTTTTCGCCCGCGTGGACTATGTCGAAGAGGCCTGGCGTATCGTCGACCCGATGCTCAAGGCGGACTCCCCGGTCCATCCCTATGAGCCCGGGACCTGGGGACCCGCGGGGCTCGCGCCGGAACTCATACCCCCCGGCGGCTGGCAGGACCCGGTAGTGACAGGCTAGGGCACGCCTATTTCCGTAGGATGGGCAGAGCGCCAGCGATGCCCATCTTCCCCCCGCGAGTCTATCATTGCGATGGGCATCGCTAGCGCTCTGCCCATCCTACTCAACTTCGACTTACACAATCGCCGGACTGGTATCGGCAATTGCGCCTCCCGGGACCTTGATCACAAATCCGCCCGCGGGCCTCGGGGCGCAGAGCGCCCGACACATGCGTGACACCGCTGGAGCGGTGTCACGAGGGCGTGGAGGGCAGACTTATGATCAAGGTCGCCTCCCGGTACCAAGCCACGCATTCATCTGGGGAGATATTTGTAGATCACCCAATACGCCATCCCCACAAAGACCCCCCCGCCGACGATATTGCCGAGTGAGACGAAGGGCAGGGTGCCGACGAGAAAATTCCACCAAGTCAGCACGTCCAGGTGCGGCACATGGTCGGCGACACCCGCGACGAAGGCCGGGTCCCACCAGGCCAGCAGGAGCGCATAGGGCAGGAAGAACATGTTGGCGACGCAGTGCTCGAAACCGGCCGCGACGAACATCGCAATCGGCAGCGTCAAGGCGGCGATCTTACCGCCGATGGTGCGGGTGGTAAGTGCTACCCAGATGGCGATACAGACGAGCACATTGCACATGATGCCGCGAAAGAAGGCCTCGCCCGGCGCCAAGGCCGCCTTGGCGGCGGCAATCTTGAGCGCGGCGGCCCCCAGCTCGCCGTCGGCGGCGGTATAGACACCGGTAAGGATCAGCAGCACGGCCGTACCCAGGGCCCCGACGAAGTTGCCGGCGAAGACGAGCCCCCAGTTGCGCAGCATCCGCCGCAGCGTCACCTTGCGGCTGGCATAGGCCATGACGATGAGGATGTTCCCCGTAAAGAGCTCCGCCCCCCCGGCAATGACCAGCACCAGCCCCATAGAGAAGGCGATCCCCTTCATGAACTGGATCCCGCCCCACCAGACACCCGCGGACCCGGTGGAGACGATGATGGCAAAATAGGCCCCGAGCGCAATGAAGGCGCCGGCCATGATCCCGAGCACGAAGGTCGTGAGCGGCGGATTGTTCGCCTTCTTGACCCCGGTGTCTTCGCTCAGTTCCTCGACCTCCCGCGATAAGCGGTCATCGAAGCCGGCCGGCACGAGCGCGACGGCACCGGCGAAGCGGTCAGGCGGCAATGAGTCAGACATGATGCCCATCCCGCCCCACTGGAGCCGATGGCGGAAGATCAAGCAAGAACAAATAGTTAGTATGGTTGATAGACATGACCAACACCCTTTGGTTGCGATTGACCCAATGAACCACCCCGCCGGCAACCGACGCCGACATTGCAGCCTCACCGGACGGAGAAAATACAGAGAGCGACAGATAACGGAAGAAAAACGCGACCACCAACGGACGGCGTCCGGATTCGATGTCGGCCACTCGCAAGACGACAGACAAGGCCGAAGACGCGCGGCGCCGGCCTCGATCATCGTTCCCGCCACCGCCCGGGCGTTCCCACACTGACGGCCGGAACAGCGATCAACCTAAATCCGGCAATTGCTCACGCCAAGGCGCCAAGACGCCAAGACGCCAAGAAAAAACAAAGGGATCTGCGCAGCACACGGATCGCCAACTGGGGGAGCCAAATCACTTCGACAGCACCTTGGAAATCCTTGGCCAGCTTGGCGCTTTGGCGTGAAATCTGATCTTTCCAGGATCAAGGCTGCGGCGCCGGATCTCAAGTGCGGCGCTGCCTCACAAGCGACCGCCCAAGGCGATGCCCACAAATCCGCCACCTGGGGACCCTGGACGGTCGAGCGGGAACTGACGGCCCCCGGTAGACGACAGGAAACGCTGGTCGCGGGCCGGCACAGCCAAACGCAACCACGCGGGCCGCTATTTCTCTTGGACCGCTTCCAACTGTTCAATGCGTTCCTTCAGGAACAGATTCAACAGCGCTGCTTCGCTGACCCCTCGCTGGTCTGCCAAGGCACGAATCTTGAGCCAAAGCTGCCCATCGACAGGAAAGTAATGACGTTGTCCACTGATCCGAACGTCAAACTCGACAGCATCGTCCGCACCATGTTCAGTGGCGTCGTGGGTATCCCAGAATTCACCGATATCCTGGTCGCTGATCGGCATGAAAACTACTCTTTCTGAACTGATTCGTTCGGCCCGAGCCCGCGCCCGCTCGCGACCGAAGGTTGCCACTGCGCGATTTTCCGCACCGGCCTTGCCCGCCGTCGGTCGCGCTCCGCTTCGCTGGCATAGAGCCCACCCATGTCATACTCGTCGAACACGCATTCCACTACACTGTAGGGTGGACCGACCCAGTTACGCGGGTCTCCCTCCAGTTTGATCGCACAGAGCGTGCGGGTGCCGATATCGGTACAGCGCCAACGACCGGTGGCCGTCCAAAACTCGCACCCGATGGAAAAGTCGGTCAGCAGCATGGCCATTGAGATTGAAAGGTCAACCGCCTCGCGGCGAGATCAGGCGGGAGGATAGCCCGGGGGCGGGCGGCGGGCAAGGTCACGGGGCTTAAGGGTCGGCCTTCATCATGGTCCCGGCCACGCCGTTTGCTGCGAGGTGGATGGTCCGCACAGCGGACCCTACGGGGCGACTCGTCGCGGCCGGGGCCGCGACGACGGCAGTGGAATCAGGCTGACCCACTCGCCTCGACGAACGCCGCCGTCTCCGCCGCCAGGGTGCGTAAGAGCCCATCGGGCACCCCATCGGCCCCTTGGCCCAGGGCCAGCGCCCGCATCAAGAGCCCCGCCTCCTCCTGGGTCAGGGCGCCCCGCGGCAGGGCCTCGGCGAAGACCCAGACGCCGGCCTGGGCGGGCGGCGGCGCGCTCTCCTGGCCGGCCCGCAGCGCGGCGGCGGCCAGCAGGGCGGCGACCAACAGGTCCATGGCGGCGGCGGGGCAGGCCTGGCCGATGAGGACCTCGGCGCCGTGGAGCTTGTCCCGCGCCTGGCGCAGCAGGCGGGGTTCGGCGTGCACCGGGGTGCCGTCCGCGGCGGCCTGGTCCGCATCGTACAGGGTGCGCGCCGCGGCCACCGGGGAGGCGGCGCCCAGGCGGTTCAGGCCGCCCAGGGTGCGGCGGTCGATGAGTGCGACCGGGACCGGGCCGGGGATGGCGGCGGCGGCGCGATCGGCCAGGTCGTCGACCTGATCGAGCACGACCAGCAGGCCGCCGCCGGTGCCCAGGATGCGCTCGATGCGCGCCCCGAAGGCGGACTGGACGGCGAGGATGGCGTCGCGGACCTCCTGCTCGGCCTCGTCGAGCGGCGACTCCGCCAGGGGTTGCGCGACGGCGCGCGGCGTTGGGGCGGGCTCGGCCTCGGGGGTCGGCTCCACCGGCGCGGCGGCCTCGGCCAGACCCTCGGTCGCTGCATCGAGGGTCGCGGCCCCGTCCGCGCCGGCCCCCTCGCCCGCCGCCTCGGTCTCCGCCTCGGCCTTGCCCGCGACCTGGCCGGGATTCTCCGCCAGGTCCTGCGCCAGGACCTCCAACAGCTTGCGCGACACCCCCGCCACGTCCTCGGTAGCGTCCGGGTCCACCACATTGTCGAACAGGTTGCGCTTGCCGCCGACCAGTTCCAGCACCCGGCACTCATAGGAGTCTGCGGCAACCAGGAGCAGGATCTGCACCCGCTGGGTCTGGCCCAGGCGATGGATGCGCCCGATGCGCTGGTCCAGCACCGCCGGGTTCCAGGGGATGTCCAGGTTGATCAGGACCGAGGCCGCCTGGAGGTTGAGCCCCACGCCCCCGGCGTCGGTGGAGATGAAGACCTGGGTCGCGGGGTCGTCGCGGAAGCGGTCGATGAGCGCGCCGCGCTTGTCCGTGGGTACGCCCCCGTGCAGGCGCACACAGTTGAGCCCCATGGCCCGCACCCGCGCCTCGACCATACGGGTCATCTGCTCCCACTGGGAGAAGATCACGGCCTTCTGCCCGGACTGGAGACAGAGGTCATCGAGCAGGTGCACGAGTTCGTCGAGCTTGGGCGAGCCCTGTGTCTCCTTGTCCACCAGACCGGCCGCGTCGCAGGCCATGCGCGCCTGTTGGAGGGCGGCGAGGAGTCGGTTCTGTTCGGTCGGGGTGAGCGGGCGGCGCTGGGCGATGGTGGCGATGAGACCGGCGGTGCGCAGGGCCGCGCCGTGCAGCTCCAATTGGACGGCATCCATCGGAATGTCGAGCCGGCTCTCGATGCGCTCCGGGAGTTGGTCGCGCACCAGTTGGCGGTCGCGCCGCAGCATCACCGGGGCGAGCCGGCGGCGCAGTTCCGAGAGGTTGCGGTAGCCCAGGACCTTGCCGCGCTCGTCCGTGATATGAAAATCCACCAGATAGCGCCACAGCGGCCCCAGCACCCGGTGGTCCACCACCTGCATCAGGCTGTAGAGGTCCTCCAGGCGGTTCTCCAGCGGGGTGCCGGTGAGGACGAAGGCATAGCGCGACGGGATGCGCTTGACCGCGGCGGCGAGCTTGGTGCGCCAGTTCTTGATCCGCTGCGCCTCGTCCAGGATCACCAGATCCGGGCGCAGCGTCTCGTTGATGACCGAGACATCGCGCAGGACCAGTTCATAGTTGAGGATAAAGAAGCCGCGGCCCTCGCGGTACTGCACCGCCCGCCCGGCCGCCGGCCCGCCCACCACCCGCGTCTCCTGGCCGGTAAAGCGCTGGATCTCGCGCGCCCACTGCGCCTTGAGCGAGGCCGGGCAGATCACCAGGATGCGCTCCACCTCGGCGCGCTGGCGCAGCCAGGCCGCGGCGGCGATCGCCTGGAGGGTCTTGCCGAGTCCCATGTCGTCCGCCAGCAGGGCGCGACCCCGGGCGACCAGAAAGGCCACCCCGTCCACCTGATAGGGATAGAGCCGGGCCGTCACCCCCGGCAGCCGCCCGCCCCCGGCGCGGATCGACTCGCCGAGCGTGCGCGCCCGCTCGCCCTGGGCCGCCTGCTCCGCCAGGCGCCGGGCATAGTCCAGGGCGTCCGCGCCCAGGTCGATGTCCGGGCGGCCGGCGAGTTGATCGGCGAGGCGCAGGAAGTCCTCCGGCAGGCGTCGGCAGAAGGCGCCGGCCGCATCGAAGTGGACGTCCAGCAGGTGCCCGAGGTCCTCGTCGAGGGCCAGGGCCCGATGCAGCCGGATACGCGGAGCCGGGTCAGACTCCCAGTCGAGCCAGATGAAGGGCGTGGGCGGCGCCTGCTCCTTGAGCCGCGCGAAGTCCCGGCGCTTGCCGATACGGTGCAGCACCGCCTCGATATGCTTGCAGGTGCCGAGCTGATTGCTCGCAAAATCCGGGCAGGTGCAGTAATTGGCGCGCTGGGTCAGCGAGCGGATGTGTACCCGATAACCGACCGGCACATGGGTGGACGAGGTGATGGAACGGGCGCGCCAGGCGCCGAAGGCCAGATCGCCGGAGACCGGCTCCACCGCGACCTCGGTGCGCCCGCGCTTGATCCGCTCATTGATGGCGCCCTCCGCCGCGCCCACCAGTTCCCGCGCCCCGGTGCTGCGATCGGCGCCCTGATTCACATAGGCAAACAGCGCCGCCAGGGCATGAACACAGGGCGGACCCGGTTCAGCCGGGCAGGCGCAGTGGGTCGCCAGCCGGCCCGTCGCATCGAAGGTCAGTTCCAGGGCCACCTGCTCCTCGGTCCCCTCGTCCTCCACCGTCGCCCAGAGGCAGGCCCCGTCACGGTCGACCGCCACCACCCGGGTCTCCTTGAAATGGCGCAGCCCGGCACGGACCAGCTCGGCCGGGGCCAGGGCCTCCAGGCCCTCCTGGTCGAACAGAAAGGGGTCCGGGTCCGCGGGCCGGTTGGATTGGGGGTCCGCGGCGGGGGCTTCGGTTGAGTTCATGGGGGTCGGGTGGGCGGGCTGGGGAAGCCGGATCTTACCAGCAGCGGGGGCCGCCCTGGGCACTGCGCGTAGGTCCCTACTACCCGGTTTCAGCTTATGTTGCGTATCGGCCACTGGGAGCGCCGCACCCCAGTGCGGCGCGGCCTACCCACAGCACGCAGCGTCGCGGTCGTTCGCGAGGCCGAGCCGCACTGGGGTGCGGCGCTCCCAGCGTTCGACCCGGGCTGCGCGAATGCGCTCGCCGGTGCCGGGTGGCCGGGATTATGACCAAGGCCGCCGGGGCGACGCGACCGGAGGCCGACGCTTTAGCGGGCAGCGGCGCCGCATCCGGCTGAAGCCTCGACCTCCGGTTTGTTGTGCGGGTACTACGATTCTGGGTCTGAAGAGGTCCGAGCCCGCGGGCGCGTCTGCCCCTTCAGCCACGCGATGACGGCGTCCTTGGACGCCACACCGCTCGCGACCGCCATCACCATGCCCTCAAATGACTCCGGGGATACGGTCAACTCGATCCCGTTGACATCCAGGAACACGAAGGCGGCCATCGCGGCGACCCGTTTGTTGCCGTCCAGAAAGGGGTGATTGGCGGCGAGGTGATACAGATAGGCCGCCGCCATGGTTTCAGGGTCGCCGTGAAGGTAGTCCCCGCCGAAGCGCTGTTGCGGCATCATCGCCGCGGATTCCAGCAGGCCGGGGTCGCGGGTCCCGGGGAAGCCGCCTTCCGTGGCGATGCTGTCCGCGTGCAGGTCGAGGACGTTGCGCAGCGAGAGAAAGAGCGGCCCGCTCACTCGTCCCCGGGACCCGCGGCCAGATTGCGCAGGGTCTGGCCGTAGCGCTCGCGCATCTTCGCCAGGGACCTCTTCAGTTGCGCCTTGGGCACACCCATCGGAACCGGCGTGACCACCAGGGTATTGCCCGTGACGGTGACTTGCAACGGCGTGTCCTGGTCGATGCCCATGGCGTCCATGGTCGCCTGGTCGATGGGCAGGACCTGCCCCCGGCCCTGACGGCGTAGTGTCGTGATCACGAGGATTGGGCCTCCGCAATGGTTATCCTTAGGATTGTAACATTTCACAGCTAATCGGCGACACGGCGCCCCATATCCCGGAGTCCGGTCACCCCTTGTCGCTACGTGACCTGTCACGCATCATATCGCGAATCCCTTCCAACTTGTGGACCTCCCGCTCCAGCGCCTGTTCGACGGCGAAGCAGAATGGACTGAGTTGGATGTTCTGTCCCGCGTCCAGGCGAGCATCTTCCGCACGCAGTTGCTGCAACAGGCGCTTTGCCTCTGCCCGTCTGATTCCTCGCAGCTTGCCTTGTATCTCCGCACGCCGCAGAGCGGTCAGCGCCTCGTTGTCCAAACAAAGCCGTTTGATCGTCTCCAAAGCGGCGGTATCATTTCCGCTGGCAGGAGAAATCCTGCCGAACCGGCTGAATCTGAAGCGCTCGGAACAGCCCGTGGTCAGCGGCGAGACGAACAACTGACCATCGGCGGCGCGCGGCCAAGCCCCCTTGGCCCTGGCCCCATAAGGCAACTCGTATCGGCAGTTGGCCGGCGGCCAGCACGCAACAAGATTGCGATAGTCGGCGTCTTCGCCGTAGACTGCACCGTCGAGATCGCGGCAGCGCTCCTGCGATTTGAGGTGCTCGCAATGGAATCCGACCCTTCTGCGACAGTCTTCACCCTCGTCGCTCAGCCACAGCCGGTGGCCGGTATAGGCACAGATACCGCCCTGTTCCGCGAACAAGGCATCCTCGACGGCAGTGATAACGGCCGTGTCGCGCCGCAACTCCGCGTAGCTGCAATCCATACCCGCCGACTTATTGGCTGCCAACCGCACCTGGCGCCATCGGGTCAACGCGTCGGGCTGCGGGCGTTTTACGATGGTCCTCAACGGTCGTCCCCATCGCCTTCGGGGACCTCTGCCAGCCGCTCCAGCCGGTCCAGGTAGCTCTCCAGTTCCACCAGCGAAGAGGTATCGCCATCGATCAGCAAACGCAGTTCTTCGATGCGCTCACGGGCCACAATCAAGTCGGCCTCGTCCAGGGCATCCTCAACGCACTCCTTGAGATGGCGTGCCCGCGTTGTCTCTGAGGCAGCGCCTTCCATGACGTGGTCAAGTATCCAGTTTGAATCGGCACCGCGGGCGACCGCGGGCAACTGGGGGTGTCCATCGCGCAGCAGCCGCACCTCCTCGCGACTGAGCTCACCGATGATCTGCGGTGAATGAGTCGTGCAGACGAACTGCAGTGACGGAAAGGTCCGCTTCAGGTCGGCGGCGACCCGGCGCTGCCATTTCGGGTGCAGATGCAGGTCCAGTTCGTCGATCAGCACGATGCCCGGCGTCTGCGCGAGTGCCCCGGCGCCCAGGTGGGGGTTCAGTGTGGCCGCCTTGGTCGCGAGGTCGCCGACCATTGCGAGCATCGAGCGCTGACCGTCGCTTAAGTTATTGAACGGCTGCATTCCGCGCCCACCGAAGTCGATCACGACCTCGCCGATCAGCGGATCGAAATGCAACCCGGAGGCACCGGCGATACAGGATGTCACCGCGCGCTGCACCGCAACATAGGCATCGCTGCTCCGCCCGCCCTGCTGAAAGGCGATCCAGGACTGACGGGCGATCCAGCGAACGAACCTCGTAGCACTCAATCGTTGATCGATACTCAGATCATAACCGGACAGCCGGGACATCGCTGCTTTATCGGTCAAGGGATCGGCATCGAGCACACGCGCCTGGTCGCGCGGCATATCGCACAGCCGACAGATGCCATAATGAGCAATCAGCGGCAACAGGACATCGCGCTGCTTGGCCTCCCGGGTAAGCCCTTGCGCGAGATCACTCAGCGCTTTGGCTTCGCGATAGGTTGTCCTGCCCGGCCATCCGTTCAATGTTCGCTGCCAACTCAATGCCTGCCCCAGCACGGAACCGCCGGCCCGGACAGCGCAGGGAAAGTTCTCTTCCCACGAATGACCTGCGCCCCTCATTACTTCATCTGCAGCGAGGCGCACCGCGGAGTCGCTTCCCGCAGACCGAGAACTCAGCCTGACCTCATGCCGACGGATCGGGCGACTGACCCGACCATCGACGCCGAGCAGCCAACTGCCGGCCGCGATGGCGAGCCCATCCAGGATGCTGGTCTTACCGGACCCGTTGTCGCCGACGAACAGCGTGAACTGCGGATGCAGGTCGAAGGTTTGCTGCTCGAAGCACTTGAAGTTGGTCAGGGTCAGTTGGTGGATGTGCATGGTCGTCAATGGCTCGGCGGGTGGATTTGGTGTTTCTATTTGCCGTCTGACTGGGCCTACAGCTTTGACGGGGCGGAAAACGTCATGCCCCCCGCGCCTGTCACCCGGCGGCACCCGCTCCCGCCCGCAACCGGATCTCGTCCATGATACGGGTCGCCGGCAGGTGCGGCCCCAGGGCCAGGCCCTCCAGGTCGATCCGGCCCATGGCGTCCACCCGCTCCCGTACCGAGCGCCGCGCCGCCTCGCCGACCGCCAGCACGGCCCCCAGGCGGTCGATGAACCCCGGGTCCGCGATCAGGGCGGCGGCCAGGGGATTGTCCGCGGGTTCGGGTCCGGGCGGCGGGATGAGGGGCGGCAGCGGGTCCGACGGGACAGGCGCGGGGTCCGACGCGGCCGGGACCAGGCGGCGGTGCAGCCGGATGAGTTGGCGCCCGATGGCCGCCAGGTCCGGGACCGGTGCGTCCGGTGTCGCCGCCGCGGGCGAGCGGCGACAGTGCCATAGCGCCAGCGCGGCGAGGGCCGCCACCACCAGGTCGGGCCGCTGGGCATAGCGCTTGGCGATAGCGAGCACCGCCGCCTCATCCGGGGCCGCGGCCAGTGCCGACAGGACCCGCCCGCCGGGGTCCAGGCAGCGGGTGCGCAGCAGGTCCTTGACGGACGCGGGCAGCCGCGACCAGTCCTGGCGCAGGCGCTGCTCCAGGAGCGCGGCGGCGGGCTCCCGCTCCAGGCGCCTCAGGAGGTCCGCCATGTCCCGGCACTCGGCATGGAACCGGCCGCGCATGCCGCCGCCCGCGGCCGTCTCCGGGGCCGCCCCGTCATCCAGGGCCGCCGCCAGGTCGGCGAGCAGGTCCGTGAGGCGCGCCCGCCCGGCGGTCTCGCCCGGGTGCGCCTGCTCCAGCCGCGCCAGCCCGCCAAGATAGGCGCAATAGAGCCGGGCACCGTCGGCCCGCAACCCGGCCTCATCCACCCCCTCACCGCGCGGACCAGGCCAGAGCCCGGCCGGCGGCGGCGCGTCCAGGGCCTCGCCCAGGGCCCGCCAGGCGAGATCCAGGGTCAGGCCCAGGCTGTCGGCCAGGTCGGTGCCCGTGGCCGCGGCGGCGGCGCCCCAGGCCAGGCGCTCCGCGAGCAGATAGAGGGCCGCCTCCAGGTGCAGCGGCAGTTCCAGGCCGCGCGCCGCGGGCCGCCCGGCGCCGCGTCCGTCCGGACCCGCGGGATCGAAACCGCAGCGCCCCGGGTCCAGCCCCCGCCACAGCGGCGCCCCGAGCGGCTCGCCGGTCAGGGACTCGACGCAGCGCAGCAGGTTATAGAGTTCCCCGCTGCCCGTCAGGCGCGCCAGATAGGCCGCCGCCTCCGGGCCCAAGTAGGTACGCAGGGCCGCCGCCAACTGGACGCGCCGGCCGGACTGACCGATCAGCCGATCCCAGGTATGACGCTGCCCGCTGGTGCGTTCCGTCAGGATGCCGGTCCCCAGACCATCACGCTCAAAGAGTTCGCGCACCGCGTCGTCGGCACGCTGCCCCTGGTGTCCGGGCCCCTCGAAGAGGGCGCGGTAGGGGCGCTCGTCCCGCAGCCAGTCGGTACCGGAGGGGGCCCGGAAGTCCACCGTCTCGCGGGTCAGGATCAACTGCACCGCCGGGGTCGAGCCGACCACCAGGACCGGGAGCAGGTCGAGGGGCGTCCAATGGCGGCCCGCCAAGGTGCTGGCCCAACGGACGGGGTCCTTGCCGGCAAACCCCAGGACCTCGACCAACTGGTCCAAGGCCTCCCGCTCCCCGTCCGGCTGCCCGGCGTCCGGCGCCGGGGAGTCCCGCGGCGCATCCGGGTGCGCAACGACCGGGGGCGGGAAGATCGCCGCCGAGGCGGTGTCCTGCGCCACCAGGGCGCGGTCCCAGGGGGAAGCCGCACCAGGCGCCGCGGCCTCGCCCAGGACCTGGCACAGCCAGGCGGCGGGCAGGCTGGAGAGGTCGCCCACCTGGGTCAGCACCAGGAGGCCCTGGCCGCGCCGCCGCAGGCCGGGCAGGGCTCGCACCCAGTCCAGGTCCGCCGCATCCAGGGCGCCCTGACCGCGCAGCACCAGCAGCGCCAAATCCGGGCGCCCCCAGGGGCCGCCGAAGAGCCGGTGCCGCAGCCAGCGCCGGCCGGCGGCCTGCTCCAGACGGTCGAGGAAGGCACCCAGGCGGCGGCCCACGCGGCTCTCCACCAGCCGCGGAAGCAGGCCGAAGGAGTAGTTCTGCAGCTCATCCCAGGCCCAGTCTGCAATGGTCTTAGAGCCCAGGAGGCGCAGCCGCAATTCGTGCGGCAGGAAGCGGTTGAGCGCCTCTAACCAGGCCCAAATGGCGAGGACGAGCATGAGAAGCCCTCCGCCCTGCAGCCACGGGTCGAGTTCGCGCCAGCCCGCCCACAGGGCCTCGGCCAGGGCGTCCAACCGCCCCGGCACCCCGCTCAAAGCCAGCCCGGACCAGGATGCCGCGGGTCCCTTGCCGTCGCGCAGGATACCCAAGGCATCGACGCCGGTCTGGTCGGCCAGGGTCCAGACCAGCAGGGCGCCGAGCCCCAGGGCCAGCAGCAGGAGGCCCAAGGCCGTGCCCGCCGGCAGCCACCAGATCTCGCGCCACTGCTCGGCCCCACGCGGCCCGCCCAGACCGGTGAGGGGCCGGACCAGGGCCGCCGCCCGGGTGCCGACCCACCGCAGGCCCCGCCGCAAGGCGCCGCCGTCCTCCGCCGGGGGCCAGGGCCGCCGGCGGGCGAGCATGGCCTGCTCCAGGCGCCCGCGCAGCCCGACCCCAGTCCCGTCGGCCGCATCCAGTTCCAGCAGGCTCAGGCGCGGCGCCCGGCGCGGACGGCCCCGGACCTGCGCGGCCGGGTCCGCCCCCGCCTGCCGCGCGATCCGGGTCAGGTTGCGCAGGCGTGCCGGTGCCGTGCGGCGCAGATTGGCCAAGTCCGACTCCAGCCAGGCAGCGTCCGCGCAGACCAGGGCCAGCGACCAGCAGGGGGCCTCGCCCGCGAGCCAGGCACGGGCCAAGGCGGCGAAGAAGTGCGACAGCGGCTGCTTGACCGGGACGGTCCGCGGCAGGTCCGCCGCCCCGTCGGCGGGCCCCGGCGGCAGGGCCGGGAGCCGCCGCAACTCGATCCGGTGGTCGTCCGGGTGCTCGGGCACCCGGTCGAGCCGATAGACCTGGGCCTCGGCCGCCCCCGCCTCGCCCGTGGACACCGCATCGGCCGGATCGGTTTCGGGCGCGGACCCGGCGGCGGGCGGTGCCGGGGGCCGGGGGCCGAACCAGAAGCGGGTGAAGCAGTCGGCGCAGCCGCTAATGAGGAAGTCGGCCAGGGCCTCCGGGTCCCCGCCGCCCCGCGGCCCAGCGGGCGCCTCCGTCAGGGCGGCCAGGGTCTCCACCAGGGCCAGGTCCAGCCGCTTGCCGCGGCGCCGGGCCGCCGACTCCGCCGGGTCGGGCGGTTCGGTGTCATGACGGACCTCCGTGACCGCGGAGTCTCCCACCGGGCGGAAGAAGTTCCAGGCGTCCCACCGCTGCCGGGCGATCCCGTTGCCGCCGCGGTTGCCCCAGCAGCGATTGCCCTCGCAGCGGCCGTTCGCGGCCAGGAAGGCGATGCCCGACTCCAGGTTGTGGTCGCAGTGGTTGTCGGTGAGGTCGGCTTGGCTTGGGGGCAAGGAGTCCGCGTCGCGCCTCACAGCGATGCCGGAGCCGCCGTTGGACCAGCAGTCGTTGGCCTGAGCGCGGCCCTCGGAGGAGCTAAAGGCGATGCCGTGCTGCTGGTTGTCGTGGCAGCGGTTGGCCGTCAGGTCCGCCTTGCTCGACTCGCCGAGGGACTTCGGGTCGCGCTGAAGGGAGATGCCGGAGCGGCCATTCCCCCAGCAGTCGCTGCCCTCGGCGCGGCCCCGGGAGGAGAGAAAAGCGATGCCGGAATGCTGGTTATCGTGACAGCGATTGGCCGTCAGGTCCGCCTTGCTCGGCTCGTCGAGGGAATTCCGGTCGCGCTGAAGGCAGATGCCGTAGATACCATTCCCCCAGCAGTCGTTGCCGTCAGCGCGGCCCTGGGAGGAACTAAAGACGATGCCACCGTGCTGGTTATCGTGGCAGCGGTTCGTCATCAGGTCCGCCTTGCTGGACTCGCCCAGAGACTCGCGGTCAGGCCCGAGGCCGATACCGCAGTAGCGATTCCCCCAGCAGCCGTTGCCCTCAACGAGGCCCTGGGACGAGTCGAAGACGATGCCGGTGCGGCACCCGGACACCCGACAGTCCGCGACCCGCACGCCCCGGGAGCGGCGGGCTAGGACGCCGTGCAGGTGGTTCCCGCCGCCGCTCAGGGTGCAGCCGGTCACCCGCACCTCGGTGCAGTCGGCGAGCAGGATCAGGGCCTCGTCGCTCCACTCGGGCGCCGGCTCGGGATGCAGCCCCGCCTCGGCCTCGATCGTAAGCCCCTCCACCGCGGCCCCGGCGACCCCCGTCAGGGTCAGGGCCGAGCCGGCGCCGGCCCAGATCAGGCGCGCCCCCGGGTCCCCGGCCAGGGTCACGCCGGCCGGGACCGCGAGCGGCGTGCCGCCCCGGTAGTCCCCCGCCCCCAGGCGCACCAGCGCGGCCGCCCCGGGTGCGGCCCCGACGCGCACGGCGGCGCGCGCGAGGGCCGCGGCGATACCGTCCCAGCCCTGCGCCGCCGTGCAGTCGATTGCGTCCGGCCCTTGGTCAGCCATCTGCCGTCCCCCCCGTTCGCAGCCCCTGATGAACGGGCGTCAGGATAACCGGGCGCGGCCCGGGGGGCGAGCGGCGGCGGGCCTTAAGGTGAACTCCGGATGACGTTGAGCCCAGACCACAGACCGGAGGTCGAGTTTTCGGAAATCGCCTTTGCGGGCCATCCTTCCGCTGGTCTCAGGTATCCGTGGCGACAATGTCGTTACGCAACTGCTAGTATCGGATCAACCGGGAGGAAACACCATGCCGACAGTCCAAGAACCAGCCGCCAAGCGCCAGACGCTCAACCTTTGCTCAGCTTTTTTTCTCGGATGGCCGTCCAGCGGTGCCGCTCCAACAGTCCGCGGTCGATGACCTGCTCGCGGGCGGTCTCGGAGCCCATCCCCAGGTGCTCGCAGATCAACACGGGGGCGGATCAGGTTCCGGCTGCGACGAATGCCCCCCGCGGGTAGACGGAATGATGATCAAGGTCGGACGGCGCACAACCTATACTATCGCTCTTGGCCGGGACCGCTTGTTATTATCCTGCCTACCCCTCGCTCCGCCATGTTTGGATGATATCGTGTATCCGGTCCACGATATCCTTAGCCTCCCCACGTTGCTGCTCGGACTCGTGCTTTGCAATCTCGCGAATCACATCGGGAACAGTCCGCGAGGCGAACTCCGCCAGAGAGCGCAAGCGATTCTTGGAAATCTCCGAAGGCTTATCGGTAGCTGATTCAAATAGTTGTTCTTGCTGAGATAGCTGCTCTCTCAATTTCGCTTCCTGTAGTCCGAGAAAAGGGGCATAGTCGGCAGGCCAACGTTGGAGACATTGCCACGCCCAGGTCTCCGGCGGACCATCACCAGGCAGAGCGAACCAATGAAGCGTTTGCCCAAGACGCTCTGCGCGGGCATCCAGTTTCGGACCGATATCTCGACCGTCGCCGTCCAATACAAAGATGAAGTCCCGCAGTTTTCTGAATCTGCCAAGCGTCTCCACATGCCCCGGGAAATCGTTCTTTCCGGTGTCACGTCCGACGAGGATGTCATTCTGCAATAGATCGATCGTCGGCCCGAGGTAATCCAAGACACCACGAACAAACGCCTCACCTTCTTCGTCTTCACATAAGATTGACAAGGTGTTGAGACTCTGGCCATACAGTGCTTTCTGGACGACATCCCGATAAGGCTCACGACGAACCACACCATCTGCCGTTCTCTCCAGGAACACGCGCGCTTCCGGAGGAACGGTTTCCAATATGGCGGGACTGTGAGTCGTGACCACGATCTGCAATTGATTCCGAAGTGCAAGCCGCTGGAGTTCGAGCATCAGCAACTGCTGGATCTGGGGATGCAGGCCCGCTTCAATCTCGTCGATCAAGACCAACGCGCCCTGCATCTTGGAAATATGCATCGACAGTCGAAGTATCGCGCGCTCACCCGCAGACATGTGGAATTCGGAATAGCAGGTGGCTGCGGTATCGAAAAGAGAGTGAGAGAAATTGCTGTCGGCGCGTTCAGCGAAAAGCAAATCCCGATTACCACCGGCAGTGGTAATCATGCGGAGTGCAGAATACCGAAAGGTAAGAATTCGCTGCGCAAAGGCAATGTTCGATGCATCGACTACGGCGGTGCTGAACTTCTTCTGCGCCATTTGAAGAACGCTGCGAACTTCCGCAGGGTTGCTTAAGTTGGCAAGCGTGCGAAGATAGACATTGCGCTGGGGCTGGGTCCCGCTCTTGCGGCCGAAAAAGCTGCGGTGCCAGCCGCTCTTACCTCGCGACCAACGCATTTGCAATTGCTGATTTTCATCGACATAGGTGAAATCCATCAGCGTTTCATGTAGCTGGTCGCAGGTTTCGCGATGCTCGTCGCCTTTGGGATAAAAATTCGGGAACAGGGTTGATGGAACGAACGTGCGGAGCTTCGCACCCGGAACTTTGTATGCGCAGGCAAGGGCAAAAAGAACAGTAGACTTGCCGCATCCGTTGGGTCCTGCCAATACCGTAACGGGAAAAGGGAGCGGTACGCGCAAGTCTCCAATTCCACGCAACTGACTTAAACTTACTGCCGTCACTGCACTTGAGCGACTTGGATTCTGGCTGCGGAGTTGGTTCCAGATCTTATCCAACTCACGAGTTACGGCGCTCATTTTTTCTCTCTTATAAGGAATACGGATATTGTCGTTTCAGCGTTCATTTGAAGGAGACGGTAAGGACGGCCTGGATTCGTGGTTAGGTCTGGTTGCCAAGCCCCGACTCAGTAACCCCGCCCCCACCCGACACTCTACTTCGCGCGCCGACGCCCGGTGAAGTATCGTGGGCGATCACGTGAACGGCGTCCCCGTTCGCCGCCCCTGATGAACGACCAGAGCAGCCGTATGGGTATCGAGCAGCAGCCGCATCAACGGCCTTCCCAGGCGTCGAGTTCTTCCGGGGGCAGGGGCCCAAAGAAGGCGTCGGTCACGCGGCCCGCGAGGCGCCCCGGTTGACGCCGGGCGGGTGGGGGCGCCAAGGGCATCAGGCGTGCGTATGGCTTGCCGGCCTTGGCCAGGATGATCTCCTGACCGGCATGGGCCTGCTCCAGGAGCTTGGACAGGTGGGTCTTGGCCTCGTGGACATTGACGGTCAGCGTCATCGGCGGCTCCTGATGGACTAAGTACGCGGACTAAGTTTAGCGAGGATGAGGGTGGGATGGAAGAAAGGCGATGCGTGCGGATAACTTTGTACCCGCACCACAAACTGGAGGTCGAGGCTTCAGCCGGATGCGGCGCCGCTTCCCGCTAAGAAAACGTTTCGGACGGGGCGAATGCCCCGTCCGACGCGGCCTGGCGGGGCATACTTTGGACCTTGGGGGCATCTCGGGGTTCGGTCCGCGCAGCGGACCCTACGGGATCGCCATAGGGTCGCAACCGGGAACGCGGCGAATGCCCCGTCCGGCGCGGGAGTCCAAGGCTTCAGCCTTGGCGCTGCCCATCCAAGGCTGAAGCCTTGGACTCCGGACGGCGGGCGCCGGCTCCGAAGGCACGCCGGGTTGGTGCTCGGCGCCCCCAGGGGCTCAGAACTGGCGGACCTTGATGTTGAGCGTCTGGATCCGATAGGCAATCTGCCGCGGTGTCATGTTGAGCAAGCGCGCGGCCTTGGCCTGGACCCAGCCGGCCTCTTCCAGGGCGGCGATGACGCGCTCGCGTTCGTCGAGATCCGGGTCGTCCAGGTCGACCTTGGGGCCTGACTCAGCCGACGACTCGGGGCCGGAATCAGCGCCGCTGCCGCTGCCGCTGCCGCTGCCGGACGTGGTCCCCAAACTGGCGCCGGCGGGCCGCCCGTCCCAGGTGCTGACATCCAGGCCGGTGAGTTCGATGACGCCGCGGTCGATGGTGCCGTCGGCGCTCATGACGGCCGCGCGCTCCATGCAATTCTCAAGCTCCCGCACGTTGCCGGGCCAGTCGTGGCGCATGAGGATGCGCAACGCGCTGTCGGTGATCGAGAGCTCCCGGCCCTGCATCCGGGCGACCTTGGTGACCAGGAAGCGGGCCAGGTCCGGGATGTCCTCAATGCGCTCGCGTAGCGCCGGCATGCGGATGGGCATGACGTTGAGCCGGTAATAGAGGTCCTCGCGGAACTCGGAGGCGCGCACCTCGGCCTCAAGATCCCGGTTGGTGGCGGCGATGATGCGCACGTCGACCTTCAGTGTCCGGCCGCCGCCGACCCGCTCGAACTCGCCCTCCTGGAGCACGCGCAGCAGCTTGGCCTGGAAGGCGGGGCTGATCTCGCCGATCTCGTCCAAGAACAGGGTGCCGCCGTCGGCCTGCTCGAAGCGGCCCTTGCGCATGGCCACGGCGCCGGTGAAGGCGCCCTTTTCGTGCCCGAAGAGTTCGGACTCCAGCAGGTTGTCCGGGAGCGCGGCGCAGTTGAGCTTGATGAAGGGCGCGCGGGCGCGCGGTGAGTTGTAGTGGATGGCGCTGGCGATCAGCTCCTTGCCGGTGCCGGACTCGCCGCGGATGAGGACGGTGGTGGTCCACTTGGCGACCTGGCGGACCTGGTCGAAGACCAGCCGCATGGGTTGGGTGCGCCCGATGATGCTGTCGAAGCCGTGGACGCCCTTGACCTCGCGGCGCAGCTTGTCGCGCTCCTCGCGCAGCGCCGCCTGTTCGGCCTCGACCCCGCGCGCCAGGCGGATCGCCTGGCCGATGAGGTTGGCGACCATCTCCAGGAAGCGGGCGCGCTCCTCCAGCAGGCCGTCGGCTACCGGCGGCTGGGCGGCGAAGACGCCGACCGCGGCGCCCTCGCCGATGCGGATGGGCACGCCGATGAAGGGCAGGTCCGATTGGTAGAGGTTCAGCCGGTCCAGGAAGCGCGGCTCGTCCCCCACCCGCGGCAGGATCCAGGGCTGGTTCTTCTCCAGGATGCGCCCGATCACGCCCTCGCCGGGGCGGTAGCTGACCGGCTCGAAGGGGTCGGCATCCTCTTTGTTGTAGAGGGCGCTGATCAGCAGCTCGCCGCTCTCCTCGTCGAGCAGGCTGACCAGCCCGTAACAGAGCCGGCCGCGCTCGTGCAGCACCCGCAGGACCTCGCGCAGCGTCTGGCGCAGATCGAGCGAGCGGCTGAGCACGGTGCTGACCTCGTAGAGTGCGGCCAACTGGGTCTCCAGCAGGTCCAGCCGCGCCGCCTCCGTGGCGGTGACGGGCAGCAGGGGGTCGCGAGGCATGTTCTCACTCATCGGCCGGCACGGCGTTCAGGGTGAGCAGGATGCGGCAGCCGTCCTGGAAGTCCGGGTCCACCTCGATACTGCCGCCGTGCTCGGTGACGATCTCCTGGGCCATCGCCAACCCCATGCCGGCCCGGCCGCGGCGGTTGCGCCAACTGATATAGAAGGGCTCGAAGACCCGGTAGCGGTCCTCGAACGGGATGCCGCGGCCGTTGTCCTGGATCGCCACCTCCACCGCCCCGTCCACCAGGCGGGTGGCGAGCAGCAGGTCGCGATGCGGCCGACCGGACTCGCCGAGCGCCTGGATGGCATTGTCGATCAGGTGCTTGAACAGCGATCTGAGTGAATCCTGGTGCCCCGGCAGTTCCGGCAACAGGTGCGCCGGGCGCCAGTCGACCACGATCCCGGCGGCCAGCAGCCGGTCGGTCGCAAGCACCAGGACCTGGCGCAGCAGGTCGTTGACATTGACCATGACCCCGGGCTCGCGCGGCCCCTCCGGCAGGGCCGCCTTCAGGGTGTCCAGGGCGCGCGCCCCGGAGCGGCTGATCTCATCCAGCATCCCGGCCAGGGTGGCGAGGCTCGCATTGCCGCCGCGGGCCATGGCGGCGGCCGCCTGGATCACGTTCATGGGGGCCTGGATCTGGTAGATGGCCGCGGCCAGGGCCTCGCGCATCCCGTGGGCCAACTGCTGCTCGGCCAGGCGCGCGCGCAGGTTCTCCAAGTGCGCCCGGTCCACCTCCCGGCGGCGGGCGGTGACCTCGTTGGCGAGGAGCAGCATCCGCCGCTCGCCGGGCTTCTGCCGGCCGAAGAAGCCGCGGGCGCTGGGGTCGACCTCGTCGGCCGGGGTGCCGGAGCAGGAGAACCAGCGCGGTCCGCTGGCCCCCGGCAGGACGATGCTGACCTCCAGGTCCTTGAAGGCGCGCCCGGCCAGGCACTCGGCCAGGGGGTCCAGCCCCACCTGTTCGCGCAGCGCCGTGCTCAGGGTCTGCGCCGGTTCCTGCCCGCGCAGGTCGCCGACCAGGCGCTGGTATTCCTGATTGGCGAGGATGACCTGGCCCGCGGCATCGAGCAGGACCACCACCACGGGTGCGGCGTCCAAGACGGTCTCGATGCGCGCCTTCTGGCGGCGTAGTTCACCCTCCAGTTCATGCAGCTTGGTGACATCGCGGTGCATCCCGAGGAAGTATTTGATGTCGCCGCTGCGGTCGAGCACCGGGGCGATGATCAGTTCCGCCAGATAGTCCCCGCCCTGTTTGGTGCGGTTGACCAGGGTCCCGGTCCAGGTCTGCTTGCGCTGGATGGTCCGCCACAGGTGCTGATAGACGTTGTCCGGGGTCGCCTGGTTGGACAGGATCGCCTCGTTCTGTCCGATCACCTCGGCACGGTTGAAGCCGGTCAGGATCTCGAAGGCGCGGTTGGCGTAGAGGATGGTCGCGCGCGCGTCGGTGATGGAGATCGCCGAGGGGGCCTGTTCCACGGCCTCGAAGAAGAGGCGCGGCGACAGCGGGTCGCGCGGGTTGCCCGCCATCAGGGTGAGGGCCTCGACGACCTCCCCCGGGGTCCCCGGCGGGGGGGCGGCGAGGAACTCGCCCAGGGCGGTGGCGACGAGTTGTACCGGGGTTTCCGGGGACTCCGGGGATGGTCGGGCCGACACGGTGTTCTCCTGGGCGTCATGGGGTGGGGTCGCCTGGCGCTACGCCAAGCATACCGGGCTGGTCGGTCTTGCACGACCCGCACAGCGGATGGACAAGAGTAACTGTCCGCAAATGAACGCAAATGAACGCAAATAAGGAAAATAACAAGCCGTAAAGCCGATCTCGACGCCGTCATCCGGGCCGGGGGCGCGGGATAAGACGCAATCGTCTGCCTGGGTCGGGGTTCGGTCCAAGCCCGCCCGGGCCGCCTGTCGATATTACGACAATTCCGCTCGATCGCAGCATGGGTATTGTCATGTCGTCAACAGTCGTGACGACGCCGGTTGGCACCGCGGAACCTGCAGCCGGTCGACGGCGCGACGCCCGCTCAAGGGCTACGCAACGGATTCTAAAAGGCTCTACCCGCCAATCGGGCATGCCTCCTCGGGTCTTCCCGGCTCCGGACCCCAGACCCGGAAGCTGCTGGCACTTCGCTTGCAATGAGGCTTGCACACAAGGTGCTGAGACTTGGGTCCGCGGGATGAACTCCCCCCACCCGAATCATTTGCGTTTATTTGCGTTCATTTGCGGACAAATATTCCTCTTACCAGCAGCTTACCGCTCGAATCAGAGGCACTGAATCATGCTCGCCGCCATCGGTACCGCCATCGGTAGTCTGGCCCTGCTCGGCCTGGTCTTAGGGGGCATCCTCGGCCTCGCCTCCCGTTACCTGAAGGTGGAGGGCAACCCGCTGACCGCGCAGGCGCTGGCCCTGCTGCCGGGCTCCCAGTGCGGACAGTGCGGCTATGTGGGCTGCGGCCAGGCGGCCGAGGCCCTCACCGCCGGCACCGCCCCGCCGACGGTCTGCCCGCCCGGGGGGCGGGCGGTCGCCGAGGCCCTGGGCAGCCTGCTGGGCAAGACCGTGGATCTCGCGGGGGTGGCGGAGAAGGCCCCGACGGTCGCCCACGTCAATGAAAACCTCTGCGTCGGCTGCACCAAGTGCTTCAAGCGCTGCCCCACGGACGCGATCATGGGGGCGAACAACATGA
>Ga0247840_10003719_pt1 | contig 25355 bp, 36 predicted proteins | sample LaCruzMarch2015__FD_192404 | JGI IMG/M metagenome (GOLD analysis project Ga0247840, IMG submission 192404) | Freshwater microbial communities from meromictic Lake La Cruz, Castile-La Mancha, Spain - LaCruzMarch2015_17m | ecosystem: Environmental > Aquatic > Freshwater > Lake | place: Spain...
TAAACACTGCAACAGCTTTATCAGCTAACAACTTCATACCCATTTCAGATGGTACTGTTACTACCAAATTGGGCACAGACAGTTTGTTTGGTTTCAGGAACAGACTCATCAATGGTGACATGCGCATTGATCAGAGAAATGCTGGGACAGCAGTCTCACTCCCTGCTTATCCAAGTGTTATACCAGTAACTAATTATCCTGTAGATAGATGGCGAGTATGGAATTTAACTGATGGAACCTGTAATATACAAAGATCAAACGATGCTCCACCTGGATTTACAAATTCAACTTCTATAACAATAACGTCACCTGATACTTCTCTAACTCCAGATCAGTACCTAACATTTGGGAGCAGAAACGAAGGTAATATGTTTTCAGATTTTAAATTTGGTACACAGAATGCAAAAACATTTACCCTTTCATTTTGGGTAAAATGCAGTTTAGCTGGAGTATTTGGTGGAGCTATTCGTAACGCTAACTCTGACTTGAGAGGTTATCCTTTTAATTTTAATATAAATTCTATTAATACTTGGGAATACAAAACAATAACTATTCCTGGAGATACAACTGGAAGTTGGCCTAAAGATAATAGCCCAGGGTTTGATGTTTTGTTCAGTTTAGGTGTCGGGTCAACTTATACTGGAACAGCTGGCTCGTGGGTTGCAGATAATGTAATAAATGCTACAGGATCAACATCAGTTGTCAGTGTTAACGGGGCTACGTTTAATATAACTGGTGTTCAGGTTGAATTGGGTTCAACAGCTACACCATTTGAATTTAGACCCATTGGAACTGAATTGGCGTTGTGTCAGAGGTATTATGAAAAAAGTTATAATCTAAACAAATCTGGATTTGTATTTGGTATAAATGAGGGTGAAAGCAGTGGAGCGTCATGTCCAGGTGGTCTTTTTAGGTTTGGTGTTAGATTTGCTGTTGCCAAGAGAGCCGTTCCAACAATTAGTACATATGATAGCCTAGGCAATGGAGGCAGTGGATCTAATGCAAGATTGTCCTATTATTTACAAGCTTGGTATAACGGAGGCAGTTTCGATGTTTTTGCTCCTAGAGCTTCAGAGGCAGGATTTTATGTAGGAACTGGCAGCCATGGCATAGTGGAGGGTCAATTTGGATGGACTGCTGATGCAGAACTCTAAATATTATGATGCAGAACTCTAAATATTAACATGGCTGATACTACCATCACAGGATTGACAAGACAAAATACTGCCACAGCTGGTCTAATTGTACCTGTATCTAATGGAACAAATACCATTGGTGTGCCCATCAGTGCCATTGTGACTGCTACAGGTAACATGGGCACAGGATATCTTCAGCTACCCGTTGGTACCAATCAACCATCAGGTGTAGAAGGAGCTATGAGATACAATAGTACACTTAAAGTAGTAGAATTTTACAATGGCACAAAATGGGTCGGTCCAAATTACAATATTGAATATTTAGTTATTGGTGGTGGTGGAGCTGGTGGTGGTACATATGGAGGAGGGGGTGGGGGAGCTGGTGGTTATATTACATCTACTATACAATTAATAAACAGTAAAAATTATGCAATTGTAGTTGGAAGCGGAGGCAGAGGAGTGTTCAGTAGTCAGGGTTTGAATGGTTCATATTCTTCTTTTGATACTATTACTGCCACCGGTGGCGGAGGTGGAGGGAATTATGCAACAGGTGCAGTAGGCACACCTGGTAATGCTGGTGGCTCAGGTGGAGGAGGAGGAAGTCCTGATGGTCAGAGTGGTGGTAGTGTGGGTGGAGCAGGTGTCGCTGGTCAAGGAAATACTGGAGGAGGAGGAGGTAGGTCAGGCAATCCCTTAGGTGGAGGGGGAGGTGGAGGAGCTGGTGCTGCCGGTGGTTCATTTTATAGTGGAGCTACCGGTGGCGGTGGATTGGCTAGCACAATCACAGGCACCAGTGTATTCAGAGCTGGTGGTGGAGGTGCAGGTGGTGGTGTTGGAGCAGCTGCTTACAGTGGTGGCAATGGTGGTGGAGGTGCGGGATCTAATGCAAGCTCTGGTGTTGGCACTGCAGGTACAGCTAATACTGGGGGAGGTGGAGGCGGTGGTGGCAATTATGATGGGACAGGAGGAGCTGGTGGATCTGGTGTGGTCATATTGAGAATACCCACTGCAAATTATAGCAGCATATACACTGGTGCACCCACCATAAGCACGGATGGAGCGTTTACTATTTTAACCTACACATCAGGTACAGGATCCTATACTGCTTAAAAAATTACCAATATTATATAATCTTTTTAGAGTAAATAATTGGTATGGCCGATACCACAATCTCATCTCTCAACACTGCAACAGCTCTATCGGCTAACAACTATATTCCCATTAGCGATGGTACTGATACTACCAAATTGGGCACAGACAGTTTGTTTGGTTTCAGGAACAGACTCATCAATGGTGACATGCGCATATGGCAGCGAGGCACAAGTTTTACAGGTGTTGGGTCAGGGTATACGGCTGACCGATTTGGTTGTGTCGTAACTGGAATTACCACAACAGTCACACAATCTACTGATGTTCCTAATTTACAATCATTGTACTCTTTAAAATTTGTCCCTGCTTCTAATGCTACTCCAACTGAATTTGTTGTGAGACAGAATATGGAACGACAGAATATAACAGATTTTGCAGGCAATACTGTGACTGCATCAGCATGGGTCAAGTGTACCAGAACATCAATCAAGGTTAGATGTGCTGCATATGCAACTGGAGGTACTGATCAAATTCAAACTAAAACAGTAGCAGCAAATACTTGGACAAAAATAACTGCCACATTTTCTGCATTCTCAGCAGCAACATCATGGACAGACGCTCCTAATGGTCTTGGAGGGTTTCTGGATATTGGTTTTGGAGAAGATATAGCCATTACTACTGCAGACTCACTATTTATTACAGAAGTGCAGCTTGAAGTGGGCCCAACTGCAACCCCATTTGAACGCAGACCCATTGGCATGGAGTTGGCGTTGTGTCAGAGGTATTATTATACAGGTGGTAGCTTTATATTTGCACCTCTTAATTCAGATAATATTGCAGGTAATATAGGATTCCCAGTAACTATGAGGAGTACACCAAGCATTACTGTTTATTCTACAAGTTCTATTGCAAATAAAGTTACAAGAATAGATGGTGTTGGTTTGACAACTGCTAACGTTAGAAGTATAGGAGTTACAAATACAAATATTATGTCAATACAGTCTTCACCTATTAATAGTTTCGACTCTGCGTTCTACCAGTTTACTTTAAGAGCTGAAGCCGAATTAAATTAAAATAGTTTACTTGACCAACTCTTTTGCTTTGTCCCAAATAGAATCAGGTTCTTTGCCATCTTTGCGCCAGCTATTTAAAATGGCATAATATACCAAATGCTGTTGATTTATAATATAAAGCTTGTTGTTTGATTTGTCAGTAAACTCTGTAATGCCATCATTTTCCCTAAGTTCTACCCCTTTGTATGACCTGAATCTTATGTTATAAGACTTGATGAGCGTGTTGTAACGCAGCAATCCAAAAGCAGTTATGATGCCCCGCCCATCATCAAGAAAACCAATGAATCCAGAATTTTGCACATCATAACCTGCCGGCGTTGAAGCATCATATGAAGCAATTTGATCTGACACCTTGTCTGGTGTGACTGTGGTGCAGGCACCAAGTAGCAGACTACTCAGCCAGAGTGTCGCGAATTTTTTTAACATCTTTCTCCTTTACTGCTTTTTCAATTTCACTCTCATAAGCAACTTCTTTTTGTTGCTGTTGACGATCCTTCATTTCTTTTGTATTCTTAGCGCCAAACACATTATTAATGGCCTGGAATATCCCGCTTATGGCTCCTATTACAGCGGTGAATATACTACCCATTAGTCTACGTATTCGTCAGTAGCTGTCTTACAGCCCTTGGCAATCGCATTAAGAACATCGACACCGAGCTTTGCATCGCCGTTAAGTTTAGCAAATTGAGCAGCGTAGATATCTTTAACAACAACTACGTACTTAGCCCAATGTGTTTTATCTTGAGGGAGATAATCAGTGAGAGCTTTCTGTAATTGATCAGGTGTAGGTGTATTACCATTTGTTAGCCCCTCAACAATAGTCGCAACATTATTAATCATTCTAGCTTTTTCAGTTCTATCATCAGCAGAGACAGCTTGCTCTAATACTACTGTGCAAGCTAGCGTAACAGCTGGAGCAATATAAGGGAGAGCATTTTCTACAGCTTGCTTAGGTGTAGTGCCTCCAACGCTAGCATCACCGCCGGTATTGTTTGTTGCACACCCTGCAACAAGAAAAGGAATTAAAATAAAGGGTAAGAATTTGTTCATGTAATTATTTAGCTTATCCGTTGATTAGTTCAACCTTTTTATCTTTCTTTTCTTTTTGAGTGCGGCTAATTGATTGATCTATAAATGCTCGTACTGCTATAAATCCTTGAAGAAGCATATTTGCTAAAATTAATGTTAAGGCAACATTTGATATTTCGCTATAAGATTTATATCTACTTAAATCCATTATGAATGCAGGAATTGCAGCTATAGCAAAATATAGAAATGCTCTAAACCATGCACAATCTTTCATTAAAGTATTTATTCTGTCGTTCACTTTAATGACAACAAGTACTTCAATGTGTTCAAAACAGCAAGCATTTCATCACGAATGTTAAATAGATCTGTATCAGCAGGATCCAACTCTTTGTCAATGCCCATTAAGAATGCAATAAAATCATTTATGTAGATCATGTGGTTGTCTGTTAAATTGTCCAATTCAATGTTGTAAGTAATTTTTGCTTTGAGTTTGCCATACTTGCCCATGAACACTTCAATGAAACTGTCAATCAAGTCACCCAGGTCATCATAAGCTTTGCCAAATGCTTGGTGCTGGGCATATGTGTCAGACTGCCAATGGAACATTCTCAGCTGCTCTTGAATTTTGATCAAAGGGGCTACTAGTTTCATTTGGGAATATTTACTCCAAAGGCTCCACAAAGCAATACCACAGCAGATTGTTCTTTGTCATTATAATTGAATGAATCATAATCCCCATATGGATCTACGCTGCTGGAGGGTAGAGATGAAGAAGATTTTTTTATCTTCTCAGTTACTAACACCAGCAGCTGATTCAACACCATGTCTGACAATGCAGCTTTGACAAACTCCACAATGTCATTGTATTCAAATTTGCCCTTGAGCACTTCAAATGGATTGGCATACACACCAAACACATAGTGAGGAATGTATTTGATGGTGAGTTTGGCACAATCTTGAATCACATGAAAAGCTGCAGGGTTTAAAATGGTCACTCCTGTCTCTGGATTGGTGCTGGCTTTGGTGGCCGGCCCAACCAATTTAGCTTCACGGGCTTGACTGTTTTGCAATATGATGTCAATGAATTTCATATGGCTATTTAATATGATCTGCAATAATACCAGCTCGCTTCAACAGATGCAAGCCAGAGTTTATTCTGTAGAATTTGCTGAACACAACACGCTTCACTTTGGCTTGAATTAATAATTTGGAACATTCAAAACATGGAGACAGAGTGATGTACACTGTGGCTCCTTCGCTGGATTGTGTGGATGTGGCCAATTTCATCAGAGCATTGCTCTCCGCATGCAACACTTCAGGTTTGGTTGCAAAATTGTCATCTTCACACACATTATCCATGCCAGCAGGTGTGCCATTGTACCCATCACTGATTATTTGATTGTTCTTCACCACCAAGCATCCCACTTGCATGCGCTTGGCTTTGCTCAAACGACTCCAACTGCTGGCAATTTCTAAATATTTTTTATCCAGTAAAATTTGCTTGGGCATAATGCAACATTTCCTTCACATCAGTCTTCATGTAGGGCACTGGGTAGTATGTGAATGCATCATGTTTTCTATCATAATAAAACACACCCAACTGATTGACCTTTCTGCCTGTCATGCACTGAAACATGAAAGCATACAAAGAGAGCTGCAATCCATATGTGGTGTATTCACAAGATGTCAAATGTGACAAGGGATTCATGAGGTACTCTGAATAGGTGTTGTACAGATTGAACTTTTTGTTTGTCTTCAAATCAAACACACTGAATCCACCACCATCTTCAATTCTGATGATGTCTGCAGTGCCAGCCAATTTGTATTCATGATTGAATACTTTTTCTTCTACCAACAACTCATCTTGTTCTGACAACACACCCAACTTGTTGTAGCTTTTGATGAGGTTTTCATATCCATCCACAATTGTTTTAGTTTTGTTATACTCTTCAACAATTCCATGAATGGTTTGTCCATATTCCTTGCTGTCATTGTTGATCTTCTTCCATCTTCGCTTGATCTCTTCTGGAGACACACCTTCTCTTTCAGCAATCCTTTTGGATATTGCTTCCACATCAAATGGCTTTTTGAATTTGCCAATCAATGTGGTGGCAGAAATGTAGATCTCTCCAGTGAAGGGATTCTTGTACGAATGTGCTGCAGTATCAAATACTAACATTATTATTAATTTAGATGCAACAAATAAAAAAGCAATCAAATGCCTGGAATGTACACACAAGTAAAACTTTTTCCGATCTTAGTTTTGTGAATCAAGCAGTAACTCAATCGGTTGAGTCTTTCATTCAATGCATCAAACCATTCACCATCAATGTTCAAGACAATGCTGTTCCTTTTACCATCTACTATGATGGTATTAGTAAATTCCTCGCATACTGCCAATGGAATTGACGTAGCTTTCATACATACAATTATTTATTCTCTACCCGTCAACATCTGTACTAAAATCATCATCTTCATCAAAAATATCTGATTCAAGTTCTGAGTCTGCATCTCCCACACCTTGCCGCAATGATTTGATCAACAGCTCTGCTTCATCCTGTTTCAGATACAGCACACCCAAATCCTTTTCGTTAATTAAAAATTTAACGTGCACTGAATCACCCGAAGAATAAATTTTTTCCAATCGAATCTTATTCATTAATTCTTAACATCTGGCTTGCCAATGATTGCATTAATTTTCTCATAAATACTTCCTATAGTAGTAAAATCGGCAGGCCGCACCAGGCCCTTGGCAGTTATGACTTCTATAAGATTATTTATTGTTTTCAGATCTGAAAGTGTGAGATCTGTGGAAATTTCTTTATCAGCTAATTCATTCATTCGTGAAACCATCTGTGAGAGTGTACACTATGTTGCTTTGGTGGTCAGTAATTTTTACCACATCCTGTGTCAATTCATTGCAATAGCCAAGAGCCTTGTTGTGGGCGTCTACTGGTGTGTTGGCATCTATGATGTGCCTCTTGGTGCGTTTGCCATAAGTATCTTTGATTTGTATTGTGTACTTTTCGATGAACATAAACATATTATACATTTTAAAAATGAATATTCAAGCGTTTATTTTTGTGTTGTTATTATGCAGGTATTTGTAATAAAGCCCACATGCAAAACCCAGGCATGGTTGATGCAAAATGGCATTCACATTCATGCCATGCAGCATGCCTTGACATCACTTTATGCCGACATCATGTGTTGCAAAAGATTCAAGAAAACAAAGCTTGTGTTGCAAGTGGATTACTCATCCAATTCTAGCTCTTATTATTTTGGAACCAACAAAATTTTTATATGCAGCAATCCTGATTCTCTGGCCAAAACAAAAAAACAAAGAATATTTGTTATTTTTCTGCATTTTTTGCATGAATTCAGACATTGGATGCAATCTGAGGTGATGGGAATACGAGACAGTCAACTTCAATACACTGATCATGACAGCAATAACAACACACGCAAATATTTTCATAACAAGTATGAAATTGATGCCAGAAAATTTGAAAGAAAATATGTGAGGAAATTCATGCGCTATTATGTGACATTCAAGCGCGCTTGTCAATGATGGCCTTGTACAGGTAACATAGCGAGGGATAGGTGAACCAAGTTACAAATGGGAAATACCATGGCACATTCACCAGCTTGTAGTGCAGCAAGCCCACAGCAAGTGATGTCCAGAATGAAAAGCATATGTAACAGCTCAACAGCTTTCCTAACCATTTATTCTTTATGAGAATGGCTGTTTCCACTTGATCATTTGAATAAAGGTTTTTGTCAATAAAGAGCTGGCCTAGAGTCACCTTCAACGGGCTGTAAAACCAAACTAGCAGAATTGTCCAAGTTATGAGGAGACCTTGGATGTAATAGATGATATTGCTTCTTTCCATATTGCTTCTAGAAACCTAGACTTGATATTTACCTTGGCACATGATGAACATCCACTCTTTGATGCTTTGTCCAGTTCCTGTTGATATGCTCTTCTGACATCTTCACACAAAGGTATTTCTTTAGGACAGGGTTGATTGAAATCAAAAAATGCATCTATTATTTTTTGCATGCAATTATTTAAACATCTCATGCATACTTAATAACCCTTTTCTCCAATTATAAGCAGGTTTCCATTTTAATAGTTTAAATGCCTTGTTATTGCAGACGTTTTCTTTGAATGTTTGATTATGTCTTTGTGTTATGTGCACTATGTTGGACTTGCTCTTGGTTATTCTTTTTATATCTGTGGCCATCTTAATAGCAGATATGCGCTCAGATTGCGAGATGTTGAAAATATTATTAGCAGCTTTATCAAAATTATTAAGGGCGCACAGGCAACCAAGAGCTATATCATCAACGTGTGTCAGTGTTCTGGTTTGCTTGCCGTCACCATGCACAGTAATGTCTTCTCCCTTGATAGCCTGGCTAAAAAATATGTGTGTACCCAATGCTTCTCTCATGCCTGGTCCATAGGTGGTAGCGAATCTTAAAATTATATACTTGAGATCGAAATTAGCAGCATAACCTTTTATGATGTTTTCCCCTGCATACTTTGAATATGCATAAAGATCAGAGGGGTTAACATTAACATCTTCTGTGGCTTTAGTCTTTAAATTGCCGTACACACACACTGTTGAAGCATAGATTAATTTTTTATGATACTTTGCGCAAAGTAGAGCTATATTATGAGTACCCTGCACGTTGAAATCGGTACCTTGTTTGCCTCCATCAAGGGTTTCCATTTTATGCAAATTTGCTTGCGCTGCAACATGCATGATGACATCGCTTTTTTTAACTGCTTGTTCTAATTCATTCAAATTGAGAAGGTTGTTTCCAAGAACCAGATCAAAAGGTATGACATGATGACCATTGAACAGCAGTGTCTGTTTAATGCGATTACCTATGAACCCTTCACTGCCTGTCAATAATATAGTCATGTTATTTTTCTTAAAAGCATAAATGCTTCAGCATAATTGCTGTAACATTCAGATCCTCTGGTGATTGCTTTCGCTTTAATACCTTCTGCACATCGTGAGTGCGGCCAAGTGCGCACTTCAGTAGTATATCTTTCAATGGCATTTATTTTTCTGGCCAAGTGATCTTCTGTTAGTTTTTCATAGTAATTAGGTACAAATTGGCTTCTCTCTGAGCCAAACGACTGATCATGTGAAGATATGACTTCACCAGCAAAGACTGTAGGAGTACCAACAAATCCAATGGGTCTTGTTGCTACTGATATGGCCCGGTACAAGTTTTTATGATCTTGATGGTTGTCTGATAAGTGTGTTGTATAAATTACATCCGGTCTAACTTCTTTTAGATGAATCTGTACTGTATGAATTAATTCATGCAAATCATTGCATAAGGTTTTATTTGAAAGATGCAGAAAATGTTGCATGGAATATCCAAGCACTTCCTTTGCATCTTTACTATCCTGCAATTGTTGTGCAGCTCTGTCATTATTAGGCGCTTGTGCTATAGTCACTATAACTTCTTTGCCCGCATCTACAAACTTGGCTATTGTACCACCAAACCCCAACACTTCATCATCTGCGTGAGGAACAATAAATAGAATACGGTTATTCATCTCTATTATACTCCATTGTAATATACTTCTTTTTAAATTCTATTGCTTCAGCGCCTCTGATACTTAAGATATTATTAATATTTACATCTGCGTATAGTTTCTTTATTTCAGGATGCAGTTCTAGCATTAATTGAAAAGGGATTTTAACTATAGTTAGCGATCTGTTCAATAACAAGGAATGTGTCTTAAAACTTTTAAGAATTCTCTTTACTCTTTTTCTGTTTGTATAAGCACCAAATTTCATATTTTTATCCACAAATATCTCTCCAAATATTATGTTGTCAAATGCTGTTAAATAAAAACAGTGAAAAGGAAATGATTGCAATAGCTTTACATGTTGCTCAAATGTAGGCAAATTTAACTTGTTGATTACTATGTTTGAGCTTTTATATTTGTCTTTAAGAAGATTATAGGTAAAATACTTGTGAAATTTATTTTTTGCATTAAGGGGTATTAACCTATACATACTATATTATATTGTATAATTATGTTTAATCAAGAAGTTGAATATTCTAAAATAGCTAGATTTGAGCAAGATCTTTGCAGATATACAGGAAGTTCTTATGCAGTTGCTATAGACTGCTGCACAAATGCAATAAAGCTTTGCTTAAATTATGAAATGCCTCCATATATAATTTTGCCAAAAAACACTTTTATTGGAGTAGCAAATGCTGCAACACAGCTAGGCATTCAAATTCAATTTGATGACATCAAGTGGTCCGGTTTATATAAAATCTCTCCTCTTGAACTATACGATTCTGCAAGAAGATTTACTAGCAATATGTTTATTAAAGATAGCTGCATGTGCTTGTCTTTTCATTACAAAAAAACTTTAAAAATAGGCAGAGGAGGTGCTATACTAACAGATAATAAAAAAATTTATGATTGGCTTATTTTAGCAAGAAATAATTCCAAAGATATTAATAAACCATTGAAAGATAACATTTATGAATTTCCTGGATACAATATGCTTCTTCATCCAGACTTAGCTCTTAGAGGTAGTGAGTTATTAGCACAGCTTCCGAGTAATATTCAAGATTTAGAAGATGAATATTATGGTGATCTTAGCAACCAAATTAAATATTTAAACGATTAATTATTTCTTTTTCTTTTTGAATAAAAGTAATTATTATCTCTTTTGCCTCTGGCTCAGATAGCTTACTAAATTGTTTATAAAGATTATTCTCTGGAGGCTCATTCATGGAGCTGAAAATAATGCTATTTGATAGAATTTTATCTGATATATTATAGCTTGCTATAGCATCAACATATGTTTTCTCTAATTTAGGAAAATATTTAAGAAGAAAATCTTTAATAGAAAAATTATCTTTTTTGTATGCTGTAACAATGTTGTTTAAAATATATTTTAAATGAGTAAGTTGAGAATTAATTACATTAAAGTTATATTTTTCTATTTCTGTGGAAGGCAGCGAAATTTTACTCATCTTACTCTCTATAATCTCTATTTGCTCTTGTAGCTGGTGTTCTTTAAGAACATAGACACTCATTTCTCTTGGAGTAGTCAAATCATGAAAATACAGCTCCATTTCATACTTGTTAGCAAAATTATAAAAATCTATTAACTCATTATAATTTAAATTGCATAAAATAGGTGAGATATAGAATTTTCTGCCATTGCTTTTTAAAATATCATGGAAAGATTCAATATTTTTAACAACTTTATCGTAATTAGCTCCAACACGTATTTTTTCATATGTGCTCTTAATGACGCTATCCATGGATATGGATAAATTAATTTGCAGTTTATCTACTAAGTTTAATATTTTTTCTGAAACTATTGTACCATTGGACTGTATGTAAATATTAACACCGGGATTATGTATATGGACATAATCAAGTATCTTTAAATAGATGTCAATTAAAAACGGTTCCCCTCCATAAAACTCTAAAGAACCTGCATTTTTTAGGAATGGTTGCAGTTCATTAAAAAATACTTCATTTAAATAGGGAGAAGCATATGCAGGTTTATTTTCCCTATACTTCAATATCTTAGAAGAGTATTTCCCATGACACATAATGCACATTAAATTGCATTTATTATCAAGCTCAAAATTTAGCTTGTAAGGATACTTGAGCTCTTCAAACTTGTTGCCAGGTACATCGTGTTGAGGAATTTTAAGGGTACTTAAATTGCCTGTTTTTAATAGTCGTTTGCATTGATCACAACCCAAGCTAAATTTAAAAGACTTCAAATCCTCACGCATTTTCTTATATTCAATGCCATTCCATATCTCCTCTAAAGATTTTTCAGGATATACTCCCAATATTTTTGTCCTATTTGTACAGCAAGCGGATATTATGCCTCTATGACCAAAATACATAGACGTAAAAGGAGCACAGCAGAGCGAGCCTATTTGCTTTCTATTATTAAGAAACTTAATTTTTTCTATTGTCTTTTGCATCTGCTTGCTAATGATGATTCTTTATTATGTAAAAATTTTATTAGCTTGTCTATTTCTCTTTTAGCATACATTTGCATCTCTATTTTTTTACCCTCTTCCGGGGTATAATTGTATGTGGCTCCATCCAGAATTAAAAATTTACCAGGCGTTTTCATAAACTCGTCAAACATAGGTCTGTCCTTATCAAAATTATTATTATGTTGGCTTGTAATATCTGTAGCAACTATTATATCGAATTCCAATAATTTATTAATATCTATATCCTGAAACATGCATGTGTAAATAGGATACTCTGCATCAAAAAAAATCATCATTTCCTTGGCCATGTTAACTCTATCTTCCCGCATGTCGCAAGCTGAAATATCAACACCTTTTAACTTTAAATACAATGATAATTGACCTGCCCCGCAACCGATTTCAAGTATTTTTTTATCTCTAAAATGAGCTAAGAAAATACTTGCGCAATAATTCTCAGCAGGATTAAATAAAAACTTTCTTTTTAATTTTTTTTCATAATAGTTATTGCTTTCAGGGTACTTACAAATCAAATTGCCCAGCTCTTCTATAAATAAAAGCTCATATTCATAAAGGCTAAACCTAGTATTCATAATAATCTATTTACTTAAAATCTAGTTTATGCAATGCTTTCTTGTACTTGTATAATAGCTTCAACAATACCATATGTCCCAATGTGCCCATATTATTAGCTACATTTCTTATAACAAAATCACTATAATTATCCTTCATATCCATGCTGCTTGAAGACCAAGGCTTCTTACTACCTCCATAATGCAAAAATTTTATATCATTAAAATTATTGGATGTAATGTAAGGTGTAGAGAGAAAGTAGTTACTAGGAAGCAAAGTTACATGTCTATTAAAGAAGATATTCAAAGGCCCTTGATTACCAAGCCAGCACGATTGGGTACTTATTTTTATTAATTCATTAACTACTTTTTTATTTAAAAATGTACTATCTATCACCATTAATCCAGCATTAAATGATTTCTCATGACAAAAGTCTTTGTATAATTCGTTATGAGAGGGTATGTTTGTACTGCCGTACCCGTCAGGATGGGGGTGGTAAACCGCACCAAACAAAACATTGCAATCTAGCAGCTCGTCAATATTTGATAAGCAAATCATGTCAGAATCAAGAAAAATTATTTTTTTATATCCCTCTAAAAGAAATATCGAAAATCTGTTTGCAGGATTTATATTCCAGCATCTTTTTCCATTATTTTTTATATTAGGAGCGTCATATAAGGGGGCAGAGAAGTGTACATTATTATATTTTTTAAATAATATCTTGTTACTCTCTAGGATTGGTTCTTCTTCAATAGCTATAAACTTAAATTGCCTTGTTGTATGCTTCTCTATACTCGACAACAACACCTGCATTGCAGGAATATAGTTGTTTGTAATGGTTGTCACTAATGCTATTGACATATTATATTTAGCATGTTCATAAACTGATCTATAATAACATCATGAGTGTTTTCACCCTCTCTACGTTTACATGTTTCAATCATTTTATTAAAAACAGTTTTATTATTTTGCAAGAACAGCATCTGTAATACTAGCTCCCGGGGGGTTTCTGCATATAAAATATCATATTTAGATTTTACAATAGCTTCAATAGACGACTCTCTGTTATGTATTAATGGTGTATTCATATACCATGATTGGTACAATCTATTAGCATGTCTATGTGTATCACCTTTGAATGGGGACCATATGGAAGCGGGATGAAGAGGTGAGCCATCATCGCACTTATAAAGTGGTAAATTCTTATCTCTTAAAAAAACAAAAACATCTGCATTTTTATCACAAAAATTTTTATCTGTTATTAATTCAAAGTTAATACCCTGCCCTCTGCACTGATGTTTAAATATTTCACTAGTAATTTCTTTGTTAAAACTGTGTAACGCTCCTACACCAACAAAATTTTTAGGCGGAAAAGATGGAGTTTGTTTTCTTATATTATACGGTAAAGGCAAATGAATAAAGAAAGTGTTCAGTTCTTTCATTGCCAAATTATGCGTTATTATAAAGTTTGATTTGGCTATAATTGGCTTATCCCCAACAGCTTGTATTGTGATGCATTCATTAAAGCGAACTTTTTCTGCAGTGTCGTAATAAAATATAACTATGTCAGTGCTATTAACTCTTGAAGGCAATTCTTCCACGAGAAATATCTCATACTTAGAACTTACACAAAGGTTATTTTTTAATATCCAATAATAGTATACTATATGATTGAAGCTGCCATTGCATAGTCTTGAATATGCTTGTGGGTCATGTAAATAATTGTTACCTATATTCTTAGCTAAGAAATAAATGTTATATGAGTGTTGCATTATTAATGCCTGTATTTAATTGTGAGAATACTATAAATCAAACACTAGATACATTGCTTAACCAGAGCTCAGGCAACTTTAACCTTTATATTGTCAATAATAATAGCTCAGAAAAAACACTTAATATAATTAACGAAAAGAGAGATAAAAGAATTACAATATTGACATATAAGGAAAAGCAGCAGTGTGCTGCAGCATTGAATTACGGGTTAAAGCATATTTCAGAGGATGTTATTATAAGGGTTGACGGGGATGATATTTACGACAAAGATTTTGTCAAACAAATGGTGAAAGGATACAATGAAGGCAGAGGCAAGATTTTATACAGTAGTTATTCCTTCAAGTATATGGAAGAGGATAGACTGGAACACATTACAGCATATGCTGACAAAGATCTTTTATTATACAGGATGCTGTTTTTTTGTACCATAGATCACAATGTGTTATATGAAAGAAAACATATAATGGATCTGGGTAGTTATAATGAAATTGAGTATGGTGAGGATTATGATTTATGGACGAGAAGTGTGTTAAAAGATTCTGAAAGTATTGGCTCTCTTGACCCAGCATTTAATGGTTGTCTATGTTTAAAATACAATACATGCATGTCAAAGAGGCTCAAGCATCTAGATTACCCCGTTAAAATATCTCAAAATTTTATAAAAAGTTTTCTTGGTATTGATCTTAGTTACAATTTAGTTAAGAAAGTAAGAAACCAACCTCCAAGTGATAGAGCATCTTATTATAGTTTCAGAGAAAAAGCTATTTTAAAGCACTTAACAGCAGAATATATTAAAAAAAGAAATATAGACTCTAATAAGTTTTTAAAAAATATAAATCATTTCATCTTTTATGTGTAGTTTTTTATTTACTAATAAAACTGTTTCTGATGAAGAGATACAAGCAAGCAATTGTATTCTAAAGAATAGAGGTCCTGATAGTACTGTTTATAAGTATATTGATAATAAGTTATTTCTGCACAATAGGTTGTCAATAGCAGATAATCTAATACAGCCGTATACAAAGAATAATATTACACTGCTTTTTAATGGTGAAATTTATAATTATACAGGAGTAAATGAGGCTGAGTTTATTATAGATGCATATATTAATGAAAAATATAATTTCCATAAGCACTTGGATGGTGAATATGCTATTTTACTATATGATCACCACAATCAAAAATTAATTGTATGTGTGGATACTTTTAAAACTAAGCCGCTGTGGTTTAGTTTTGAGAATTTTATAGGTATATCGAGTTATAGAAGCTCGCTAGAGAATTTAAATTTCAAAGACATTCACCCCGTGCCTTGTAACACTACATTAATATATGACTTGAGATTAAAAACATATGAAACTCTTATAAATACAAAATTTAATCTAGAGCAAACAGTTTGTAATTATGATTCCGTCTTAGAGTCATTAGATAGAGCTATAACAAAGCGATGTGGCTCTAATAAAAAAATATTTAGTGGGCTAAGTAGTGGCTACGATAGCGGAGTTATCTCTTGTTGTGTGCAAAGAAATAACCTACCAGTTCATTTTTATTCTATCTGCAATCATGAAAATAAATATATTATAGAAGAAAGATCAAAAAAAGTTATAATTGAGAAATTAAATTACTCAAAAAAGGATAGAATAATCTGTAATGCTCTCTTATCTAGTATTTGCGAAAAAGATAATCAAACTGAATACAGCTTTACAAAAGATGATTCTGCTTGCCCTCTGTTCCATTTAGGTAGAAAAGCTAAACAGGATGGTTGTAGAGTTTTTTTATCTGGTACTGGAGGTGATGAAATTTTTGGTGATTATTACATAGCTAAAAGCTATGTAAATAGCGATTCTTCGTGTTTTAAGGGCATATATCCTGAAGACCTAGCTTCTATTTTTCCGTGGAAGAATTTTCTTAGCGGTACAATGAGAAAATTTTTAACTAAAGATGAATATATTATTGGATCTCTAGGAATAGAAACTCGGTATCCTTTTCTAGACATACTTCTGGTACAAAACTTTTTAAACTTAAGTTGTGATTTAAAAAATAAGCATTATAAAGCACCAATGCACGAGTATTTAATAAGAAATAATTTTCCGTTTTCACTTAATGAAAAAATAGGATTTGGAATTTATGTCTAATCGTTGCTTAGTTTTCATAGTAACAGAGAATTACTTTGATCAATTTCAAGTTGCGTTTTATTCACTTTTAAAATATAACGATATTGATTTTGATATAATAATTTTTTATGATACTAAAGACAATTTAGCTAAAGTAAAAGTTCTTGCACAGAAGCATAAAAATAAAAGAATTTTATTCAAAAAAATTGATATAGTTCCATATAAGGATATTGATTTCTTCAATGCAAATAGGACCTGGGGGCTAACCCCGGGGTTCAGATTCCATCTCTTCAAATTAGTAGAATATGATGAGGTGTTGTATATTGATTGCGATGTATTGATTACAAAAAATATTTTAAATATATTTGATGTTAAAGGTGATATAGTTGCCTGTCGATTGAGTGAAGGCACTTCACACAAATTTGCTGTTCAAAATGGTTTTAATGCAGGTATTATGTTGATAAGAAGCAAGTATTTAAATATCAAGACATGGAAGAAGCTAATATATTTGAGCTTAAAATTTAAAGAAATTTCTGGTAATCAGATATTATTAAATAAATTTTTTGCGGGAAAAATTAGTTTCGCTGACCAGGTTCTTAATGTCACTACAGATCTTCTAACAAACGAATTATTAGAAGATGGTAAATTATTTCATTTTATAGGCGAAAAAAAACCTATAAATACATCACTATATAATTCATTCAATGATTATGTACAGGCTAATACAGGCTTAGGGCTTTTAGCGAGGGTCTACATTCTATATAAAGTACATGAGAATGAAGCATGTTGCTTTTATAAAAATACCATTTAAATATAGTATGCAAATAGATCCCGAGAAATTTGAAGGCGAAATAAACGATTTCTTTGATATTGGCAAAAAAGTACCTGATATTTTTATTGATGGACATAAACTTAGAGAAGAGTATTATAGAAGGGAAAAAAGACTAAAAGAGATAAGCAATTGCTATAGTTGTGAGATTCTTCAATTTAGGGCGTTTTTTATAGAAAAGTTATTAGAAAATATTAAATTCACAATAGATGTATAATATTCCAATATTATTATCCATTCATACTAGACCGGAGACTTTAAAAGCTCAGCTCTGCATACTTAAAAAAATAAAACCAAAAAAAATATATACCATTATAGATCCTCCCTTACAACGAGAAGATAATTTAAAAAAGACAATATATTTTAATAGAAGCCTTGATTTACTTAAAAAGTGTAATTTAAATATTATACCTTTAATAACAAATAATTATAATCAAGGTCATTTTTTAACTTTTTTCGAAGGTGTTAAAAAACTTATATTGCTCGGTGAATGCTTTTTAACATTAGAAAACGATTCTTTACCTTCAGATTCATACTTTCTATTTGTAGAAAATATATTGAAACAGTTCAAAAGCGACAATAAATTTTTATGTGTATCGGGATGTACGTATTTTAAATATAAGAAAGAGAATAATAAATTCTTTTTTAAGTCTAAATTTCCCTACCCACTAATAGCCCCGGCGTCAACACCATTCCACTTAGAAGATAGTTTTTTTAATATAGATAAAAATATTAATTATATTTTAAATAACAAAAATAAATTTAATTTGTTTCTACAGCAACGAATTGATTATTTAACTACAAACTTTTTAAATAAAAATTACAATAGAGTTGATCTTGATACATATCTTTTATTATATTCAATGTTAAAAAACAAATTCTCTATTTTTCCGTATAATAACATGGTAGAAAATTGTGGCTTCGACACCCAATCGCGTAATTTAAACTTTAATAGACATCTTGATAATAATTTAATATACCTAAAATCGTCCGACTGCTTACCTACTATAGAATCAAGAAAAATATTTTTAAAAGATCAACAAATAATTTTAAAAAATTATTTATCATTAAAATAACTGTTATAAATTTATATCGGCAAATTCAAATATAAAGTGAGCCATATAAATATCTGCAGTTGAATTAATATTAAAAGTGCAATCTTGTTTAAAAACACAATAAACATTATTATTCATAGTATTTAAATTAATTTCTTTGTTATCTGCTTTAAATAAAATGCTATCTGTTGATTCATTTAAGTTATTCAAAAGCAAGAATAAATTAACATAAGTACATCTAGAATTAATTTTTTTTTCATATTCTCCCTTTGTAAATTTTATAACATTAAACTCTTGTAAGAATTTAAAAAAATTTAAATAATAAAATTTTTTATTATTATTCTCATATACTTTTTTATAAAAAAATTTATTATTTAAATAAAGACTTTTTTTATCCTTAATAATACTATTTATTTTATCTAAACACAAGAAATATTTTATACAACTTTCACTGTATTGCTTATAGATTAAACTGTATTCAAATTCTTTTTTAGAGTTGTCATTATCTAGAATATTTATACACTTTTTATTATTTGGATATTTATTAGTATGCCAATTATAAGAGTCATTAATAGTAACACCTCCAGCATGAATTTTTTTATAATTAAGCTCTTCGAAGTTAATTTTTTTAAGAATACAATTCTTTTTAAAAAAATTTATAAAATCTTCTATATATTTTGAAGTTTGCTCACCTACATTAATATTCATTTTTCAAGTAAACCATGTCTAGAACATATTCAGGAGATGGGTAGAGAATAGGTGGCCAAAATGAAAATAAGCTTCTAGGAGTATTAAACAACTTAAAATCAATTTCTTTTGATGTATTTTTTAATGTTTTTATTACAAATTTAACTTCATCTTGATCTGATGAAAGCTCGGGGAATTCAGATTTAAATTTATCTATGTCTTGTGTAAGTTCAGATATTAAATTATCACAGCACTCTTTAATTAATTTTTCCCATAGTTTTTTATATTTTTCTAAATTCTTACTACTAACATCATCTAAATTATCTAAGTCTAAATTATTTACTTTTAGAAGCTCCACAAGCTTTTTTAATTGAGACAAGTATTTATAATTTATAACTGCTAAGTTTTTATCAATGTTTTGTGAGAAAATAGCTTCCAGGTAATACTTATCAATAAATTTTATGCTAGGTATATTCTGATAACATATATTATTACTTAAACTATCTTTCTCTAGAACATTTTTATTACCTGCAAGAAACATTTCTTTTAATGTGTTACTTGCATTAATAAGTTTTATATTTTGCAAAAGTGCATTAGGAATAAAATTATTTTCTATATTATTATCTTTTTGATAGGTTTTAAGTACTTTTAATTGGGCTAAATCATTTACTTGATGTCCGAATACCTCATCTTTTGAAACTCTATCTGCTTGCTCGGGGTTTATTATATAGTTGGGGCTTATTTCAAAAGGAAGACCAGGGTATAATATTTGGGATATATCATCAATTTTATACTCTATCCATTTTTCATTCTTTAAGTCATATATAGTATGAACTGTATCTTCTGAAATAATAGCGGGAACTGCAACATCCCTATCGGTAATATATTTGATAATGTTTGGATCTAGTGTTGCATGTACATATTCTTCCCCTTTAGCAGTAAATTTAGCAATTATAATATAACACTTCTCGAGAGCGAGACGTAGAATGGTTTTATCCATATAATAATTACTTTTAAATGCAGTATATCAAGGGTAAGTAACTTGAGCAGATACAAAAAGATTCGTCGCTGATCCACAGCCTTCATAATCTTTAATATAGATAGAATATGTACCCGGCATAAGACTGCTAAAAACTATCTGTGTACCATTGCCGGCACCTGCAGTTGCCCATGTTCCGTTCACACCATTTTTAAATGAATATGGAGTTGAAGCAGAAATGTACGCAGGAGATCCTTGACCAGTGCATGTCAGACTACCATTACCAGGACCTGTTGCACCTCTATCAAAAGCAATTGCCATGGTATTACCAGCTGGTATATTAGGCCATCTGTAACTGCCCCTGAATTCTCTCATGGCGGTATATCTATAAGAGCCTCCTGGTCCAGTTGGGGCCCATACATCGTTCTTCTGTATTTGCCCTGGCATACAAACACCATAAGTCAAGAGATCGTTCATATAATTTTTCTCTCTTGCGTCTAATGATGTATTAGGGGTATTAGCTGCCAATGTCATTAATGAATTAATTCCTCTGGATGCTCCAGCAGTATCACCTATGCTAACTGCCCCTGTCGTTGGTATGCCACTACTTGCCATATTATTTCTTATTATTTAATTGTTTTATAGCTTCAATCAAGAGAGGTATAATTTTTTCATATCTTACTGCCTTGTAACCATCGTCTCTTGTAACCACTATTTCAGGCATTATGGCTTCAACTTCTTGAGCTATGACACCATAATCTCTGCCAGTGTAACCAGATTTGTCATTCCAATCAAATAATACACCAGATATTTTTTCTAATTTCTCTAATGCATTATCAATGGGCTTGATGTTGTCTTTTAATCTTTTGTCAGAACTAGAGAAGGCAACAACATCTGCACCCACATACAGATTCTTTTTAATAAAGGCACCCCCTGAAGTTGTTATTGAACCAACATTATCTGTGCCGTTTGCATCTGCTACATTTTGAGTATGAAAATATCCATTTGTATCAATATGACCATTCTGGTCTATGTCGAAATCACCAGATGATACAATAAAATCACCACTGCCATTGCAAATTATTGACACATTGCCATTGTTTGTGGTGGTGAGACTGTGATCAGTACCTGTGGCTCTGAAGAACCCTGTCAGAGTGGTGTCTCCCACAATGTAATTGTTGGTGGCAGTAATGGTGTTGCTGGCAGATTTGATGGTGTTTGCCACAGCAGATTTGATGGCAATGCTTTGAGAAGAGCTTTCTATTCTAACACCTTGTGCGCCTGAAAGATCCAACACATTAGTTACATCTATGCCGAAGTTACCTACTCCTATGCCACCATTATTCACATTGGGATGGGTCTTGAAAACAGCATCACCAAAAGCCACAATGCTGTAGTTGGGAAAACCAGATTCAATATTATATGCTTCTGGTGCATTTATTGCCAAGAACTGACGCTCTTTCAGCTGCAACACAGGTCTTCTAGTACTCCCAGGAAGGTACTTTAAATCATCAGTGAACAATCCAATGGTTTGATTGTTTGAATCACTTGTTTGAAATTGACCCACAAACAGTGCAGGAGAATTAAAATCCCTATTGATGACGCTCAATGCACTGGTGGTTGTGACAATTGTGTCCAGATAAACTGTGTCTCCTAATACTGAAAGATTGCCCATGATGGTGACATCAGCTGCTACATCAAAGTACACATCATCCCGGAACAAGGTTTTGCCAGTGAAGTCAAAATTTGGATTGGACATGCTGCCTGTGTTGGGAGCAGAAGAAAATACTATGTTGAATGTGTTGCCAGAACCAGCAGATTGTCTTATTGACAGAGCATCTTTTTTCTGCACTGAGAAGTTCAAAGATTTATCTGCTATGATATCAAAACCGCCACTTATGGATTCCATTGTGGAGAAAGAACTCTTCAGAGGATTCTCTGCATAAAACTTTATTTGCCTTGGAGCACCTTGATGTGTGTTCAAGAACAATGAATTGTGCACATTCAATGTGGCACTCAAGTTGTTTGTTACTGTTTTCTGATTGATATTGCCCAGATAAAAACTGCAATCATGGCTGGGTTCATCACCATAGGCACACAGAGATATGTAACGGGCATCAAAATCCAATCTATTGTATTGTTTAGTGATGGAGCGCAAAGTGTTTGGATTGGTGTCTGTGTATAGAATAGTGAACCCACTGTTGGGAAAAGAGTCATCACCAGCAAATTCTTTGGCCAGTCTCCATTTGCCCAATGGTCCTTTTTCCAAAGATCCCACATATGGTTTGGGATGCACATCCAACCATGGGTCACCAAGTGTGGTGCCAGGTGAATATGAATACAGAGTGTTGTCTGTGGTTTGATACACATAATCACCCACTTGTGAGATGGAATTGTATCCTAATTTATCACCAGCCAATCCTAGAAATTTGTTGCCAGCCACAATGCCGCCAGTGGTAATGCCATCACCTATGAACACTCTCTGTGTATCCACACAATATCCTAATTCACCCTCTGTGAGGGTGGTCAACTGACGTTCAGAATCTGTGCCTCTTCGTACCAGAATCTTGACAACTGTGTCTGATGAGATTTCTATGGCCATATTATGTGGTCATCCTCACATATCCTGAACCATCCACCCACAACAGACCTGTGTCTGTGCCCACTAATCCAGGTGATGTTCTGTATGATACTAGTTTGAGTGCACTGGCATTTAACGATTGAGAGATGCTGTCAATGGAACCCAGCTTGATGCCACTTTGTATCACACTGAGCTGTCCACTGCCATTGACTGTGATGGAGGAGCTATCATATTTCACGCGAATTGCACCACCTGATGGTTTACTCAATCCTTCAGAGGACAATATCACATCACTGCCTAACTTTATAGCTGTGATGCTTGCATCTTTCACACGTATTTTGCCACTGGTATTGTATTCAATGGAACTGTCATCTGTTCTTGTTCCTATGAATTGATAAGCTGAAGGTTCATTGTAGTTTGGGAAAAAATTGGAATCGAGTCCAGTGAGGCAATACAATTTGGTATCTAACGGATTAAAGACTATGTCTCCCACTTGTGCAGTCTTGAGAGGCAATGCATTGGCAGGTGTAAAATCACCCACATACAATTTCATGCCTGCAGGATTGCCTCCCAGTGTGCTGCCATCCCCTATGAAGAGTCTTCTGGAATCCGTGTCAGTTGTGTATCCCAATTCTCCTATGTCCAATATGACTTGCTTGCGTTCTGTGTCCGCTCCTCTTCTTATCTTTATTTTGACTATGGAGACAGTTGCCATGACTTTAGTATTTATGTTTCAAGCTTAAATTTACACTGTTATACAACAATTTCGAATGCTTTAGTTGCAACTATCTGATATGACAGTTCATAATCCAATGTGCAGAAGCTGGATGCCAGAGGTTCATGAGGCACATATGCTTGCCCAGGATTGCTTGGATCTATGAGAAAAATTATTTCCAATGAATCATCGTAATCACTCAATTGTGCAGAAATAGTGCTTGGATAAACTAAGTCTGACTTTCCCTCAGGTACAGGAATAACCATGATTATTCACCAGGCTGTCTGGGATAGGCAGAAGTGTAGAAGCTGAATGTGGCACTGTTAGAAAACACTTGGTAGAACTTTTTGGAAGGTGTGGGTCCAAAGGGCACTTGATATGCAAATGGATCATTGGATCTGCTTGAGTTGAATCTGATAATGGCTCTCATGACGTTATCCACTCTAATAAACATCGTATTGTTTTCTACAACACTTGCTTCAATTCTATCAAAGTAAAGATATGATGCATCATCCATGCCATACATGACCTGCACGCCATTCTGTTGAAACAGTGGGAATGTAGGCGTTATAGGTCCTAAAATATTTGCTACCCATGTGTCTTGTGGAGCCAATGTCCATGTGGGGGTTACTGTGGGCGTCATGGTGGGTGTGTATGTGGGTGTCACAGTGGGTGTGTATGTGGGTGTCACAGTGGGTGTTTCGGTGGTGGTGGGAGTAAAAGTGGGTGTCACTGATGGTGTTAAGGTGGGTGTCACAGTGGGTGTTGCTGTCACAGAAGGTGTGGGAGGGAAATTGCCTCTGCCAACTGATGCGCCTGCTCCTGCAGCAACTTTGGATTGAATTGATGCTACTCGCAATAAACTGCTACTTTTCAAGCGCTGTAAATTCCTAAAATCAGGAGGTGTTGCCATACTAATATTTATATTACGCTACTCATTTTTTACTGATTTTTTTACAATCTTATCCAATATACAGTGCATCTCTGGGCATCACAATGGTGTTTACAGCTATCAGAGGTGTAGGGATTTGGAATATGTAAATTTTGTTGTCATATGCATACCTTATGCCCACATACTTGTTTTCTTGAATGCTTTTTGGCAAGCCGCTTAGGAATATAAAATTCCATGCTGAAATATAGTTGGATGTGGTGGTGCGAGTGCCCCCAGTGAGATACACAGTGTAAGAGTATGGAGTACCTTGAAATCCGCTATTATCCTCTGCTCCAATGGCTTGGAAGTAAGCTGAAACACCGGTATAGTTGTTTTGCACTTGCATGCTGTACCACAAGTCGTTGGGTGTTGCAGTTCCAGAAGCCACATAAGTTCCATCCCAAACAATATTGCGTGTGGTTGTCACAGTGGGTGTGACAGTTGGTGACAGAGTTATGGTGGGTGTGATGGTAGGAGAAAGGGTGATGGAAGGTGTGACAGGGGGGGTCTGAGTGGGCGTTTCAGTTGTAGTGGGCGTGGGTGTGATCATTTCAGTGCGTGTGGGTGTCACAGTGGGTGTTTCAGTGGGTGTTTCTGTAGGTGTTTCTGTTGGTGTGAGCGTCACAGATGGAGTCAAGGTGGGCGTTTCAGTGGGGGTGGGGGTGATCAGTTCAGTGCGTGTGGGCGTCACAGTGGGTGTTTCAGTTGGAGTCACAGTTGGAGTGCTTGTGAGCGTTTCTGTGGGGGTGGGTGTGGGGCCCATAGTGCGTGTGGG
>Ga0247840_10003722_pt1 | contig 25347 bp, 25 predicted proteins | sample LaCruzMarch2015__FD_192404 | JGI IMG/M metagenome (GOLD analysis project Ga0247840, IMG submission 192404) | Freshwater microbial communities from meromictic Lake La Cruz, Castile-La Mancha, Spain - LaCruzMarch2015_17m | ecosystem: Environmental > Aquatic > Freshwater > Lake | place: Spain...
TCCCTTCTCCCTTGGTTTCCAGTCCTTCAACAGGGGATGCTCACCCTTCGGCCAGTTGTCGGGAAGCGGATAGCGCCTTCCCTCAGGCAGTCCCGCGATTCGCGCACCGAATAGATCCGTCAGTTCCCGTTCGTAGATGCCCCCTCCGGGGAAGGTCGGCGTGATCGTCTGCATCGACTCTCCCTTCGGGCATCGCGTCTTGACGTTCGCCATCAGGCCGCCGTTGCGTGCCAGATGGTAGATGAACCCCAGGTCGGCGCCTTCGTCGAGCCCGGTGATCATGCAGAGGTTGGAGAACTCCAGGTCCTTCACGAGGAAATGGAAGACCCCGGCGAACGCCTGGCGGTCCACCTCAACCCACACGCGCGTTGCGCGCTGAGCGTTCACCCGGCCGGTGAGGGACGGGAACTTGGCTACCAGCTTCGCAACGACGGTCTCCGCGTCGCTCATTTTCCCTCCTCCAGCGTCTTCAGGAGCTTCGCGAACCCATCGATGATCGCTTGGGGGCTCGCCGGGCACCCGGGGATGTAGGCCGCGACAGGAATCACTTGGTCAATCCCGCTTTTCACATTGTAGAGTCCACGGAAGACACCGCCGCTCGTCGCGCACGAGCCCACGGCCACCACGAGCTTCGGCTCGGGGACTTGTTCGTAGATGCGGACGAGACGGGACTCGATCTGCCGAGTCACCGGTCCGGAGCATGCCATGATGTCGCAGTGTCGAGGAGTTCCTTTCAGGAGCACGCCGAAGCGCTCCAGGTCAAAGCGAGGCGTCAGTGCGGCAATAATCTCGATGTCGCACGCGTTGCACGCGCCGGTGTTGAAGTGCAGGATCCACGGCGACTTCCTCTGTCCCCAACGGACCATTCGACGAGCGACATTCATGCGGGGAGTCACCTCCGGAAGAGAATATAGAGAGCCAAGAGTGCTCCAAGCACGTAGAGGACGGCGAATGCGGCGCTCCCCGCAATACGAGCCGGCGACGTGGCGACGATCAGCGTGACGACGTGCAAGATGGTGAAGAAGAAGGCGAACGGGAAGAACTGGCTGTAGTCCGGCTGGACGCGGTGGTTCTCAATGTCCTCGCCCCCGGCGTACGGCTTATCGAGCGCGCCCCGCGGACCCTTCCTGCGAAAGCCGAGGGGGCTCGCGGCGGCCGACAGCGTCCAGACGAGGAAGACGAGAAGCGTGAGGGCGACGGGTGGAATCAAGAGAAGAGCCGCTACCGACATCGCCTACCCCTTCATGCTCCGCGTGTTTCCAACGTCCAAGGAGTCGTGCTTTCGGAAGAACCCGAGAATGACTCCCGCGACCACCACCACGACGACGACCTCAATGACGATCACCGTGATGACCAAGGCTTGGGCAAGCGCCATCCTTCCGCTCAGGTAGCCGGCTACGATCAGGAAGAACGTCACCGACTTCATCAGGATCTCGAGGCCGATGAGAATCCGGACGAGGTTGCGGGTGGCCAGCATGCACCAGAGCCCGTCAACGAGCAGGAGCGCGAAGAAGGTGAAGTAGAGCCAGAACGACTGCGGGATCTCAATCGTCATGCTTTGCCTCCTTCCTGAACAGGACCAGCACGCCGAACACGCCGGCGAGGAGGATGAGGATCTGCCCAAACAGATCGAGCTGCCGCAGGCTCCACAGCACCGTGCGGACGTCGCCGTCTCCCGTGGGCACGCGGAGGGCAATCTCGACCGGCGCGTGAACGAAGGAGAGTGCTACCCCGACCGCGATGAGGACCAGTGGAAGCGGCCAGTAGCGCCGCAGGCGGCTCCGGCGGTTGGCAAGGATCTCCTTAAGCGGCTGCCGTTGGGTGAGGCTTGTGACGCTCACCAGGACGACCGAGATCAAGCCGGCGCACACCGAGAGTTCCATCACGGCCGCTAACGTAGCGCCCATGCTGAACATCACGACGGCGAGCAGAGCGCTCGTGAGCGCCAAGCCGAGCGCCGCGCGCAAGAGGGCCGTCGTCATCGACGCCCACAGCGCAGCGAGAACGAGCACCACGAGAAGGAGAGTCATCCAGATCATGCTCCGCCTCCCAAGAGAACCCGCAGCGCGAAGGGGAACCCAACTCCGAGGGCGATGGTGATCAACGCGAGCGCCACGACCGGGACGAGGAGCCCCGGCGCCGCTTCCTTCACGTGGGCCCACTTCGGATGGGTCTTCCCGAAGAACACCCGCCGCTGGAGCGAGAGGAAGTAAGCGAGGGTGACGAGACTCGCCAAGATGGCGACAGCGGCAAACCCGTACTCCTTCGCATTCCATAGGGCGAGGACGATCAAGAGCTTGCTCCAGAAGCCGGCCAGCGGGGGAAGTCCCGCGATTGACAGCGTCGCCACGGCGGTGGTTCCGGCCGTCACCGGCATGCGCGCTCCGATTCCGCCCATCTCATCCATGTTCAGGGTCCCGAGCTGTTCCTCGATGGCGGCCGCGTTCGCGAAGAGCTGGGACTTGGAGATCGCGTGATTGAAGAAGTGAAGGCCCGCCGCCAGGATTCCGAGGCTCAGGTCTCCTCCCAGGGCGAGCACGATGTAGCCCATCTGGCTCACGCTCGAATAGGCGAGCATTCGCTTCATATTGGACTGCCCCAACGCGAGGAAGGCGCCGACCACGATCGTAAGGGCGCCGACGACGAGGAGAATCTCGCGTCCCGGCAGCGCGCTACCCATCGTCGACGACACGATTCGAAGGAGCGCGAAGATGCCCGAAGCCTTCGTGACAATGCCCGCCATGAACACGGATACCGGCGCCGGGGCCGCCGTGTAGGCATCCGCCACCCAGCCGTGGAAGGGAACCAGGCCCCCCTTGACGAACAGCCCGCACAGGAAGAGGGCCATAGCGACCCAGGTCAATGAGCCCGGCGCCCCGAGCGCGCCCTTCACTGCATCGAACGTGATGTCGCCGGCCGAGAGCAGGAAGAACCCGATCGATGTGAGCATCAGCACGCTGGCGATAACTGACAGGATGATGTACTTCCACGCACCCTCGAAGACCTGGTTGTCGCGATTCGCCGCACCGCTGCGGCTGGCAGTGATCAGGATGAACGTCGCGATGGCGGTCACTTCGACGAACACGTAGAGGGAGAAAAGGTCGCGCACCATGGCGATCCCGTTGATCCCGACGAGCGCCACGAGGACGAGATTGGCGAAGAAGAACTTCTCGCCGGCGTCCTTCAGCGTTCGGCGTGCAACGAGGAGGGCGACCATTCCAACGATTCCCGCGCACAGCATCGCCAGACCGCTCAAGTGATCGGCGGCGAGGCGGAAGCCAAAGACGCTCTCGAGCCAAGCGAAGGCCGAGCTGTCGATCGAGGAGAACCGCTCGACGAACGCGGCCGCGGCTTCCAGGCCAAGAACTCCGAACGACACCCACAAGGCCGCGCCGCGAGCGCGCTTCGGGAGAAGATTCAGGACGACGACGGCAAGGAACGGAACGAGGAGAAGGAGATGGCTCATCGTCCGCCTCCCACCGCAGCGAGCACCGCGAGGAGCACGGCGACGGCCCCGGCGAGCGCCCACCAGACGTACCGGTTGACGTTCCCGTTGTGGACTCGCCGCAAGACGCTGGAGGTGACGAGTGCCGTCTTCGACGCGAGCGTGCTGTAGATCCAATCGATCGCCCGATCGATGCCGTAGAGGGCTCTAGCAGCAGTTTTTGCCGTCCAGTTGAGCATTCGATACGGATCGAGCGCGCCCGTCGCCTGGAACGCGTACACCGAAGACAGGCCGGGAGCGTGATGGATGTGATCTACGGCTCCGATGCCCTTGCCCGATCGGCGTACTCCGTACGCATGGTTGAGGACGGCGAGCGCGAGCACGGCAATGGTTAGGCCGACGAGCATCATGTTCGTCGGGAAGCCGGCGAACGTCTTGTGGCCTTCCATGGCCGCGCCGACGGCCGGCTGAATGAATCGCTCCAGTGGCAGGTTGTTGGCGACGCCGAAGAGGACGCACAGCCCAGCGAGGAGAATCATCGGGACGAGCATCGGCCAAGGCGCTTCCTTCACCTTGCGCTTTGCGTTCGACGGCCTGCCGAAGAAGGCGGCGTGACCGAGCTTCAGGAAGGAGGCCGCGGTGAAGAACGAGCCGACGAGGGCGATGGCATAGAAGATCCAGCCCCGTTCGAGGGCCCCGTCGTAGATGAGTTCCTTGGAGAAGAACCCGTTGAACGGTGGCACTCCCGAAATCGACGCGGCCGCCACGAGGAAGCAGATCACCGTGACGGGCATGGCGCGCCCCAACCCGCCAAGCTGGTGAAGGTCCGTCGTGCCCGTCTCCTTCTCGACCGCGCCGCCGGTTAAGAAGAGCGACGACTTGTAGATCGCGTTGTTCACCATGTGGAAAAGGCCGCCGACAATGCCGACCGGCAAAGCCGTCCCGATTCCGAGGATCATGTAGCCGACTTGGCTGATGGCGTGGTACGCCAAGAGGCGTTTGTAGTCCTTCTGGACGAGGGCCATCATGACCGCAAGCAGGATTGTGGCGGCTCCGATCGACATGAGGACGGGCGAGACCCACGACTCCGGCGTGAGAATGAAGAAGTCAAGCGACACCCGCGCGAGGAAGTAGATGCCCAGCAGTTTCTCCAGACTCCCCGGCAGGAGCGCCATGAACGGTGTGGGTGCATCGATGGCCGCGTCCGGGATCCAGCTATGGAACGGCATCGCTCCCGACTTCCCCATCGCCCCGATCATGAGCAGGAGGAAGGCGACGGCGCCGAGGCCGTCGAGCGGGAGACGGATGGCCGACATTGACAGCGTCCCCGCAAGATGACCCGTGAGCATCACGCCGAGCATCAACGCGAGGTCGGTCAACCCGACGATGACGAACGCCTTGATGGCCGTTGCGAACGGCTTTGTCTTGCCCGCGACGATCATCGCGAACAACGTCAGCAACAGACCTTCCCAGAACACGAGGAAGAGCACGAGGTTGTCCGCGAGGACCGCGCCGGCCGACAGAGCCACCGTGAACAAGACCCACGCGTGGAATCGGCGCGACGACGGCGCCTTGGCCATCGAGACGACCGAGTACATCGACACGAGGAACCCGAAGCTGGCGATGGCGAGGAGGATGAACGCGCTGAACCGCGACAGCTTGAACGCAAACTCAATCCCAAAACCCATCCAGGGCCAGGCAAAGGCGAAGTCGCTCGGGAAGACGTAGATCGCGAGTCCAAGCTCAAATGCGCACGCAAGCACGGCGAATGCGCTCGCTGCCCACGGCGCTCGACGGCTTGGCAGGAGGAGCACCAGGAGGCCGGCGGCCGCGGGGACGGCGATCGCAAGAAGGAGCACAGTCGGCGTCATCCCGTCACCCCCAGCATCTGGGAAATGGCCACCCGCGCCAGCTCAGACGGCCAACCGACGGCAAGGCCCCCGATGAGAGAAAGCGCCGCGAGAAGCACCACGCAGGCCACCATGAGCCGCGACTTCTCGACGGCCGGCGCCCCCTTCGGCTCGCCGAGGAAGACCTTGGTGAACAGGCGGAAGAGATAGAGGATCGTCAACAGGGCGCCGACGAAGAAAACGGCGGCGAAGACGATCTCGTTTGCCGACACCGCAGCCGAGAGCACCATGTACTTCCCGAAGAAGCCCCCAAACGGCGGAATGCCCATGACCGAGAACGAGCACAGGAGAAACGCTGCCGCCGTCCACGGCATCGTGCGGATCAGGCCGCCAAGCTTCGTGATGTCCTTCGTACCGGCATTTTGCTCGACGATGCCGGCGGACAAGAAGAGCCCGGCCTTGGCGAGACCGTGCATCAGGACGTAGAGGAGCGCTCCGGCCGCGCCGATCGAGTTTCCCATGGCGAGCCCCAAGAAGATAAAGCCGATCTGGCTCACCGTCGAATAGGCAACGATCCGCTTGAAGTCCGTCTCCACAAGAGCGGCTCCCGCGCTGACGAGCGCGCTTGCGCCGGCGAGCGAGGCAACGATCGTCCGTAGGGCCTCGTCAAAGGCGAACGTCGCGAGGAATAGCCTCGCGAACACGTAGACGCCGATCTTGACCAGGACGGCCGCGTGCAGTAGGGCCGTGACCGGCGCCGGAGCGACGCCCGCGTCAGGCAACCACGTCTGGAACGGCAGCGTGGCGGACTTGGACAACAACCCAGCGAGCAGGAGCGCGGAGATGCCGAGCGGAAGAGCCGTGCCCTTCATGGCGGCGAGGTCAAACGTACCCGTCAGCCCATACACGGCGAGGATTCCGACCAGCATGACGAGCGCGCCGAGTGCCGTGATGAGGAAGGCCTTGTCCGCTTTGAGCACGTCGGCCTTCCCGCGATAGAACCCGATCAGGCGCCAGCTCGCGATCCCCGTAATCTCCCAAAAGACGAAGAGGTAGATGAGGTTCGTCGAGAAGACGAGGCCCATCATCGCGCCGAGGAAGACCACGGCCATCACGTAGTACTCGTTCTGGTTCTCGTAGTGGCTGATGTAGTCGAACGAGAAGAGCATGATGACGGCGCCCACGAGGGACGAGACGATGGCCATGAACACGGCGAGCGCGTCGGCGGTGAGGATGAGCGAAAGCCCCAAGGGGCCGATGATGCTGAACGAGACGATGTCTCCCCGCAAGGCGCCGGACACCAGCGCGAGCGAGCAGCCGAGGGACACGAGCACCATCGCCAAAGCAGAGACATCGCGCAGGCGCCTCGACAAGCTTCCGAGAAGCGGAAGCAGGAACGCCCCCGCCAAGGGGGCAAACACCGCGACGAGAAGCACGACTCCTTCTCTCATAGTCCTCTCATACCCCGTCTACTGCGTTGCCTGACGAACGCACGCCGGAGGATTGACGCCCGGCGTCGCGTCAGCGGATGATATCGAGCCCCTCGACAGGACGCAATCGGGTCAGCCGTTCTCGTGGGTCCACTCTGCGCTCTACGCGAGGCCGCGGGTCCTCGCGCGGGGGCAGGCAGTCCAGGTAGACTGTGGGAGGCTGGGGCCATGCCCCACTTGACCCCGTCGGACGTTGCGGAGGCGACCATGATGGATGCCGTAGGAATCTCAGTCCTCGATCGACCGCCCCGTGGCGTCGATCGAGCTGCTGCGCCGAGCAAGCACTGCACACTCGTGGGGCAGGCGCGCCAGGGCAAGACCCTTTGGGCGGGCCGAGACGACATCAACTGCCCGCTCGCCCGGTTCGCGCTTGGAATCGACGCGCCCGAAGTTCGCACGCTGGACGCCCTCGCGGCCACACTCCTCGAATGGAAGGCGGCCAAGGATCTAGACGCGGCGCTCGCCTTTCTCTATCGTCTCGCGCGGCTTCCGTTCCAGGAGCGCGTCTTCGTCTACACGCCCCTTCGTGCTGCGGTCGCCGAGGCCGATCTCGTGGTTCGCATCGTGCGGCCAGAGGAAGCCATGCGACGCCTGCGGACGCTGTCCGCTGCAACCGGCGAGCGAGCCGAGGGCCGATCAGCCGGCATCGGCGCCCTGTGCTCCGAGTGCACCGCCTTTCCGCTCGTATCCGGAACGGGTGCCATCTCGCCCGGATGCCCCGGCAGCCGGCGGGAAGCGTTCCTCGACGCCGACCAGATGTTCCTCGCGTTGCCCGCGTCGCTCGATCGTGCCATCGCGTAGGCTGCGTTGCGAGCTTCGCGCGGCGCCGAGCCAGCAGTGCCACCTACCCCGGACGATTGAGAGCCTCGCGGGCCTGCTCAAGCTTGTCAACGGCTAGGACGAGTTTGTTCCGTCCCACGGCGGCGTACACTGACTCAACGTTGACGTCTGCCGCCGCCAGTCGGTCGAGTACATCGGCCAGCCCACGGGGACTACTTCCGATATCCACCACAAGGACGTCCTTCTCTTCGAAAGACACTCCGAGGGAACGAAGGACTTGCCTCGCCTTGTCGGGATCATTGGCGACGAGGCGAATCAGCCCTTCCCCGCGTCGCCCCATACCGGCAGCCACCTCGATGCCGACTCCGACATCAGCAAGGGCCGCAGCCACTCTGGCAAAACTGCCAGGCTGGTTGCGTACGGTGAGCTGGAATTCCCTCATGGCATCGCCTCCGAGCGCATGGTAGTGCGCCGGCGAGCACTCTGACTGGCATCGGGCATCGTCAGAGACGGGACAACTGACGCTGGGCCGTCCTTCCGAGTACTCCATTGACAGTCAGCTGCGCCGGAACTAGACTGGCCGCCTTGCCGTGGCAGCGCGATGCGGCCGCCATGGCACAGGAGGTGCGTCTCCGGATGGCCGGGGAGATCTCGGGCGCGTGTCGCTAGGGGCCGCGACCCGTGTGTAGAGAGCCCCGAAGCTGGCACCCGAACTTCCATGTTCAGCCGAACCTTCACCACCCCTGAGAAGCTATGACGAAGGCCGTTCTGTCGACGATCGAGCTCCTGCTTCTCCTCCTGCCTGCGGCCCTCCTTCTCGGGGGCTACATGGCGCGCGTCTTCCGGGGAGAACGCACGTTCCTCTCCGCCGGCCTTCGACCTCTTGAGCGGCTCGTCTATCGCCTTTGTCGGATCGACGAAGGCTGCGAGATGTCGGGCCGTTCGTACGCCCTCTGCGTCGTCGTCTCCACGCTCGGCGGTTGTCTCGTTCTCCTCCTGATTCAGCTACTTCAGGGAATCCTCCCGCTTAATCCTCAAGGGCTGCGCGGCGTTCGCTGGGACACGGCGCTGAACACGGCCATCTCGTTCGGCACGAACACCAACTGGCAGGCCTATGCCGGCGAAACGACGATGAGCCAGCTCACGCAGATGCTGGGGCTTGCCGTGCAGAACTTTCTCTCGGCCGCCGTCGGCATCGCCGTCGCCGTGGCGATGATCCGCGGCTTCACCCGAAGGGAAGCCCAGACGATCGGCAACTTCTGGGTCGACCTCGTGCGCTCGGTGATCTACGTGCTCCTGCCGCTCGCTCTCGTTCTTGCCGTGGTCTTGGTATCTCAGGGCGTCGTGCAGACGCTGCGTGCGCCGGTCGAGGCGCAGACGCTCGAAGGTGCAAGGCAGGTCATTCCTGTGGGTCCCGTAGCCTCCCAGGAGGCAATCAAGGAACTGGGGACGAACGGCGGCGGCTACTACAACGCCAACTCCGCCCATCCTTTCGAGAACCCCAATGGTCTCACGAACCTGCTCGAAAACTTCGCTCTGCTCTTGATTCCGACCGCGCTTGTCTTCTCGTTCGGGATCATGGTTGGGAATCGTCGGCAAGGGCGGGCGCTCCTCGCGGCCATGCTCGTCTTGTTCGCGCTCGGGCTGGGGTTGTCCTTCTGGGCCGAACTCTCCGGGAACCCGCTGCTCGCAGACGCGGGGGTTTCGGCAGGAGCGAACTTCGAGGGAATAGAGGTGCGATTCGGGATTCCAGCGTCGGCGCTCTTTGCAGAGTCAACGACGGCGACGTCCACGGGAGCCGTGAACTCCGCGCACGACAGCGACCTTCCGCTCGCCGGGCTCGTGCAGCTCTTCAACATGGGAATCGGCGAAGTGATCTTCGGCGGCGTTGGAGTCGGCCTCATCGGCATGCTCTTCTACGTCGTCCTTGCGATGTTCGTCGCGGGGCTGATGATCGGTCGCACGCCGGAGTTCCTGGGCAAGAAGCTTGGCGCTCGCGAGATGATCATGGCCGTGATCGGGATCCTGCTTCCTCCCGTCATCCTCCTCTCGGGAGCCGCGATCGCTCTCCTGCTTCCCGCCGGGCTGGCCGGGCTCGGCAATCCCTCCGCCCACGGCCTCTCTGAAATCCTCTATGCGTACTCGTCCGCGGTGGCCAACAACGGGTCCGCGATGGCCGGCCTCTCGGTGAACACCCCGTTCTACAATCTGTCGCTGGGCCTTGTCATGCTGATCGGCCGATTCGCTACGCTCCTGCCAGGTCTCGCGATAGGCGCCGCCGTTGCGCGCAAGAAGACGGTACCCTCGAGCATTGCCACGTTCCCCACAACGGGACCGTTGTTCGTTGTCGTGCTTGTCGGAGTCATTCTCCTTGTTGGTGCCCTGACCTACTTCCCGGCGTTCTCGCTCGGTCCAATTCTCGAGCACCTGTTTCTTGGGGCGGGGAGGATGGCATGACGCGGCGCACCGCGCGCGTGCCGAAGCGCCAGTCGATGTTCGATCGTGCCCTCGTGATCCAGGCTGTGCGAGGCTCATTCCGCAAGTTGGATCCGCGACAGCTTCTGCGCAGCCCCGTCATGCTGGTCACCGAGGCCGGGGCGGCGCTCACGACGATCTTGACCGTCGTCTCCATCGTCCAAGCACGACCCTTCTCGTTCGAGTTGCAGGTGAGCCTGTGGCTCTGGTTCACCGTCTTGTTTGCGAACTTCGCTGAGGCGCTGGCCGAGGCGCAGGGTTCGGCGCGCGCCGAGTCCCTGAGGCGATCACGCAAGGACCTCGCTGCGCGGCGACAACTCGCCGACGGCCGGACAGAGCAAGTATCGGCCGCCACGCTGCGAAAAGGCGACGCCGTCGTGGTTGGCGATGGAGAGACGATCCCCGGCGACGGAGAAATCGTCGAGGGGACGGCTCTCGTGGACGAGTCGGCGATCACCGGCGAGTCAGCGCCCGTCGTGCGCGAGGCGGGCGGTGACCGTAGCGGAGTGACGGGAGGCTCACGGGTTCTCTCCGGCCAAATCAAGGTGCGGATCACTGCCAACCCTGGCGAAACCTTCCTCGACCACATGATCGCCATGGTCGAGGGAGCCCGTCGACAAATGACGCCGAACGAGATTGCTCTTCAGATCCTCCTTGTGGGGCTGACTGCGCTATTCGTCGTGGTCGTCTTGAGTGTCCCGGCGATGGCGCACTACATGGGAGTTGCGACCACCGTTCCCGTCCTTGTATCGCTTCTCGTGTGCCTCATGCCGACGACGATCGGCGGGCTGCTCCCCGCGATTGGCATTGCCGGGATGGATCGGCTCGTGCAGCGCAACGTCATCGCGCTGAGCGGTCGGGCGGTCGAGGCTTCGGGCGACGTGGACATCGTCGTGCTTGACAAGACGGGGACGATCACGCTCGGAAACCGTATGGCGACTGAACTCCTGCTTGCCCCCGGCGTCTCCCGTGAGGAGCTGATCGACGCCGCCCTGTTGTCCTCGCTTCCCGACGAGACCCCGGAAGGGCGAAGTATCGTCGTCCTCTGCAAGAATGAGCTCGGCATCAAGGGCGGAGACATCCGTGCTCCCGGCGACGCTTTCTTCATTCCGTTCTCCGCGATGACGCGGATGAGCGGAGTGGATGTCGGCATGCGACGGATACGCAAAGGAGCTATCGACGCCATGGAGGGACTCGTTCGCCTGTTGGGCGGCTACTTCCCCGAGCCGGTGAAGGCGCAAGTTGAGGCCATCGCACGCAACGGCGACACGCCGATCGTGGTGACCGACGGATCGCGAGTGCTTGGCATCGTCCGCCTGAAGGACGTCTTGAAGCAGGGAATCAAGGCTCGACTTGCGGAACTTCGGCACATGGGGATTCGTTCCGTCATGATCACCGGAGACAACCCGCTTACCGCCGCCTCGATTGCCGCCGAAGCGGGCCTCGACGATTTCGTCGCCCAAGCGAAGCCGGACGCGAAGCTCGGTCTCATTCGCAAGTACCAAAGTGACGGCCACCTGGTGGCCATGATCGGCGATGGAACGAACGATGCCCCTGCGCTCGCGCAGGCAGATGTTGCGGTGGCAATGAATGCCGGGACCCAGGCGGCACGTGAAGCGGCGAACATGATCGACCTAGATTCGAACCCCACGAAGCTTCTCGACATCGTGGAAGTGGGGAAGGGAATCCTCATCACGCGCGGGGCACTGACGACGTTCAGCGTGGCCAACGACATGGCGAAGTACTTCGCCATTGTTCCCGCGATCTTCGCAGCGACCTACCCGGAGCTCGGTGTGCTGAACGTCATGCGGCTCTCGACGCCGGCCAGCGCCATCCTTGCTGCCGTGATCTTCAATGCGCTCATTATCCCGGCGCTGATTCCGCTCGCGCTCCGCGGCGTACGCTTCCGGGCACGCTCGGCCTCGGCCGTCTTGCGCTGGAACCTCCTCGTCTACGGAATGGGAGGACTCCTCCTTCCGTTCCTCGGCATCAAGTTGTTGGACATGTTCCTCGTCGCGTTGCACCTCGTGTGAGGGGAGGACTATGAAAGAGATTCGGACTGCGTTTCTCGTCATCCTTGTCTTCTCCCTCTTGCTCGGCGTCGTCTATCCCCTCCTCTTAACGGGCATCGGGCAGCTCGTCTTCCCTTGGCGCGCGAACGGAAGCCTGCTGTCGGTTGGCGGACGCGTCGTCGGATCGGAACTGCTCGGACAGTCGTTCTCATCCGCGCGCTACTTCCACGGGCGGCCGTCGCCTTCGGGCTACGATGCGATGATCTCAGGCGCGTCGAACCTGGGGCCGTCCAATCCAACGCTTCTGCGTAGCGTGCTGGAACGGATCGAGCACGTCCGTCTCGAGAACGGCCTCTCATCTACAACGCCAATTCCCGCCGATCTCGTCCTGGCTTCCGGAAGCGGCCTCGATCCGGACATCAGCCTCGAGGGTGCGCTACTGCAGCTCGATCGCATTGCAGCTGCTCGCGGACTCGATGTCCGCGCCGTTCGCGACCTTGTGGTGCGGATGGAGGTGTCCCCGTTCCTCGGCGCGTTCGGCGAGCCGCGCGTCAACGTTCTGAGACTCAATCTTGCCTTGGATGGGTTGACCTGAGATGCTGGCGCGGCGCGCCCGACGGGCGGACAGGATGGGGCAGGCCGTAGGCGAGGGAGACCATGCAGCGTGGTGAGGGGGAGAGCGGGCGACCTGATCCCGATGCCCTCTTGCGAGAGGTCGAGAAGGCGGAGTCGCCCCAAGGCAAACTGAAAGTCTTCTTGGGCTACTCCCCCGGCGTGGGCAAGACGTACTCCATGCTCATGGAGGCCCGCATCCGGCGGCGGCGCGGCGACGACATCGTCGTGGGAGTCGTAGAGACCCACGGTCGGTCCGAGACCGCGCTACTGGTGGAGGGTCTCGAGGTGGTCCCGCGCCTGACCGGCGATTACAAAGGGATCGCGCTTGACGAAATGGATCTCGACGCGATTCTCACCCGCAAGCCCGACGTCGTCCTCGTCGACGAACTGGCTCACACCAACGCGCCGTGGTGCAGGCATCCGAAGCGGTATCAGGACGTCGTCGAGCTCCTCAGGGCGGGGATCGATGTCTACACCACGCTCAACGTCCAGCACCTTGAGAGCCAGAACGACATCATCACCCGAATCACCGGCGTGCGGATGAAGGAGACCTTGCCCGACTGGATCATCGACGAGGCCGAAGAGATCCAGATCATCGACGTTCCCCTCGAGACGCTGTTCGAGCGGCTGCGGGAGGGGAAAGTCTACGTTCCGGAAGAAGCCCGCCGGGCAGTGGAAGCGTTCTTCCAACGCGGGCATCTTGTGGCCCTGCGCGAGATCGCGCTCAACATCGTGGCCCGGAAGATGGACACGGAACTCCTGAACTACCGGCGCGCACGAGCCATCGGCGTGCCATGGCCGGCCGCCGAGAAGCTCATGGTCTGCTTAGGTGCAACAACTAGCGCCCCTGAGATCGTTCGCAAGGCATACCGGATGGCCAGAGACCGCAACGCCGAATGGTACGCCGTGCATGTCTCCGTGCCGGTCCTGGGGCCGCAGTCGGCGTCCCGTCAAGCGTACCTGGCCGAAGCCCTGAACCTGGCCGAGAGGTTCGGCGCGCGAACGATCACTCTCTCTGGACCGGATGTCGTTCCCACGCTGCTGCAGTTCGCCCGCGAGAACAATGTCAGCCAGATCGTGGTCGGAAGACCTCGCCAAACGACACTTCTCGGAACACTTCGCGGGTATCCGGTCTACTGGCTGCTGCGGAGACAGAACGAGTTCGATCTCGTGCTGATTGCGCCGACTGTCGCCAAACAACGAGCCGGGCCACCGATCCAGCGGCGTCGCACGAACGTGCGCGGCTACGTCACAGCTCTGTTCGTTCTGGGCGTGGCAAGCGGCCTGAACCTTCTCATCGAGCCGTACGCCAACCCGACTTCTCTCTATGCGATCTATCTCCTCTCGACGCTTGTGATCGCCCTGTCCTTCGGACTGGGTCCGTCAATCTGGACCGCGATCCTGAACTTCCTGGCGTTCGACTTCCTGTTCATCACGCCGAAGTACGCGCTGGCCATCAAACACGCGACCGATCTCGTGGGCGCTGTGGTCTTCCTCGTTACCTCCATTGCGGTCGGTCAGTTGATCCAGGTCTCACGGCGCCAATCCGCCGCGCTCCGCATGCGTGCGAACCGCAGTTCGCTGCTCGAAGACATGGCGAAAGACTTACTCGCCGTCGCACTTCCCGGGAACGGCACGCGAACGTCTGGGCGGCAGGCTCCAGACGAGCGGGAGGCGGCGCTCGACGAGATCGCGCGCACGACGATTCGCTACATTGCTCAGGCGGCCCAGAATTCGGTCATCCTCCTCTTTGGAACCTCCGGGGGACGTCTCGAGCTCTGGGCGCAGACCAACGAAAGCATGAATCTGACAGACAAAGAGATGGCCGTGGCAGAGTGGGCGCACGGGCACGGCGAAGAGGCCGGCGCGGGCACCGAGACCCTGGCGAGCACCGAGTTCTTCTTCGTGCCGATGATGCTTGAGGAGCGATCCCTCGGCGTCATCGGGCTCAAAGGAAGCGCCGACGCGCTGCTCCCCGAGCAGCGGCGTCTGCTCAGGGCTATCGCCAACCTTGCGGCGCTGTCGGCGATTCGGTGGATCGGCAAGAGCGCTTCGGAGTAGCAGGCCTGGCACACCGTTTGGCTCGTCCGTGCCCGGCCTCGTCGACGGGCGTTCGTGTGACTGCGCAAACGGTGCCGCAAGGAGCGCGCGCTGCGGCTACAATCCCTGCCTCGAGGAGGATCCCATGCTCAAGGTTGCCCTGTCGACGTTTGCCCTCGTTTTCCTGGCGGAGTTGGGAGACAAGACCCAGCTCGCCGTCTTCACGCTCGCTGCGGAGACCACGACTCCGTGGGGTGTCTTGATCGGAGCCGGTTTGGCGCTTCTCCTCTCGACAGCGCTCGCTGTGCTCCTCGCCGTCGCTGTTCACCACATGATCCCCGAAGTGTGGACTAAGTGGATTCGCGTGGGCGCCGGAGCGCTGTTCATCCTCGTCGGGATCTGGACGATCTGGCTGGCGTAGAGTGTCCAGTTTCACCATCGTGTGGACAGCCAATCACCGCAGAGCGTGCAGAGGACGCAGAGAGAAAGCAGAGTCACTGACCCACACTCCCAGGCCTCAAGCTGAAGTCTGGAACGAAGCCCGATAGCGCCAAAACACAAGCCCCGGCTCTCATCGGCTACATATCCTTCTCCCCATAACTCTGCGCGCTCTGCGGTAGAGACCGCTTGTGGACGGAAACTCACCGCAGAGGACGCAGAGAGAACAGGGTCACTGAACAACACTCCACGACCTCACGATGAAGTCTGGAACGAAGTCCGGGGGCTCGAAGATGGGGGTTGCCGTTCCTGCGCGCTCTCTGCGCTCTCTGCGGTGAGCACCGCCGACGGTCCGTGGCTTGCGACCGCGGGGACCAGATGCCGGTGAGCGTACAAAGAGATCTGAGGTGACAACGCCCTTCCGACACCGGACATCCTAGAGAACGTGTCGAGCTGAACCGGAGTGCGCCCGGCTCGCATGATTGCGCGGACTCGTAGTTTTCGCTAGTGTTCCGGCGTTATGGAACCCGTGCGGATCGTGCCCGTCGTCGTCGCGTCGGTCATCTTCCTTGTCACCTATGTCGGCATTCTCTCCGAGAAGATCCACCGCTCGATCGTCAGCGTCGTCGGGGCAGCAGCCATGGTCGCGTTAGGAACGTGGCTCGGCTTCTACAGCGACGTTGAGGCTTTTGGCTGGATCGACTTCAACACGATCGCGCTTCTCTTCGGGATGATGATTCTCGTAGGCATCATCCAGTCGACGGGCCTCTTCGCCTACCTCGCCGTCGGCGTGGCGCGGCTGACGCGCGGCAACCCCATCCTCCTCGTCTTCACGCTCGGGATTCTCACCGCTCTCCTCTCGGCGATGCTCGACAACGTCACGACGATCATCGTCGTCGCTCCGGTGACGATTTCGATCGCTGCGCTCGTCGGCGTGAGCCCGATTCCGCTCCTGATGAGCGAGGTCTTGCTTTCGAATATCGGCGGCGTGGCGACCCTGGTCGGCGATCCGCCGAATATCCTGATCGGCTCGGCGGCCGGACTCTCGTTCAACGACATGCTCGTCCACCTCGCCCCCATCGCGTTCGCCGCGGCCATCATTACGCAGCTTGTCCTTCTCTTCTTCTTCCGCCGCGAGCTGCGCGGTGGCGGCAAAGCGATGGATGCACTGGCGGGGCTGGATGCCAAGGCCAGCCTCGTTCACCCACGCCAAGCGATACAGGTCACGATCGTCTTCGTCGGCACCGTCGTCCTCTACCTTCTCCACAGCCAGCTGGGCATCGGCCCGGGTCTGGTGGCGCTGATCGGCGCGTCGATTGCCCTTCTCTGGGTGAGGCCGTCGATCGACGAGGTAGTGAAGAGCGTCGAATGGGACGTCCTCGTCTTCTTCATCGGGTTGTTCGTGATCGTCGGCGGGCTGAGCGCTGCGGGCGTCCTCGATTTCGCCGCGCGTGCGATCGCCGCGCTCACGGCGCAGGGAGCCCTCGTGGCTGGCGTCGTCCTGCTCTGGGGGAGCGCCTTGCTTTCGGGCGTCGTCGGTAGCATCCCGATCACGATGGTCATGATCCCCGTCCTGCTCGCGTTCGGCGCCCAAGGCGGCGCGATCGGCCCCCTGTGGTGGGCTCTGGCCATCGGGGCGGGGTTTGGCGGGAACCTGACGCCCATCGGCTCTGCCGCCGGCGTGCTCATGCTCTCCCTCGGACGCCGATGGGGCACGCCGATCACCGTACGCCGCTGGTTCGAGAGCGCGCTTCCGGCGACGCTCGTGAGCTGCGCCGTCGGCACGGTCGGCCTGATCGTCATCGTCCTCTTGCGCCTCTGGTAGGGACCCGCAGGGTCAAGACCCTCAGGGTCAAGACCCTCAGGGTCAAGACCCTCAGGGTCAAGACCCTCAGGGTCCAAGCTCTCAGAGCCCACGCCCTCAGGGCTCTCCGTTCCTTTCTGAATCCATCCTGACGGCCGAGATGTGCGCGTATCGCTGATGTCTTCGCCGATCCGCCCTCTTGGCCCATCGCTTCCCTCGTTGCTGTGCGATAAGGGAGCGTGAGCCGAGCGCCGTGACCCCTGCGCGTTCGCTGAACGTGCCCAAGTGACGGGCTCAAGCGAAGGGAGGGGAGTCTGATGAACCGAGACGCATTGCGGGCAACTGCCCACAACGGCTGCATCCAGCCCGTTCGTGGAAGCTACGGCGCGATTCGCATCGCCTCGCGGCGAAGGCGCTATCCCGCCGTCCGCCCGTGGAGCCTCCTCGTCGTCCTGCTTCTCATTGGCGCCGGCGCGGCCGCCTACTTCCTCATCGCTGGGGCACTGTTGCCGCAGCCGAGTCTCCGGATCGTCTCTCCGACGACCGATGCCATGATCTCCGCCGGCAAGACGACGGTTGTGGTTGAGGTGCGGAACGCAGAGCTGGCCGCCGCCGCGCGAGGAAAGAGCTTCCACCTTCACTACTACCTCGACGCCACGATTCCCACCGCGCATGACCGGCCGGCGATCCCCGCAATCGGCGCCTGGGCGAGCAGCACGAGGACGACGCACGAGTGGAGCATCTCTGGAGCCGGACTGCACATTCTCGCCGTTCAGTTGGTGACGGCCGACGATCGACCGCTCAACCCGCCCGTGGTCGCGGCCGTTGTCGTGCAAGTGCCCAAGCCTCCATCAGCTCCCGCACCGTCGAGCACGCCGGCGAAGACGTCGCCTGCGACGGTCGAAGGCGGATGCTAGGCTTCCCTCTGCGATGTGCGCTCGCTACGACGTAGCCTCGACTGCGAACCGGAACTTCCGCTTGAGGTCCTGGAATCGGTCGAACGGGATGACTCCATCGTGCTGAAGTCTGCCAACAACAAGGCCAGGGGCGATGCCAATCCTCTCTGCGAAGGCCATGATCTCGCCCTTTGAAGGGGAAGAGGCTTCCGCGAGCTGCCTGTATGCAGCTGGTGAAATGAGATGGTCAGCGGCGAAGCGATCCGCAGCGTCTTCTTCGGGAGTGCGCTCAGCGTCGGCTTCATCGACGAACCGCGCGCGCTTCCCGTGGAGAAGAACGTGGGCGGCCTCGTGGAAGAACGTGAACCAGAACTGATCGTCAGTTCGATACCGAAGACTCTGGATGACGATCGCCTTGTCAGCAGACAGCCATCGAGTTGCCCCTGACAGTCGTGTCTTTAGCAATTCCGGAACAAACACGAGCGCGACTCCGGCGCTTTGGCAGAGTGCGATCATTCTCGGCTCGAAATCGACCGGGTCGAGCCTCGTGAGCCCACGAATCGTATGGAGCGCCTCACGGAACGCCGATCGATCGTACGGGGCCGTCTCGATGCGCGCGGCCTCGACTTCTCCGATTCGGAGCCAACACGTTACGGCCTCCCTCGATCTCGTGAAGGCCGTCGTCCCTCTGTACGCGACGGCAAGCTGGGTGTATTGCTTTTCCCACGCGTCGGGGCTCGTGACTCCGAAGAAACCGAGCAGTCCCTTCACCCTCTCCTCGGCGGTGCGCGCCGAGGGCACGTAGCCGCGAGCGGCCAATTCACGCCAGGGGAACTCGGCTGCCCAAGAAGCGTACTCCTCGAGCTTCGTCCGCTCTGCTTGCCTCGCGAGATAGAGGCGATGGCTTGACTCGAGGTTCAACCAGAGGCTCGCCGCGACGCCCAACGTCCTCTCCAACAGGAGCGCGGTGTCCGACGTGATCGACGCCTTGCCCGTGATGATCTGGCTCACGTGCTTCTCCGACAACTCGCAACGCGCGGCCAGCTCAACCTGTGAGAGCTGCCGTGCCTCGAGCATCTCCGCCAGGATCTCACCCGGAGGTACAGAGTAGTCTGGGGCGAACACGAATCTCGTCTTGCTCATCGGTGGTAGTCCTCAATGCTTAGGATGTAGATTGAAGTCACGCGCGCCAGGTCCAACTCCCCGTTGTCTCGCAGCGGGAGAGGATCGTTTGCCGGCTCGAACACAATCCGGAAAGGGTGTTTCACATCTACAGCGAACTGGCCCCGACGCTTTCCCTCAAGTGCATGGCACCGCTCCGGCCTATCCCGCGGCACATCAGCCAGCGAGTTGGCATTCTGCAGGACCAGCAACCGCCGCATGATCAGCCTGCCGTTCTCCGCTCCGTACTCCCGCTCCAGCAGTTCTTCCGAGTTCGACGCTTTCTGCAACTTCCTCGTTCTGAAGACGACGTCCATCTATACCCCACCCGTGGTCCTCGACAAAGGAAGATTACCATATTGGTAAACCATTATCAATGGGCGAGGTGCGCCGCGCGGGATACGGTCGCCCGACGACAGGGGAAGGCGCCGCCGACCGAGCGCTCTATCCCAATGCGAAACACCAGTCAGCTCCGAGTCTTCCATCGACCCCGCCGACATGCGACGCACAGAGCCGTCGGGCGGCCCGTGCTCTCGTGGATCCCGAGGGGCCGAGACTTCATGCCTTGTCGAGATGCCGCGCAGCAGTCCTACTTCAGGTCGCTTGGCTCAAGTCCGGTGTGCTTGGCGATGCGCGCGAGCATTCGTGGCCCCAGCTCCTCGCGTTCCCGGAATGCGAACGTCTAGTCAGCCCGACCTGGGCGACACAAGACGCGATGGGAGCCACGCAACTCGCGCTTGACGGACCAGCCTTTGCGGAGCAGCGCAGCGAGGACTTGACGAGCCTTGGTTGCCGGCCATTCGCTCATGTGCGAACAGCAAACAGCTCGTCGAGGTCGGGAATCGCCTCGCCGTTATCAAGCCGGTCGGCGATCACACGTAGAGCCAGAGCTTGTGCCTTGGAAATGGCCGCCGTCCGGGTTTGCCCGTAAGCCAGGACGCCAGGGAGATCCGGCACCTCGGCAATCCAGCGGCCGTCCTGTTCCTGCTCGATGTCGATTCGCATTCTGCCGACCTCTATTCACACTGTAGCAGGACCAGAGGACGGAGAGCAAGGCACAGTGCGCCCTTGTGCGACCCCCGCTGCCGGGCGAGCACGAAGCCTCGTCTCTCAAGAAGTCCCGCAACTTCGTGGGGGCTAAGGATCGTGGACTCGGGTACGTCAGACCACTTGCACGGTCTGAGTGCCGACGAACTCGGACTCGAGGGACGGCTCGCCGTCTTCGAGGAGCATGGAGATGACCTCGGCGAGGTTCTCTTTCAACTCGCCAACCGTCTCCCCCTGGGAGTGCGCGCCTGGCCAGCCGGGCACGTAGCCCACGTACAACCCGGTCTGGGCATCTCGTTCAATTACGATGTTCCAGGAACGCATTTCGGCACCTCCCGAGGGCATCACAACATCTGCCTGTCACTCAGGTCACGAGAGGAGGTCCGCCGCGCCCAATGTCAAGAGGCAAGACGCACCGCCGTGGCCGGGGAGCAATTCAGAGAACGAAGCCCGCTACTTCGCCAGCTTGACTCGTCTGAGATCAGCGTCAGTCACCCATCCGATGTCTGCGAGTAGGGCCTTGAGGAGAGAGGGTCCATATGACTTGCCGGGATGCGGGTGGATGGTTATCTGGCCGCCATCCTTGTGAATGTACAGCGCAACGTTGTTCCTGCGGTAGTATAGTGTGAATCCATCCCTCTTCAACGCTTTGACGAGTTCGGAGTCGGTACAGCTCTTGACCTGGTCCCAGACCGCCGGGGAATACGTTGCCAAGTTGCTATGTGCCTACGGGAACGCAGATGTCGAGGTCCTCGTTCGCGAACACGAACCGACCGACGTCCATTCCGCCGAGCGTCGGAGAATACGCCCCGTCGCCCGCATCTACGACTTCCGGCTCGCAACCTACCGGAATCGGAAGGCCGCGCTCTATGAGCGACTCCAGATAGAGCCGAATCGCGTCATTGAGGTTCCGCTGCGCATCCTCCAGCGATTCGCCACCAACATGGCAGCCGCGCAACGCGGGCGCAAAGGCGTGAAACGCGTCCCCGTCTTGTTCGATGGTTGTGCGGACCCTAACACGAATCGTAACAGGCTTGTCGCCGCGCACAGACGTCACCTCCGGGTTGGACATCTAGCGTCCAGTATATCGCGCACGTCACAGAAAGCCAGTCCTGTCCTGCGGCAGACAGATTCTCTGTCTACTCGCTAGCTCTTGTTGGGTCCGTTCGTCCTGTCCCAATAGGGACGTCTGCACTCCCGGCAACAGCGCGACTTGGCCCGAGAGGAAGGTCAATCGCGCGGCCAACGTCAAGAGGCAAGACATGCCGCCGCCCGGCTGACTATGCTGCTGGAGGCAGGTGATCACACATGAGGAGAGCGTTGGAGAAGATCGCAGCCCTGCAAGGGGCTCAGCGCGCCCGTGAACTTGAACCGTTCCTGGCAAGGGTCGAAGAGATGGAAGGAGCAGGACGGCTCTTCAAGCGCATCGTGGACGCGGGGGATGTCGACGCGATGGATGACCATCTGGCGACCGCTCGGTACGCGCTCATGCTCGCCGGGCTCGAGTTCGAGGTGGTTGTGGAACCATCCGGCGCCAAGGGCCCAGACCTCTCAATCGCGCGTCATGGCCACTCAGCAGCGGTCGAGGTGTCGCGCTTTCTGGAAGAGCCGGTCGATTCGATCGCCGAGGCCCGTAAGCATCTCCCCGGCTGCCTTCTTGAGGAGTACGGGGATCCGCTGAGGTACATCCAGCGCCGGGTACGTGACAAGATCATGGGCAAGTTCGACCAGCTCCGTCATTGTACGGGGGTACTTGCGCTTTGGGGTGACGACGATGATCTAGAAGACCTGGACATGTTCCAGGCGGTAGCGGAGCTGGCAGAGGAGGGAATGGCTGGCACGGTGCGGGTTCCGCCGGGGCTCCATCTTGTCGTCTACGCTTCTCATTGGGTGAACCCGGGCGCACGGCAGCAAGTGCACTGCTTTGAGCTGCAGCCCAATTGCCCGCCCTACCTCCGGCAGTGGAAGGCGGACATCGAGGCCTCGCTCGTTCCCGTTCTACTGCGGCGCGCCATTTCGTCGTAGCGACAGCGGCGCTGCCCACGTGACTCAGGCACGGGGCTGAAGCGCGACCCACCGCAAGACCGTGGAGGGAGAGCGTGCTTTGCGCCGTCTTAAGAACAGGTACACCGACGGCAGGTCAAGTCAAGGCGTGACACAACGCTGCGCGCTCCTGAAGCGAAGCCCCGTGATCGCAAGGCAAGCGCGCTGGCCACTCTCAGTGATGGTCTGATAGGCGCTCGTCAACGTGACGGACGACAGCTCCCGTTTCTGCATCTGTCACATGCTCGTAGTACCGGTCGCGGAGCCGATCGATGATGCGAGTCAGCCTGTGCCAACGAACGGTCTTTCGATGGAAAGAATCGCCTTCCTCTGTCTGCACGTCGTAGTTGGCCTTCACGCCGGGGTGTCGCGCTCTGCGGAACGAGTGGCCTTTCACCTCCACGCGTGCATGGAGATCCTTGAAGCAGAGTGCTGACCCGCATGCTGGGCAGGTGACTGAGGACCCATTCGCGGGCGTGCGCACAAGAGGCCCTCCACATTCGGGGCATTGGACTGTTTCGGGGGACCCGCCTGTGCAGTCACGCTGAGGACTCGGCGCACAACCCGTCGGATCGGTGGCGCTCTTACGATCCATCTTTGCCTTCTTGGCTCTGGCTACCCTTTCCCCTTCTCGCCTGGAACGCGTCAAAACGGCGTGTGAGGGTGAAGGTGTACGACAGAAGCGCTTCGAGGAACTCGAGCGAGTCGCGCGCATCTTCCTTCGCGAGCCGTACTTCCAGATCGTGCGCGGCGTCATTGCCGACCAGTCTGAGGCCCTCTACCCACTCAGCCAGTCTCGAGTCGATCTTGCCGCTAGCACGGAGTTCTCGAAGGCGTTGGCCGAGGGGCCCCTTCTTGGCGCCCAGCTCAACGGCAACTCCCTCAAGGCCCTTTCGGCACATGATGACGCATGGCTCGTACAGCCCAACGGCGAAAGCCCTAGCCGCGTCATCGTACACCCTCGCTATGCACTCCGGGACGCCGTCTTGCACGAACGGACGTTCGACGGGGTACAGGACACGCTCTCCCAACGGAGCAGAGAGCTCCCCGGGGACCTCGCAAGAACGCTCCTCAACCAAGAACGGCTGCCGGCAGCGCCTGCAAACAGCGAACGAGACGACGACAACTTCCTGCAGAGGAGTAACGAGGCCCTCACCAAGCAATAAGGGCTTCGGCGTGAAGTCAGTCTCCTGGCAGGCAAGCACACATGCCTCCACTTGCATATTGCACGTTGGGCAGAAGAGAGTGATTACCCTTTGCTGGTCTGACATTGCTGCATCTCCTTACCGCTCAACGCTGCCTTGCCAGACATTTCTGGACAAGCTAGACCACGCGTTTCAGTCGCATCATGTACCCCCCGTTGTGGGAGTCGGCGACCCCGCCGCCAACGATACGGCCGCTGCGTTTCAAGCTGCCGAAGACGCGCTTCACGTCTTCGATGTCCACTCCAGCTGGAAGATCCGTCTTGTCGAATGTGACATCGGCCAACTCGCCGGTTGCCGCACACTTCGAGAGAATCCACTCTTCGGTCGATTCGCTTGTTGTCACGGCTATCTCCTTGTGTTCGCTCCGTCTTGGTGAATGCTGGACCAAGAACTGCTCCCGAGCAAACTGGCCGGCTCACGAGGTGAGGTAGTCCGTCATCTTCTCGACCGCATGCTCGCACATGAACGTGTCGCAATCGAGTTCCACTCCAGGGAAAGCTTCCTTGTACCGATCCACCAGCTTCAGCCCCCTCGGACTCCCTGGCTGTTCATTGTTGACAATGACAACCCTTCGTGGCCGTGCAACGCTCTGCAGGAAGAGCCTCATCGTGAGGTCAGTCGCGGGAAACGAGTACCCGACGCACAGGATCTCCTCAGCCTGTGCGAGCGCGGTGCGGGCAGCCATCCATAGAGCACGGATCGTCTTGTTGCCATAGAACTGCGACTTCTCGGCTGTTGGCGGGATGATGAGCGGGGTCTTGTCGCTGCAGAGGCACTCAATCCCAGGACCCACTCCATCCCGCCCCCGATGGTCCTGAAACGGCGAATCTGAGTTGACAACCCGATAGTAGACCTGCTCTCCAGGGTAGCCCTCTGGGCCTGAGTAGAACCAGTTGATCGAGCCGTGCAGCTTGATTAGATGGAATGTTTCCACTCGCGTACCCAGGAGGCCTCCGCCGGCGCGTGCCCAGATCGGGGAAAGCGGCAGATCGTACAGGTTGTACTCCCGGGGCGGATTGGGCGAATCAGGCCCCCTTGGAAAGAAGTGCAGGAGCAAGCGCTCAACGACGGTGTCGTAGTTGAGTGTAATCACGGGTGTTCGAGAGTCGTGAAGCGTCCTCAAGAGCGATCCCGCCCACTCCGGAGTCGGTGTTTGAAAGGCCCCAGCCTCGCAAGTGGCAATCTGATTGGCAAGGGAAGTCTGTGCCTGCACAAACAACGCACGATCGCTCAGGCCTTCCGACGTGGTTCTCCAGGGCTGACTCAGCGCGAGGTGGCTCAGCAACAGCTCCGGCTCGCTGGCCATCGAGGCATACGGTTCCTGCCGGAGGGCTTCGATGTCCTGCAAGCCTTCGCGCAGATCACCCACAAGCGGCATGACCGGGAAGATGGCCTTCGAGAAGCCTGAACCCAGGATCAGGACGCGTTTCACGTCAGGCATGACCGGCTCCCCGTGCCCCGAGAGCTCTGCTGAGCCTTGCGCGAGCGGTCACTTGGCATCCCTCTCTGCTGCAGCCCGCTCGAGGTTCAGTGCCAGCAAGCGTTCGAGGATCTGGTCGTCGGTTGTGTCGTGGGGCCAGGCGTAGGCGTCGAGGACGGCTTGGTCAAGCTTCTGGTGGGCGAGGTCGAGCCAGGTGGGGCGCTGGTTGTAGAGGTTGGTCAGCGTGCGCTTCTTGAGTTCGGCTTCGCTCGCGCCTTCGGGGTTGAGCCAGCGGTCACGCTTCTCGACGAGGTCCTTGGCGGCGGCGGCGATGGCTTGGACGCGCGGATCGTCGACGGACTCCTTCCCCGGCGGCCACGGGAACGGGAAGGTCTCGAAGCAGGACGTCGGCGTGTAGCGAGGCCGGTCCTCGAGTTGCGTGCCCTGCCGGAGTGCCCACAGCTCATGGATCCTGGAGTGGAGAATGCCGAAGAAGTAGTCATCGTCGCGCGCGAAGACGACGACGTTGTCGTTCGCGAGCGTTGACGTCTCGAGCCAAGAGAACGTCCGGTGTTTCGCATACCGTGGCGTCCCGATGTATCTCTTGAATCCTCGAAGAGCATCGC
>Ga0247840_10003725_pt1 | contig 25329 bp, 20 predicted proteins | sample LaCruzMarch2015__FD_192404 | JGI IMG/M metagenome (GOLD analysis project Ga0247840, IMG submission 192404) | Freshwater microbial communities from meromictic Lake La Cruz, Castile-La Mancha, Spain - LaCruzMarch2015_17m | ecosystem: Environmental > Aquatic > Freshwater > Lake | place: Spain...
TAGGGAGGGAACCCCCCGAATATGTCCGATGAGATCCGAACCTCTGCATCGCTAATCTGATGTAAGTTTAGGCCAATGAAACGGAAACCGAAAATTCCCGCAAAACATGCCCCGATGCCAGAGGGCTATGACGGCACAACAACCAGGAAGCAGCAGGGAAGCCCCGGCCTTTAGGCCGTGGGAGGAGTTCACAATAACACATATTGAGCAAAACATTTTTAGGGGTCCAATTATTCACCAGAAGCCGGATGGATATTCAAAGCCATTGTGAGAAAACAATAATTATATATCTAATCACTCGAATTCTCTACAATAGGAGGAGATAAATTATGTTAGACAACAAGATAATCCTTACCGTTATCGTAATGTTGCTTGGAATTTCTTGCGTCACTAGCCAGGGCTGGGACGATCAAGGTTCAGATTGGAGCGACGGGAACAGTGGTGGCAACGGAAACAATGATGGTGACTGGAGCGACGGGAACAGCGGTGGCAACGGAAACAATGGTGGTGACTGGAGCGACGGGAACAGCGGTGGCAATGGGAACAGTGGTGGCAACGGCGGAACAACTACAGTTGGTCAGGAAGGAGATAAAGACGTATATTATAGTCAGATTACAGAAGATTCAGGAACGCTGATTGATGAAACCAATTCCAATCAATATCCTCAGGCACAACAAGTAATGTATATGATCGTGGGAGGCAGCAAGAATTCGTTCTGGGTCACATCCCGCGACGGAAGCCAGAATTGGAAATCTATTGATATCCCCCAATATCGTTATGCTAGGTTGCTTATTCTTCCGGCTGAGTCGGGACGATTGGTATTGGAAGAGATGTATCCAAATGGCCGTACTCGGACATACGATATGGGATATGTAAATGCTGGTCGCCAATATCGCGTATGGTTCTATTCAGATACGAGAGGAACACACCAGGGTAGATACCAAGTAAATGGCGATTACAGCCAGACGTTGACATTCAATGTGTATTGAGTCAATAAGCGTAAAGCAATTGATTCCGAGGCTAGGGTATAAAGGTTAACCCCCGCTTCTTAAAGTACATATAATCTTTTTATTTTTAGGTACATATTTATGTATTTTGTGACCGGTACATATTATTATAAGCATACTTTCCTGCTCAAACCCCATGATTGTGCGCGACGGATGAAGCTCTTTTCGTCAGCTAATCAATCTTCTCCGAAAATCCTGATCAGCCCCTGGTCGGCATCGACCTCGACCAAAGTGCCGCTCTTTATCTGCAAGATCTCCTCCGTCACTCTGTCCACCAGGGGAATGCCGCTTATGATGGCCCCCACTGCTACGATGGGCTCGGAGCGGATATTGATCATGGCCACGGGCGCAAGATCTCTCTTTTTAAGCTGATAGATAACGTAGGAGCCTACCGTGGAGCCCTTGCCACCCGGAAAGATGAGCACCTTTCCGGCGATGCACTGATCAAAGAGTTCGTGCGCCGGATCGACCACCATGCCGGTCCTGGCATCGACATTGCCCAAAAAGGAGATGGCATCTTTTGTCACCAGCGCCGGGCCCCGGGCGCAGCCGCTGGCAACCTTATGGCATTTTATTTCCATCAATACCTCCTCCCCAGAGCGACATCGATGCACTCTTCCAGACTTCCCAGACCCGCGGCAACGCCGGCCAGCCCGGGCAGGTAGACCAGCGCCTTGCCGGAACTCGTCATCATCTTACCAAAGCGTTCCGTGGCCGGGGAGACGACCATGCAGGTGTCGCAAAAGACCTGCGCCCCGCTCTCCTCAATGGCCGCTACCAATTGAGGATGCGCGTCGGCGATCTTGCGGGCGGTGCAGACCCACAGCTCCTTTTGCACTTTTTTTCCATGCAGCAGCCCGGCAATCTTCTCCAGCTCATCAGCAGAGCAGTGGGGACAGCCCAAAGCCACCACATCCGCGCCGCTTCCTGGATACTTCTCATAGACCTCCTCGATCTCCTTTCTGCCGAGCTTAATCTTTTCCTCCGGTTCTGATGCGGCGGGCGGCTTTGGCGTGACATCCTCAACGTAGTAAAGGGCCACGGATCCGCTGGCAGCCATGGCCGCCCCCAGGGCCTTGAGCTCGTCTTGGGTAGGCGGGCGGCCCGGCAGCCGGAAGAAGGGCACGCCGTCTTTGACGATTCTGCCCACCAAAAATCCCAGTGCCCCGTAGTCCGATCCTCGCAGATCCGCGTCAACCTCCACCAAGAGGGTGGGCAGTCGGTTCTCGTCCAGATGATAGCCGTAAAGAGCTGTCTTTCCCACCAGCGCCGCCGCCAGGGCAGACGGCCCTCCCTCGCGATTGGTGCGGGCGCCGATTACCGAGTTGGCGTAAGAAACGGCGGAGGACTCGCTCCAGGCCAGGTGATCGCCCCGACCAGCGAGGCTGGTCAAGCCTTCGTAAATCTGATAAGGAGTGCAGGTGCAGTCGATGGTAACGCCCAGTTTTCGATAGGCTTCGATGGTCTCTTTCTGCTTTAGGGCGAATTCGTCCCCGATACCCATCTGCTTCCAGCGGCACAGGTCCATGCCCGCCGGGTTAAGGATGCTGGGCACCACCACGCTGCCCTGTAGATCGGAGATCCACTCCAGGCCCGCTTCGCCGATGTTCTTGTAGGATACGCCCGCTATCTGCACCGATCTCACCGGCACGAGCTTCTCTGCGCCGTAAATGTCTCCCAAGGCCACCAAAATCTCCATCATGCGGCGCAGGGTCTCGCCTTGCTCGCCCTGATAAATGCCTTCTTCCTCACGGGACAGGTACATGGCTATTGGCTCTGGGCTCTATGCAATAAACTCTTTTCCTGCAATTGTATTCCAGATTTTCGTTCAAGAGATGTACTTTTATCATCGTGACTTCGCGTCTTCGCGCCTTCGCGTGAGATCCTGTAGCCCTGATCAGCCCGGACGACGGCCAAGCACACGCGCCTCGCGGGCAGAAGATGGACGAAGATGCCTGACCTGGGGTCAAGAACGGTGGAGTGCGATGAAAAAGCCATGCAGGTTTTGCGGCTCCTTATCCCAACGCTCCCTCTGGATTGCTGGCGGCATCGATCTTCCGTCGCCTGGTGTGGGCTGAATAATCAAGTGCATATAACTATTTTGATAAAAGTATATACTACACCTTATTTCATAACTTTAAAAAGATTTATATAATATGAATACATACCAAACATTTAACAAGGAGCGATTTCATGAGAGATGCGTTTCGCAATGTATGTATCGATCAGACAGCGAATTTGTATGAAGATACTCGAAGGCATTATCTGTTTTTCAAGAAGATATTTGATGCTATCACAATTATTATAATTTCAATAATAATTATTATGCCGCTCGCGTCTGCGCAGGGCAACACCCTTTCCGGACAGTTTGAAGTTGCAGATTTTATATCCGATATTGGAAATGTAGATTTGAGCTTGGTAACAAATCCAATTTTCAACCAAAATGGTGTCGCTGTTTGGCAAATCACGCCTGATGCCAACTACCCGTATCTAGATCAACTTAAATTTTATGCTAAAATGGATAAAAATAATAATCAACTTTCCGTTCTTTTAGCAGGGGAAAACCAGGACAAATCCTTGCGGGGAATGATACCTTCTTTATATAAGCTTCAAGGGCAAGATGCTTCCTTAAGCTCCAGATCCGATCCTATCCATTATTGTTACCCCTATGATAATAGTAAGACTCTAATATACAGCTTATTAAAAGATGCCTTCAGCGAGATCAAATCAAATTCGGTAATTGGCCCAAATGCTCAGCTAGGTGGCAATCCAAAATACAAAAGCAGCTTTACAGACAAGGTGTCCATATTTGGCTACTATATTACAAGCACAAATTTCAATAATGACAATTTCTGCTATCACAACTGGCCATGGGGAACCGGCACCGACGAATGCATATATGGTAAAGGATCATACATATGTGATTATTCAACAGGAACCGTTCAAGTTGCATTTGATTTTGATCTAGTAAATCCTAAGAGTTATTATATATTCGGGTTTATCAACAATGACAATGGCGAAGAAACTCAATATACATATAACAATGATGTATGGTTACATCAAATTGACTATGGTCCAGGTAGCACTTCAAATGAGAAATTTGCTGATAGTGATTTCCCTACTCAGATAATTCTCAATGCTCGGAAAACTTGGTCTTCAAACCGCCTTATGACTTGGATGGCGATTAATGCGGATTCGGTTAGTGCAACCGGGCATATTACAGGAGATGGGGCTACTCATGTTGACCGTGACGAAGATCCGGATGTGCTGCAATCAATTGCATTGGAGAAAGGGTCGATTGAATGGCCACTAAATTTGAATCCCGTTTTAAATATAGAATGGCAAAAATGTTTAGGTGGCAGCAACGAAGACCGTGCTTACAGTGTCCAGCAGACAAATGATGGCGGCTATATTCTCGTTGGATATGCCCATTCTAATGATGGCGATGTTAGCGGCAATCATGGTATCTCCGATATTTGGGTAGTCAAGCTAAATGATATCGGAATTATTCAATGGCAGAGGTGTCTTGGGGGTAGCAGTGGGGAGCTTTCTCGTTCCTACTGTATTCAGCAAACCTCAGATGATGGATATATCGTAGCAGGTTCTACTTCATCCAATGATGGCAATGTTAGTGGTAATCATGGTTCTGGCGATTTCTGGGTAGTTAAGCTAAATGATTCTGGCTCTATTGAGTGGCAAAAGTGTTTGGGCGGGAGCGGCTTGGAGCAGGCAAATGCTATTCGACTGGCATTAGATGGCGGCTATATCCTAGCAGGCTACACTGAGTCCAACGATGGTGATGTCAGTGGCAATCATGGCGGAAATGGTGATTTCTGGGTAGTCAAATTAAATTACACTGGTGTTATCGAGTGGCAGAAGTGCTTAGGTGGCAGCGGCCAAGATATCGCAAATGATATCCAGCTAACCCCTGATGGCGGATATATTGTGACGGGGATTACATCCTCAAGTGATGGCGATATCACTGGCTTCCATGGAGTTTTGGATTCTTGGACTGCAAAGCTCGATGCTAATGGGACTGTTCTATGGCAGAATTGCCTAGGTGGCAGCGGCTCCGATGGGTCTCATAGTATATGGCTTACCTCGGATGGTGGCTATGTTTTAGGTGGCCTTAATGGAGGGGGGTCACTCTGGGTAGCAAAGCTCAACTCCAGTGGAAGCATGCAGTGGCAGAAATTCTTGGGTGGCAGTGGGGCAGAGGAAGCACATAGCATCCAGCAGACCTCCGAGGGTGGTTATATTGTGGCTGGTTATACATCATCCAATGATGGTGATGCCAGCGGTAACCACGGAGGTTATGAAACATATGATGCATGGGTTATCAAACTAAACAGTTCAGGCAATATTCGATGGCAGAAATGTTTAGGCGGCAGCGGTGAAGATATTGCAAATGATATTCAGCAAATCTCTGATGATAACTACATCCTAGCCGGCTACACGACCTCCAATGATGGTGATGTTAAAGGCAATCATGGAAGCTATGATTATTGGATTGCAAAATTAAATGTAGAAGCAACTGATATAAAAGTAAGCATAACCGCAGAACCAACCAAGTCCACTCCCGGATCCAATATCAATTTTGAAATTAGGGTAGTGAATGCTGGCGATGATAATGTGAGCTTGAGCAAGATAACCGATATATTGCCAGAGGGAATGAGCTATGTTTCAGATGATAACTCTGGGCAGGTATCTGGTAAAACAGTTACATGGAATAATCCGGAGGTTATCAATCCTGGCGATTCAAAGTCTATAAAACTAATAGCTAAAGTCGATCCGGGCATATTTGGCCAGCTAATAAATAATGTAAACGTAACTGCAGTCTCTAGTAGCGGAGAGGATATCTTCTACTTTGATTCAGCAGCCATTGCTTCTCTCAATCCTGGAGACGCTAACCTAAGTATCACCAAGACCACTGATAAGGATTGGATTGCTCCTGGAGATGATATTTCTTTCACAATCAAAGCCGTAAACATAGGCAATAGCCTCTTAAATGCGGTAAATATAGTTGATACATTGCCATCAGGAATGAGCTATGTTTCGGACAATAGTGATGGCAATCCTTCAGGTCAAACTATTCAATGGAGTATAGGAACTCTAAATCCAGGTGACTCCAAATCAATCCAACTCCTTGCCAGAGCTAATCCTGGGGCATCTACGCAGTTAATCAATAGCGTAACAGCAACAGGTATCTCCAGTTCAGGTAACACAGTGACCAATAGTGCAACATCAGCAATTTTCGTGAAGCCTAGTATTCCTGACCTGAACATCACTTCAGAAGATATCACATTCTCCGATCCTGCGCCGGAGTTAGGAGATACCATAAAAGTAACTGCCGCCATACATAATGATGGAGGATCTGTCGTTAATAACGTTCCGGTGTTTTTCTACGATGGTGATCCAGATAGCACAGGAAAATTGATGATTGAGAAGATCATCCCAAGCATACCAGATGATGGAATCGTAGCCGTAGATGCATTTTGGAATATTTCCCTGGCAAATGCTCGTATCTACATCGATGTCGATCCTAATGATAGTATAAACGAAGTGAATAAACAGAACAACAATGCAAGCGCAGGGATAAAAAAAGCTACAAAACTGGATACATTTGAATATGATGCTAACGGTAATATGATAAATGATAAAGGATTGAAGTATATATATAATAATGGAAATCAGTTATCCATAATTCTAAATAAAATGACTGGTGCTACAGTTGCTGAGTACTTCTATGATTCTAACGGACAAAGAATCAAGAAGATAGAGGATGGCATCACAACTTATTATATTGGTGATTATGTTGAGACAAAAGTGGTGACTGGTGTTGATAAAACTACAAGCTATTACTTTGCCAACAGTAATCATATTGCTCGTAAAGATTCAAACGGAGAAATATATTATTATCACAACGATCACCTAGGGAGCACTAATGTTATTACTAATAAAACATGCGGTTTGTCGGGAAGCATCGAATATTATCCTTATGGACTTATAACTAAGTTGATTGGCAATGCTGGTGGTCATCAATACACTGGCAAGGAACTCGATGCGGAATCTGCTCTCTACTACTATGGAGCAAGATATTACAATCCCAAATTGGCACGGTTTATGGAGCCGGATCCTATTGTCCAAAATGCAATTAATCCACAAAGCCTTAACAGGTATTCATACGTCCTAAATAATCCCATGAAAAAAATTGATCCTACCGGATATATTTCCACAGGGGGTGTAGGTGTCGGTATTGGGATGGTAGTCAGTGGAGCATTATTGGTCATAGGCGCTGGTGCTGCTACAACAGCTGCAGCAGGATTAGCTCTTTGTGTTGGAGCCACAACGCTATTAGTTGCACCTTTTGTAATCATTGCAAGTGTTCTAGCACCTGATGAAACAAATGAAGATATGACTTATGCAATGACAATCCTTGCTGGTGCCATTGATCCAGTTATTGCACCCATACAGGTAATGGCAGCTCCATTCGGAAGAGATGCGCTGGAATTTACTACGAAAGCAGCAGGTCTAATTAAGAGTGCTGCAAGGATTGAAAGCGATAATCTTCCAAGCCAATTAAACTTTCTGATGAAGGCCGCTTCTGCATTTGGTCAAAAAGCCTTTGAAGTAAAATACACGGAGGCAATGCCTACTCCTACAGGGACTTCTTCAACCACTACCACAACTATCGTCCCATCAACTACAACGCCAACTACTACTTCAACCACTACTTCAACCACTACTACAACTACCGTCCCATCGACTATATCATCAACTACAACATCAACATCAATTTTTGATTTGTTAAGTAGATTGTTTTTAGGTGCGCAATTAGTTTCGTGGGGGTCCATGGTATGAGTATAAGCTATTTTATGATTTCAGTACTTTTTATCTTAGGCACCATATCCTACAGTGCATATGCTTTGGAAGATAATGATCCTGATGGCCTATATTATAAATTTAGCCACGTAAAAGCCCCTGAAAGCTCAATTGAAATGACAGGAGGCTTCGAAACCAGCATCTATACAGGCAGCGCCACTTATAGCTATTCAATAAATGTTCCACCTGGAACCAATGGATTGACTCCTAATCTAGCCTTGAGCTACAGCAGCCAAAGAGCTGCAGGTAGAGCAGGCTTGGTTGGTCTAGGTTGGGACCTGAATATGAATTATATTCAACGAGATGTCGAGCATTCGCCTCTCAATATTAGCGATGATACCTTTGATCTCATATTCGATGGTCAGAAATACGATCTAGTGTATGTGCCTATAGAGAATCGCTATCATACAAAGATCGAGTCGTATCTTTATATTGAAAAAAGAACAGGGGGTTCGAACGATAGAAGTGATTATTGGATTGTGAAAACAAAGGATGGCAAGGAATATCGCTTCGGCTATTACGGAAACGATAAACCTGTTGATGCACCTAGGTCTTCGGAGGTCGTTTGCCCGGATCGAAATTACGTCTGGCGATGGTATCTCGATGAAGTAACTGATACACATGGGAATAAAATCTATTACTATTACACGCAAGATAAGATAAATGGCGCCGTTTCTGTCCGACCCAGCAAGATAATCTACAACAATGACAAAAGTAGAGAAATAGACTTCGAATACGAAAATACTGCTAGGCCTGATTTAACTACTGTATATGATCAAGGCTGTAAGGTCCTTGATTACAAGAGGCTACAATTTATAGTCACCCATAACCTTTCAGGGACAGATACACCAGGCTTTAATAACCAAGTAAGAAGATATGCCTTCACTTACATTATGAATTCAGCGAATACTAGATCATTATTAGACAATATACTTGAGTTTGGGAGAGATTTCGAGCCATTGCCCAGGACATATTTCAAATATCAATCAGTCCAATCCGGTTGGGAAAAGAATTCCTCTTGGTCCCTGCCAAGTGATCTTTCAGATATAACAAGCAGAGCGGGTGTTCAGTTTATTGATATAAATAGAGATGGACTAACCGACATTATGCAGGGATTTAGTAATGTGACTAATAAGTGCTATGCATGGACCGACAAAGGGATCAATAAACCTCATAGCAATATGTGGGAGGAATCAGGAAATAATTGGGTACCAAAGGAAGTGTTTTCCTCACGTTTAAATAGAGCTGTACCGACGTACAAGGATAAAGGCATAGAATTCGGAGATCTAAATGCAGATGGCCTAGTCGATATGTTTAAAATAACAGATTCGAAGGTAGGAATTTGGTGGAATATGGGATATAAGTGGGCGCAGCAGCTAGACACTAGTTGGAAAGCGCCTACTGGTATATCTGGTTTTAACCAACCCGGCATCCGAGTGGTCGATGTAAATGGCGATAATCTACCCGATATCCTCTATGGGTACAGATTCGATCACGAAGTATGGAATGGACATGTTTTAGTTCCGAAAATCGATGAGTATCAAAAAGTATGGATCAATAATGGACATGGTTGGGATTTATCTACTGAATGGAAACTTCCTGACGGCGTATTTTTCACTGAACGATATAATGATGATGGCAAATCCTACGTGACGGATAGAGATGTGGCTATAGCAGATATAAATGGAGATGGATTGCCGGACATAATAACTGGTTCAACAAAAATCTTCATTAATACTGGAAGCGGTTGGAAACAAGATAGCATCTGGGGCGCTATTCCTACCAGCCTCAAGAATAACCAGGGAGTTAGAGTAGCCGATATAAATGGAGATGGTCTGGCAGATATCATTCGAGGATACAAGAAAATATATAATGGCGAGATTAGGGATGAAGTCTACGATTCATGGATTAATAATGGCCACGGATGGGATCACAACGCTGGCTGGAAACCACAAACATACTTTTACCTGATAGACCATAAGAGTGGTTTTACAGATCGAATGACTTATGCTACTGCCACGGATATAAATGGTGACGGGGCTGTGGATTTAATTGGTCCTGAGGTCTACATCAATAAATGCCATCATCCGGATTTATTGGTCCAAATAAATAATAGTCTCGGTGGCAAGACGGTTATAAACTATGCCACTTCTGCCAGTTTCAAGAATGAAGGATCAGATTATATCTCTGATTTGAGTTATCCACTTTGGGTTGTTAAGTCAATTACGGATGGTAATGGTATGGTTGGGCCTCACCATACATCGAGTACTTATGTTTACGATTATAGAGATGGCATGCACGATTATAAAGATAAAGAGTTCCGGGGATTTGGCTATGTCAAGGTCACAGATCCCGTTGGTAATTATAAAGAATACGAATTCTATCAGGACGACGCCAGGAAAGGCCAATTGCTGAGGCTCATTACGAAGGATAGAAATGGCAATCTATATGCAGAAGTGATCAATAACTGGGATTACATAGCAGAGCCTGGTGGCTACTATAAGGTCTATCTCTCAAATGAGAGCGAGCTTACTTTCGATGGTGGCTATGCCCAATTCAGGGCGACAAAAAAGGATTTCACTTATGATAGTTATGGCAATATAGCAAAAACAGCTTATGCCGGAGATATATTTATCTCTGGAGATGAGAAGAACATCTGCGCTACATATACCTACAATACGACCAATTGGATTGTAGATAAAGTCGCCTATTCTTATTTAACTGATTCCAATAATAATGAAATAAAATCAACTTGGTACTTCTATGATAACCACTCTTCAATAGCTGAGCCACCAACAAAAGGCGATTTGACTAGGAAAAAAGATCGGCTGAATACTGGCATATCCCCCGAAACAAATATAGCCTATGATAGCTATGGGAATGCCATCCTCAAATCAGATCCCAAAGGATATTCTACTAGATTTGAATACGATGCAACTCACACATTCCCGATAAAAATCACTAACGCTAAGGGCCAGTTAACCAGTTATCAGTACAACTTAGGAAACGGGAAATTGCTATCAAAAGTTGATCCAAATGGATTCGAAACCAGAAACGAATATGATTCATTTGGAAGAATCAAAAGCGAATATGGGCCAGATGATGGCGTAATCCCGACAATGAAATACGAATACTACCTGGACGGATCAGCACCTGAAAGCACAAAGGTATCTCAGAGGACATCAGGAAATAATTACTTTGATAAATATACATTTGTTGATGGTCAAGGGCGTACGATCCAAGAGAAAAGCCCCGCTGAAAATGAAACCTATCAGATAATTGCTGATACCTTCTATGATAGCTTAGGCAACTTAAGGAAGAAGTACATTCCATATGAAGGAATATTTTCAGATCAATACACAACGCCATCTGGCATCAGATACTATATGTATGAATATGATCCAATGGGAAGAGTAACAAGAGAGTATAATCCGGACCCAAGCACATCTCCAAAGGAGATAAGTTATATTCGCTGGAAAAATACGATTACAGATGAAAATGGTAATTCTAAGAGTTATTATCTGGATGCCTATAACCGAATTGTAATGGTTGAAGAGTGGAATAAAGGAGAGACCTATAAGACTACATATGATTACGATGCACTCGATAAGCTTGTCAAGATAGTTGATTATCTTGGCGACGAATTCAGCTTTTCATATGATTCTCTGGGCAGAAAAGTAAGTCAAGATGATCCAGATATGGGTAATTGGACTTATAACTATGATCTAAATGACAATCTTGCCTCTCAGAAGGATGCTAGAGGCATTAATACTTCTTTCTATTATGATGAACTCGGTCGAATAGTAAAGAAGGACTTTCCCAGCGATCATGATATCGATTATGCTTACGATGAGGGTACTTTAGGCACCCTTTATATGATAAATGACTCATTAGGGTCGACTCGGTACTACTACGATGATCGGCTTAGAAAGATCCAGGAAGATAAAACGATAGACGGAAGGAAATGGACTACAAAATGGACCTATGATGCAGCAGATAGAATCACATCTGTTACCTATCCAACGGGGGAGGTTGTTTCTTACTCCTATAATAATCAGGGCTTGCTAGAAAAACTATCAGATATTGTTAATAATATCAACTACAATGCTCTTGGCAAGGTGATCAAGTTACAGTACGGAAATGGCATCTCAAGCAATTTTGCATATGATGAGAATAGCCAACGATTGAGCAGAATCCATACACCTGGTCTTCAGGATCTCTCGTACCAATACGATGGCGTAGGTAATATTATTTCAATAGACGATAAAATTGATGGCAAAACACAGAACTTTGGATATGATAGCCTTGATAGACTGACTCGAGCCAATGAACAACCGGGCTATGGTACCATCAAATATCGCTATAATCCTATCGGGAACTTGATTGAAATTGAATCAAATCCGGATCTAGTATTAAAATACGGTCAGAATTCTGCTGGGCCACATGCAGTAACCACTCTTTCAGTTGCAGTTCCATTGTATTTCGTGGCATTCTCTCCTGTAGATTTGGAAATTACTGATCCTTTAGGTAATGTAATTAATAAGAGTATAAATGAGATCGAGTACGCTAACTATGCTATAAAAGATATAAACTTCGATAGCCATTCAGAAGAGGTAGTGGCAATTCCGAGCCATATAAATGGATATTATGAGATAAAACTAATACCCAAGCCCAATGTAGATCCTCACGATACTATTACGCTAATAGTTTGCCTAAATGGCAAGATAATCACTTTGGCAAATGATGTCCCCCTTGAGAATATACAAAAGGATCCATATACAATTGAAATTGTAGATGGTGATATGATTTTGCCTATTTCAATTGAGAAAAATGCAGTTCCCGCTTTAGCAGCACCAGGGGCAAAAATCAATTTTACTATAAATATAACAAATACTGGTGTAAACAATATTAGTTCCCTTAAAGTCCTAGACACTTTACCTTTCGGTCTCTCATATATCAAAGATGACAAAAATGGTCAAAGTTCGAATGGAGAAATTACTTGGGATTTTATTGAACCTCTTGTGGTTGGCAGGTCGGTTTATATAAATCTAACTTGCATTATTGATAAAGGTGCTACTGGAAGCCTAACAAATAAAGTCAAAGCATCCTATAAAGACATAAACGGCGAGAGAATAGCGAATACTGCATACTCGACTGTGACAGTTCTTGAACCAGGAATAAAAGTCGATAAGACCCTGGGTTTGAAAGAGCCAATTCAATTCGAGCAGTACTGTGAGAATCGGAAGGTGACTGGTACTGGTGTAGTTGATATAAGTACATCCATAGTTGATAAAAAGATAGCCCTTCAGTACCAGAATACGATGGCCGGAAATGGCGATATTGAAATAGAATCCGAGAACGCCCTTTCCGAGAGTGCCGGCAAGCTACAAAGACCAATTGGCAATAACACGACTTCCTTGAATCTCTATGAAAATACGAAGATGACCTACTCAGGAGAAACGCCGTTATCTGGTGGAAAATACCTCGAATCCAAAGAGTTCTTTGGCGGAATTGGAGCCCGTATCCAAGAAGCGTTCTCTGTCAACGAGATGGAGAAGGACCAACAAACCTTCTTTGCATCCACCGATCCAACTAGCAATGAAGTAGATCAGAATAAGATCGATCAGCTAAGAAATGCCAGTAGTACTCACTTGGTAGCTCTTGAAACAAAGAATACATTCAACGGTACATGGGGCATAGATGCATCCTGGCATAAGATATTCTACAAAGATATTAATGCTCATGAGATGTTCACGGGGACATTTGAGGCTGACAAGCTTATCAAGTTCCATGAGAACCCCGTGCCCGAAAAGGAACACAATGCGTGCGAAGGCATAGATTGCTAGGGGTTTTCCATGGACTTAAAAAAATATTTTTTAATTATGTCGGACGATGATCCAGATCGCCAATATGATTGCGTGCGAAAGCTGTATTGCACCATCGAGGGCATTTTGCTGATCTCTGTGCTTCTCCTGACTGCATCTGCCCAGATGACTGTGGATTCTCATGATGTTATGCCAGGAGGCACCGCAGTATTCACAATTAGCGTATCAAATACAGGTGAAACTTCATTAAATCCTGTTAAGTTGACAGATACCTTACCAAAGGGCATGAGCTATGTTACCGATGATAGTGATCCCAAAGGGCAGCCCATGGGATCTGAAATAATATGGCCTAATGTTGGACCCATTGATATCGGCGATTCAACTGCGATTCATCTCATCACCCAGATAGATCCTAGCGTAACTGGTAGGCTTACTAACAAGGTTTCTGTGATTGGGACTCCTGTACCTGAAGGTTATAATGTCACAAGTTTGGGTGAAGAATATGTTGATGTTAAGGAACCAAAAGTCAGACGAAACGTTGAGCGCACTAAAATAGGCGACCAAGTTGCAATGGCAATTGGCAATGGTCGGGCCACTAATAATATAAAGGTCGTTTCAGGCTAGATGTGAGTAACAGCGGAAGTGCCGCTACATAGTACAGTCGGGCCTAATTAAAGCCATGAATGTGAGTGTATAATGTGCCTTTGTGAACGGCTGGTCGTTCTTCGCGTGAGATTCAACAGGGTCCGGTTTCACGCGAAGGCGCGAAGCCGCGAAGTGAAAACAATGGTTTATTTCTGCCTTGCTGTACTAGACCAATCTGTGCAGAGGATGCATCTCTCCTGGCGCAATATCCAGGTCGCGCACAGCCTCGGCAATGAGAATGTCAGCCATGGCCGCCACCGGAAAGATGATGTCTGCGCTCTCGATGGGCCCGTAGAGCAAAAAGTCCGCTCCCGCCAGGAGCTGCATGGCCCCTGCCGCCGCATCGCAGCCCTTTCTGACGGCGGTCTCTTTTTTGGAGAGCCAGGGCCAGGAGGATACGGCATTGTGAATGCCCGAGCCCACGGGCAGGCCCAGGCGTGCTTTGGCCGCCACGGAAAAACGCAGAGCCGATCCGGCTCCACTGCCCAGCGGCAACACTGCCGGATCGATGAGCAGATTGACCAGTCCCATTTCCCGGGCAGCGGCCAGTAGCCCCTTCTCACGCACTGTCCCGCCCGTCTCCAAAATAGAGAGTGAGCCGTCCACGCCAGGCTCTGCCGGATTGTAGGCCAGGATGATGGCCGAGTCGATCTCCGAGCCCTGCAGGGCCTGCGCCTCCTTTTCCTCCGTAGCCAGGCTGATGCTGTTGTAGATGGCCCGGTCGGCATAGCCCAGCTCCGAGACCAGGAGCGCAGCCGCGCCGCGTGTGGCAGCATCTGCAGAATCGATGATGAAGGGGCCACTCCAGACCCCTTCTGCAAATTCGAGATACCTTTCAAAAGCCGGAGCGCTACGGGCGTAGAGGTGCAGGACAGAAGGGCATCCCGTCTCCTCAGACAGCTCCGCCTGACGAGAGATCAGCCGCTCGGCGGCCGCCCTATCGAAGAGGCCTTTCTCTTCATCCTCTACAATCCTGTGCCCGTGATAGAAGATGGTGCCGCATAGAACCGAAGGCAATTGGCCGCATTGCCCACCAAACTTCACTCCCCCCACATTGACTATGGACTGCTCTTTGCTGAATCGAAACAATTGTCATCCCTCTGCATTAGCCTCTGCCAAAATCTCTTCCCTAACAAGCCAGGCGGCCGTATCCATGAACACTCCCGCCCCGAAGAACAGATCTCCCTTCCCAAAGGCAACCGTCGGCAATGCTGCCTTCCTTTTTATTACCTGGAAGGGCGGCTCCGGATAGGGATTGGCCAGGCGGTTGTACCTGGAGATCAGCTCTTCGATCTGCACAATGTCTTCCAGGCCGATGCAGTCTATCAGCACCACTTGCTGCTGAAAGCGCGCGATGGCTTCGGGCGGCAGATTCTGGATGAAGGGTATGGCACCGCACGAACCGATTATCCGGCCCTGCTCATCTATGCCGTTTTTATGCAGCGCCAGAATGGTATTGCCGGGCAGATGGCCCTTCGACTCCACACCGCAGAGGATAAGGAACCGGATATTGCAATTGGATATCACATTGGCCACGATCTTCTCGACGCCCAGATTCTCAGTCCTGCACGGGCCAAAGATGGCAGATCCCTGGGGGAAGAGCGAGCTGGCTAAGGTTACCACCGCCACGCCGGTATTTGCATTGCCTACCTGATAGTCGCCGCGCACAGGCGGCCAGGATTCTTCGTAGCCTAGTTTGCAGCTATTGCCTTCTTCAGCCATATTGCCCCTGCTGCTGTCCTAGAAGACAGATCAAGCATTTATTTTTTTCCGGTCTTAAATCTGACATGACTGCCCTCGCAAAAATCAATATGAAAAATTGAAATATGAGTAGGTCAAATAAGGAAATCACTCTCACAAGATTGCGCTTTGCGATATCAGTCTTACCAAGCGAACGGTGGTACTAAAATGGCCTCATACAAAGAAAAGATCCTGGAAGTCATTGGGGACGCCGAGGTAGGTCTTACCACGGTAGATGTGGCCAAGAAAGCAGGGGTAAGCAAGACCACGGTGATCAAGTACCTCTCCGTGCTCAGCTCCGAGGGCCAGGTTGAATTCGTGGAGGTTGGCCCGTCCAAGCTCTGGAGAAATAAAAGAACCGGCACAAAGTATAGGGAAGAGGGAGCCCAGACTCTGAATGTAGAGGCAGAGCCAATGGTAGATATCGATTTTTGCAATGGCGAAGACAATACCGTTAACTTTTCATTTCGGGTTGATCCGGATCGGATATGTGCACTCTTGAAGCGTGCCAACAAATGCATGTGCAAGGCTACTGATATATTAATAGAGGAATAACTACATGCCTAACGCCCCGCAGATGTCCATACCAAAGGAGATCAAAGACTTCTTCACGGTTGAAAGCGGCCAGACGCTTCTTATCAAGGGCCTGCCTGGAACCGGCAAGACCACTTTAGCTCTGGAGATCATGAATAACTTATGCGAGGATAGGAATGGAATGTACATATCCACTCGCGTAGATCCTCGCCGGCTTTATGCCACCAATCCGTGGGTGGAAGAGGTCGTCCCCCCCAAGAATGTGGTCAATGCCACCCAGACCAAGCTCTTAGAGAGCCTGAAGGGAGTGGGAAAAGATCTATCCAACTACTATGCCGTCTTAGATTTTTTCAAGGTATTCTTTGACGAGGCAGAGGAGATGGACAATCCCATGATTATCATCGATAGCTGGGACGCGGTCTTGAATTATACCGCCCACCTCATCGGCGATGCCCAACACAGTTTCGAGCAGAATATCTGCGAATTTGCCCGTGATCTGGACACGCATCTCATTTTTGTCTCCGAATTTGCCAGTGTCATGCCCCTGGACTACATTGTGGACGGAGTAGTGACCATGGAACAGTTCCGCCTGCCCGGTTATGCCGAGGGAAGCATGAGGAGCCGCTATGTTCGGCAGATTAAACTGGATAAGCTGCGAGGGGTGGAGATTTGCCAGAAGACCTACACCGTCACATTGCACAATGGCCGGTTTCGGTTCTTTGAGCCTTACCGGGAACATAAGGATGCAAGAATTGCCAGTGATGGCATGAGAGTTCCCGATCCCAAAGAGGATCGCATCTCCACAGGCATTCCTGACCTCGATATCGTGACGGGCGGTCTGAAGTACGGCTCATGCAATGTCCTGGAGATTGATCACGGTGTGGGCAAAAGGTACTACCAGATCCTGACGGCCCTGGCCTCGAACGCCATTAAGAACGGCAGAGGCGTCTTTATTCTGCCCAGCATCGGCTACCAACTGAGCACCCGCGACATTTTTGTGCCCACCAACGTCATCGTCTCCCAGCCGGAGGGAGAGGATCCGGTCGCATGGGGAAAGGAGCTGCAAGAGAAGTGGGATGCACTGCGGGAGAGGACGGGCCGGCCCATACTGAACATCATCGGCCTGGACTCCATTGAATTTGCCTTCGGCTACAAAGCGGTGCTCAATTTAGTTAACCTGATGATCCGCAACTGGAAGGAGACCAACGACATAAATGTGCTCGTGGTAAAAAGCGGCCAGGAGAGCATGAACATGGCCGTTCATACCGCGTATACTTATTTGCTGGTCAACGAATTGAACGGCGGGCTGTGTCTCTATGGAATTATCCCCAGAACTGAGCCCTATTATATGCTTTTGGAAGAGCGGAACAGGATCAGCTTGACGCCCATTGTCTAGCTTCCCCTGTCCCTTTTCTTTGATTTAAATTCAGGCCTTGCCTGGGTTCAGGCTCTGGCCAGGCCCTTTGCCTCGCGGGCGATCCGGGTGGCGGCTTCCTTTCGCATCATCCCCACGAATTCCCTTTGCGTGGCAAAGATGAGGGTGCCAGTGGGACAGGCGGCAACGCATACCGGAACCTCCAGATTCTTGCAGCGGTCGCACTTCACAGCCACCCGCACCTCGGTATGCCGGCCAATGACGCCGTAGGGGCAGACCATGGCACACATCCAGCAGCCCACACAATTCTCTTCATTGCGATCGACGATGCCGGTTATCGAGTCCTGGTGCATGGCCCCGGTACGGCAAACCGCCACGCAAGGCGCATCCTCGCAATGACGGCAGACGAGAGGCACCTTTTGCCCCTCCGCATTCTCCACGTAGATCCGACGCACCGGCCCCGGCTTCTCGGAGACGGCAGCCATGAGGCTTTTGCCGGCGGAATGCTCTACGGCGCAGGCCATCTCGCAGGACTTGCATCCTAAACACCGATCCAGACGGACGAATACTTCTTTCATGGCTTTGCTCCTCACAGCCCCAGCTTTTTGCGCTGGCTGTCGATGTGATCGATCATAAGCTTTGCCGCCTTGAAGGGATCAGGCTCCACAGCGAAGCATGCTCCCACCACGTCCTTAGCGCCTGCTGTGAGCAGTCCGGCTACAGCAGAACTTCCCAGGACGGGGGGCACACTGCCCAGCACCGTGTACACTCCTGAACCCACCACATAAGCTCCAATGGCCACCGCCTTTTCGCTCATCCATTCCGGAGCGGCGCCGGCCAGAGGCAGGTCGCTTATGTCCACGCCCAGTGCATTGGCAAGCGCCGCCGCAGCGACCAGAATGCGACTGATATCCACGCAGGAGCCCATATGCAGCACGGGCGGAATTCCTAGAGCTTTACATACTCCCTGCAAGCCCTCTCCGGCCAGGTCCGCCGCTTCGGGAAGGAGCAGGCCGGCCTTGGCACAGGCCTGGGCATTGCAGCCCGTGGTGAGGACAAGCACATTGTTCTTGATGAGCTCTTTTACCATGTTGATGTGGCCGTAATCATGAACAATCTTGGGATTGTTGCAGCCGACCACAGCTCCAATGCCTCGCACAGCGCCGCTCTTGATGGCCCCGATCAGCGGATCCAGGTTTCCTCCCAGAGCGCCGACAATCGTCTCTACTGAGAAGCCCACCATGCATTTGGACTTTTCATTGGGGATATGGACCTTGGCAGGGTTGCGGTTCCTGTAATTCTGGACCGCCGCCGAGACGATGGCACTGGCCGTTTCAAAGGCGGTCTGTTCCTGAAACTCCATGTGCACCGCCCCAGGGAACTTGGCCTTGGGAGAGGTGGAGATGAATTTGGTGTGGAAGCAGCCCGCGAGCGCGCCCAGCGCGGGCATGATGCACTGCACATCCACAACCATGGCATCCACGGCTCCTGTGGCCACGGCCAGCTCTTGCTGCAGGAAGTTTCCGGCCGCCGGCACGCCGTGGCGCATGAGGATCTCGTTTCCTGTGCAGCACATTCCGGCCACGTTGATGCCTACTGCGCCTTGCTTTTTGGCCAGCTCCACCATCTTTGGATCTACCGCCGCCGCCACAATCATCTCCGACAAAAGAGGCTCATGACCATGCACAATGATGTTGACCTGATTGGGCTCCAGGACACCCAGGTTGGCTTCGGAGAATGTGGGCGTGGGTGTGCCGAAAAGAACGTCCTGCAGCTCGGTAGCGATCATGGAGCCGCCCCAGCCGTCGGCCAGACCGGTGCGTAGCCCCTGCAAAATCAGGCTCACGTAGTCGTTGTCCACGCCCATGTGAGTACGATGCATGCACTCCACGATCTCCCGGTCAATGCCGCGCGGCTCAATGCCCAGTTTCTTCCATAGCTCGAGTCGCTTGGCAGGAACCCGGCTGGTAAACTGGAGGCTCCCATCCTGTTGGCCGAACTGTGCCATGATGGCGTCTGCCAGGGCGATCTCGGTTTCCACGCCGTACTCCAACATGAGGCGCTCCAGCTTGGCCTGGTCTTTGATGCTGTAAGAAGGAGCCTTGCCCATAACTACGGCCCGGAAGGTGTGGGCCACGTCGCGAGCATGATCGGAGTGGGCGGCAGCTCCTGCGGCGATGCTGCGCAGAAAATTGCGGGCAACGATTATGTCGGCAGTAGCTCCGCAGACACCCTTGCTGGCACCCTCGCCGAAGGGATCTATGCGGCAGGGTCCCATGTTGCAGTTTCGACAGCACAGCCCCAGCTCGCCAAAGCCGCATTGTGGCTGCTGTTTTTCCAGGCGATCCCAGGCAGTCTCCAGGCCGGCTCTCTGGCAGACATCGAGCATCTCCCGGCTGGCGGGATCTATGGATCTATCACGAACATCCTTTGTCATATCAGTACCTCAATGATAATTTCTGAGCACAACCAGGTGCGAATCCGCCTGCAACTATTTAATGTTATTTTCTCCGAGGAAATGATTTATACGATCAGGCAGCACTGTCCTCTTTCATGGGACATGTTTTTGTAAGTCCTCTAAACTGGGGTCTGGGCCACTCCACAAGAGATATTCCACTCATCGAGGAGCTTTTGCGTCAGGGGCACGAAGTAACCATAGGCACGAGCGGCAATGCCCTGACCCTCTTGCAGAGAGAATGCCCCGAGTGCAATTTCATTCTTTTCAAGGATTATCCGGCACCCTACAGCGACTCTCGATTTTTCCTGCCTTCATTTATCGCAGGCATTCCCGCCCTACTGCGGGCTTTTGCGGTTGAAAGAAAACGGCTGGCACAAATACTGGCTGAAAATAAATTCGACTTGATTATCAGCGACAACCGCATGTGTGTCTACAGTTCTAAGATTCCCAGCTACTTCATATCTCATCAACTGCGCTACAGCATGCCCGGCTATCTCTATCCTTTAGAACTGATGACCATTCCCTTCAACAGTTTTTTTCACAGCAAATTCGAAGGCATTATTGTGCCGGATATCGATCCCCAGGGAGGCAGTAAAAATTTAAGCGGCAAGCTCAGTCGTTCCAATCTGAACGTCACGACGCGCAGGGTCTACTACGCCGGAATTTTGACCAGCACCAAAAAAATGGCGGTGGCAGAGGATCTGGACTATCTGGCCATCGTATCCGGTCCCGAGCCGCAGAGAACCAAGCTGGAGGAGATCGTCATGAAGCAGGTGCAGACACTCCCCGGTGAAAAGGTGGTCCTCCTGGGTAGCCCGCAAAAGGACTCGCATAAAAAAGTGGACGGGCACACCACGGTGCACTCCTACGTCTCCACTGAGGAGAAGGCAGAGCTGATGAACCGGGCCCGCTTCATTATTACCAGGTCCGGCTATACTACTATGATGGAATTGGCGGAGCTGGACAAGAAGCACGGGCTCTTCACGCCCACCCCCGGCCAGACGGAGCAGGAGTACCTCTCCCGCTACTACGCCCGGCAGGGCTGGTTCCTCTCCCGCAGCCAGTACAAGCTCAAACTGGCTGAGGACGTGGAAAAGGCCATGCAATACCGGGGATTTCCAGAGATGGCCAAGACCGGGGAGAACGTAAAAAGGCTTTATCGGGATGTATTCAGGCGGCATCTGAGCTGATTGCTCTTTTATTTGATTTGGTTCCTTCAACAATCCCGATCACCACTTCCGTCAGAGCGTACAGCCGGGCCTCCGTCGATCAGCTCATCCGTCTGCCAGGATCCGCTCCCTCAAGGGCAGCAGTTTGCCCAGCGACGCTTCGAACTCGGCCCGGAGCAGCTGTGCAGGCTCCCGGCGGGCTGGATCGATAGCCAGCCTAGGAAACCTCTGACCTTTCCTGGCCTGCGATGAAATTGCCCCTTCCTGAAAGTAGATTGTGACAGATATTTTTATAAACTAAAGACTACAAGTTAAAGTGATTCCGATGGATGTCGTCGAAGCTATTTATGAAGAGGGAAATCTTCGAGTTCTGGACCCGTCAAAGATAGATTCAGACTTGATAACCGTTAAGATATTGAATATCGAGGAAGTTCTTAACGATGATGAAGAGGATTTGCTCAAAGAAGCATTAAGCGAAAGGGCGAAGGGCAGATATCAGACTTTCGAAGAAGTATTTGGATGATTTTCCGGGTCATTTTCTCCCCCAAAAGCTGCAAGACAATAAAATCCTTCGATCCAGAGCTAAAAGAAAGAATTAAAATAGGCATTCAGGAGATCAGCAATAACCCTTGGGAGAAAGGTACAATAAAGGTAAAGGGCTATGACGATGTTCGAAGAAAAAGGGTAGGCAACTACAGAATAATCTATCGAATTGATCAGCAAGACAAAGAAATTCTCATAGCCGTTGTCGCCAGAAGAAATGAAGAAACGTATAAATTATGAAATTCCATTCTCATGCCTTATTCCCTTCCACAATCCCGATCTCCTCTTCCGTCAACCCTTACAGCTTGTACACCGTTGCATCGATCAGCTCGTCCGTCTTCCTGATCCTCTCCCGCAGTGGCAGAAGCTTGCGAAGCGACCCCTCGAACTCGGCCCGTACCGCCTCTGCCGGCTCCCGTCTGGCCGGATCGATTGTCCAGTTTCTTTCCGTTCTTCTTGAGCACCGCCAAAAAGCACTCATAATCGTGCTCGTAGTAGCCCTGCGAGCTACGGTCTTGGGCGTGAGGTCCTCCACCTATGATCCCCAGGTAGCTCTCCAATGAGCTAGGCAAAAGCAACTCATGGAGGGAAGCAAATGAAAAGAACAATGCAGCGCTACGATTGAGCATTCAAGATATCAGGGGGCCAGTCCACTTTCTCACCTCCTGGAGTTCGGCCTGCACTTCAGCAAGGTAGCAGTCCTGGCAGACACCCTCGCCTGGGCAGATGTCTGCCTGCCCTTCATCACAACCTGGGGCAGTAGCCGAACATAATTCACCGCGGGACAGAGAGGCTGCGCGGGGCGAGGGCGGCGCACGGCAGAGATCCGGGCGGGCTGGGGGTGGAGAAATGCTCAGCAGCGAAGTCAGGTGCTGGAGGCGATTGATAAATCTGCTTGATCGTCCTCAAGTGATAAGGCGCGGGCACATCTATCGCTACAGCTTCCCGGTTTTTTCCTACAGCAGCGCCTGGGCATCAGCATGCATGCTGGCGAGCTTCTTGGTGATCGGAGGCTTTGGCCCATACTCCTGCTCTGCCAGCCCCTTGATCCGCCATATCTCGGAAAGTAGCTTGCCGATCTCCTTGGTCACGTCCTTCAGGCCGTACTCCAGCATGGCCGCTCCGCCTATGACCAGAAACTGGACGGGCACAGCAAGGCGCTCGCCCAGGCCCTTCAGTATCTCCTCGACCTCTTCACGGCTCGATATCATTGATTCCATAAAGCTCCGCCTGCTCTTCTATCTCTTCCACAGTGGGGTAGCCCTTGATATGCACTCCCCTCAGCACTGCTCTTATGCTCTTCATCATGGGATGTCGGGCATCTTTCAATTCATCTCTGTTCTTCAGGTAAAACAATATGCAAAATAGCCTCTGGCGGTAGTCTTCCGCGGAGTCAAGGGAATGGATGAAGATCTCCCCAATAGAAAGCTCCCTCTTGGGCAGGGTGTAGTAATAGTCCCGCAGGCCCAGCTTGATTCCGAACTCGCTGTAGGCGCTAAAGGAGGTAGGCGTGGCGTCCTGCTGCCTGAGGCTTCTGAAGAGCACGCTATTTTCATAGCTCTTGATGAGCAGTGCCTCCCTGGGAACGAGGCGCAGCACCTGGTATTCCAGCAGAGAGGTTACGAAATCCTTCAGCTCCGGCCAGATGATGTAGTTGAAGGAGTAGAGGTAAGCTTTGCCCTGCATGGAACGGCTCACGATTCCCAGTGGACGAAGGCCCTGCAGATAGTAGTAAACGGTATCGCTGGAGATGCCCGTCTCTTCAGCCAGCGCTTCCAGGCTCCTGGGGCTTTGGCCCAGCCGGGAGAGGAGCTCCACCCGCCGGCCAGAGAGGATCTCCGGCAGGGGAGAGGCGCGATGAGAATAGTAGAGGCGCTTGAAGGCCTCTGCTGGGGGCGTGCCGGCCAGCAGGATCTTGCCTCCCGCCCGTTCCACCAGGCCAATATCTTGCAGGCCGGTAATGATGCGGGAGACGGATTCACTCCGAAGGTCCAGCACCTCATGGAGATCATGGGGGTGCACAGGCACCTGGGAGCGGGTGATTAGAACCAGTGCCCTGATCTCATTTTCGCTCAAACGCATTGTATTATTATAGAATCAACCAAGTATATAATATTGACTCTTCATTAAGACATTAGCCTTCACCAAATACACCCACCGGCAAATGCACAAGGGCGCGGGCGGCCAATAAGAGGACGGCAAGCCTTCTTTGGTGCCTTGAGCAGCCACCACAGTCAGGCGCTGCCATTAACCAGCCCAATCCCTTCATAATTTCTCGTGGTACTCAGAGGCCAAGAAGGATATTTTGTCGCCTATGGGAATGGTCAAGTCGTTATCCAGCAGCCGAGCTATGCCTTCCTCGATGTAGTTGATCCAGATCTTCTCTTTCGCCTCGCCAGCCTTGCGGTACTGCGCCTCTATTTCCCGGTAGACGGAATCATAGTCCAAGACAGCAGAGAAAAGAGCGGCGCAGTCTTTGGCATCCCCTGGCCGGTTGGCGATCAGCTTCATGATGAAGATGTCCTCCAGGGAGGCATCCCTAATCACCAGGCCGCCGAAGGACCTGATTCGAGTAGCCCTCTGCCACATAGCCTCGGAGAGGTCGAAGTCATAGGAGATCCGCTCGGCGAAGACGTCCAGATTGCGCCCGCCCTTCACTGCCAGCCGCTTGACGCCCAGCCGTTCATGCCTCTTCTCCGGGCCGACGATCTCAAAGCCCAGGGCCTTGGCGGCAGCAAGCAGCCTCTCCTTGTCCTCCTCGCTCCGGCAGACGACATCGATATCCTTGGTGGCGTCTTTGAGCCCCAGCTCCAGCATCACAGCTCCGCCGATGAGCAGGGCCTCAACCTTCTGCTCCAGAACCTGGCCGAGCTGCTCGAAAAGCTCGTTAATCTCCTCTCGCCTGGAGATCCGGCTAAAGTTGGATATCATAGAGATCTGTCCTGTCCTCGATGTCTTCCAGGGTTGGATAGTCTCTGATCTTCTCGCCCTGCAGCACTGCTTTCAGATCCTTCATCATGGGATGATCGATTCCCTCCAATTTATCTCTGTTCTTCAGATAGAATAGTACGCAAAAAAGCTTCTGCTGCAGCTCGCCTGCCGAGTCCAGGGAGTGGATGAATATCTCCTGGATGGACAGCTCCCTTTTGGG
>Ga0247840_10003727_pt1 | contig 25304 bp, 24 predicted proteins | sample LaCruzMarch2015__FD_192404 | JGI IMG/M metagenome (GOLD analysis project Ga0247840, IMG submission 192404) | Freshwater microbial communities from meromictic Lake La Cruz, Castile-La Mancha, Spain - LaCruzMarch2015_17m | ecosystem: Environmental > Aquatic > Freshwater > Lake | place: Spain...
TTGAAAAAATGGTGGGATATTTTTATTTCGATTAATAGCAAAATGCTCAATCCATATATCATATTCTGGCAAATAAAAATCAGGTCGATACTGCGCATATTCACTATCAGAAGTATCAATTATGTACTTCTGTTCGTAAATATAATCAATTCTATTGCGATAAAGAAAGTTGGCAATCGTAACTTCTTCACCACTTTTAACTTTTTCCCCTTTAATAGTAATAATTGGATGGAGTTTTAAATATTGCTCATACTCTTTTTCAGTTATAAATTCAAATAATGATTTAGTTAGATTTTGATGATAGCTTAGGTAATCAGCCAATAGATTTGCGTATTTTACATCAATTTTTACTAGACTTTCAATTGTTTCTTGAACAAATTCACTCATCTTAATATTAGTGAGTGTAGGCACTTTCTCTTCAACTTTTGAAATCACCGTTAATCCTAGTTTATGAAAAGTAAAAATATCTAGGTCTATACCAGACTCAACATAAACTTTTGTTTTCATATCCTCTGATGAAGATTTGGTATAAGTTAGCACTAAAATATCTTTCGGATCTACTTTTTGTTCAATCAATAGGTATTTTATTTTACTAAGAATGGTTGATGTTTTCCCTGTGCCTGCTCCAGCAATTACAAGCGTGTTTCTCTCATCTACCATAATAGGCATTGTTTGATACTGATCTAGTTTTTGAGTACCTACCATCAAAACTCTTGGATCAATTTGCTTTGATCTTCTAAGCAAATAGTTATCATTCTCCGCTGATACTCTACCCGCCAAATAATTCAATTGAGTTTCATGAAACTTAATCTTCTTTTCAAGCGCAATGTTTTTGAAAAGTTGACTAATTTTCTTTTCTTTATTTAATGTTTGTTTAATATTGAAGAGTTCATCAAATTGACTACTGGCTACTCTTTTACTTACATATTCAACACCTAACTGTTTACTATATGTATTAAATGAATTCTCAAATGCTTTTAATCGTTCTTCAATTAAATTATATATATCTAGTTTTCCAGTACCCAGCATAAATTCCCCTTTTAAAACTATAAGTTATTATTCAAACACATAGTTCATATTTATTCAAAATTATTTAGGATGTTGAAATCCTAAGTTTAGTTCACTAGAACTATAAGTTATTTTGCATATTTATACTTTGAGCATAATTGATTACGTCTAGAATTAGCACAACTACTTCTAAAAAGGCATGTTGTGCAATTTTCTTGAATTTCTTTCTTCTCATCATCTTCATCCTCATCTTCATCCTCATCATCAACTTCTTCATCATTTTCGTCTGAATCTTCATCACTATCGTCTTCTTCATCATCTTCATAGTCCTCATCTTCATCATACTCATCATCATCTAAGCATTCATCACAGTAATAATCGCCTTCAAATAAGTGTTCTTCATTTTTTATAACTAACTTATAGCAATTAACGCATGATGTAACTTTCGAAGGAAATAGTAAATAATAAAAATTAAATGATTTTAAATAGTCCTTAATTAATGAAAGTCTATCATCTATATCTAAATCTGATTCATTAATATTCAATTTCGACATGAATTCAAAACCGATTTTTTTGAATATTAACATAATGAATTCAGAGGTGTTGGATAAATAAAAATTGTCATACTTAATACACACATCGATAAATGCGGGAATACTATCATAGGCTGTTTCGAATCCATCATATTCATCATAATACCAGTCCTCTGGTACTCTATTTACTATTAACCCACTAAAAATTCCATTCAATTTATCAATTAAGCCAATATCAAGCTCATTATCATTTGAAAAAACCAAAATATCTAGACAGAACTTCATGAGGCTTTCTTCTGCTAATTCAATAAAACTAGTAGTTGTGTCAATTTCACCCTTATCAGTTTGGATCTCGTGTTCATCTGGGAAGTTCTCTGCTACTAGATTAATAATCTCCATAAAACGCTCCATATATTGTCTAGCACTTTTCCACTCAACAACAGGATTACCTGAAGTAATTGGATTATTAGGATTTCTAGGATTGCTAGGGATCTTAGGCGTTTTAAGATGCCATCCATAATTCTGATCTTGATAGAATGTTATGTTTACTTCGCGATAGATTATTTGATTCACAGTTCGTCTATCAGTTCCTAGCATTGATGCGATATAGCGCGCTCTTAAGCCAGGATTCTTCTGGATAATGTTAATTATTTTTTCCCGCATAACCACTCCTTAAGATAGTTTATTAGTTCTTTGAGTTCATCTACTATACTAAAGCGATTAATATCCACTTCCGCATCGGTAAATACATCATAGAATGCTTCAGTATTTGAAACATTTGGATCATCTAGAGTACCTTCGCTAATAATAATGATGATTTTTCCAAATCCTCCATCCAATTTCCTACGAACAACCCTGCCTATACGTTGAATCATCTGACGACGACTTCTGCTCTTACCTGTAATAATCGCTAAATCAGCTGCGGGTACATCAATCCCTTCATCAAGAAGTTTAGGTGCTACAACCGCATCTAAGAGTCTTTCCTTGAATTTCGAAAGAATACCATCCCTCTTGTCTTGAGATAATTTTCCATCCATAGAGTCAACTTTAATTCCAGATTTTTTAAGTAAGTTTGTGACTTCATCAGTCATGGAGGATAGCTGTGTAAAGATGAATGTTCCATTTGAACCTTTGATAATTGGCGATAAATGATTAATTGCTTGAAGTTTTGAAGGCATTTTCATAACCATTTGACTTCTAGTGAATAGTAAATTTTTATATTGATAAACAGCTTTATCATTACCAGGTAACTTAGATAATTTTGAGAAATAACTTTCAGTTGAGTTTCTAGTTAATTCCGGATACTTCTGCTCTAAAACCTTCTTTTTTCTTGAGATATTTGTTGATAAGCTCTCGTATTCGGTTTTCTCGTTTTCAGACATGGGTACTGATGCAAATACAATTTTGAAAGGAGCAATGACGTTTTCTTGTATCGCTTCAGAATATTCATAGGTATAGACAATCTCTCCAAAATACGGTTTGATTATTTTTTCTACACCCGTATCTTCGCGCTCAAGACATGCTGTAATTCCCAATCGGTGCAAGTAACCTTTTTCAAGCATCTTTTTAGAATTTGGCGTTCCATAATGATGCACTTCATCACCGATGATTAATGCCTTGAATCCTTCAGGAAGTGTTTTATACTTTTGAGCAGAGTTTGAAATAGCAATTAAAATATCTACGTGCTTTAAATCCTGTTTATTCCCATCTCCTAAGAAACCCACCTTGTAATCACTTAAGTGGTTCATAATCTCTTTGTTCCATTGTTTCATTAGCTCTTTGTATGGAACTATAATTAATACTTTTAAACCTAGTTTTAGAAATGCATCCATTGCTGCAATAGCCATTCGCGTTTTGCCGCTTCCCGTAACTGCTTCAACAATCCCACGATAAGAATCTATTTGCCATTGGTTGAGCGCACGCTTCTGCCAATCATATAATTCAAACTTTGGATCCCATTCAAAATTCAAGTTCTCATGAATATAATCTTCTTTTTTAACTGCAGTTTTCTTTCGCTCTTTTACATTCGAGATTCCTTTAAAGGGTACTTTTTTCACTTCCACTGCTTTATCATATTCTATAATTGGAACAGATTTTGTATTCTTTGATTTGGTTTCAAGTAAAGCCAAGGGCTGCGGAGCTAATGACACTTCCCAAGCTGGCACGTAATTGTCATTTAGGTTTGGAATAAACAAATCGCTTCTACCATATAACATAGAATTAACTTCATATTTACTAATATTTGGAAATCCTTGAGTTCTTAAAAGATGTGTATAAAAACGCCCGGTTTGTCCAGGATATTCTTTTAAAACTCTTAATAAACTTTGAAGAAGGTGCTCCATAATTTGTTCCTTAACTTGTTGATTCTAGATTACTGAGAATTCACTCTAAACTTATGAGAAAATAGTATTCAATTAAAGAACCATCTACTTTAAACAATAGAATGCACTTTATAGGGCTTAATATATAAAACTCAAGTTTATCTTATAAAAAAACATCTAATTCAGTAACTGGCTGCCTACACAGGTCCTAATAGTTTTGCGTCCTATTCTTTCGAATAGTTTGCCTTTTCTTTAAATGCTCTTTTGAAAATCATCGTTAACAAATTTGAACAAGCATATTTGTCATATTAAATCTATTTTAAACCATATATGTGTAAAACTCTACCCACAATGAGTGTAGTTTTTAAATTTTTAAGAGAAAACTCTGATTTTGTTTAATCAGATATTATGTTATAGTAATAAAACATCTAAAGATGTTCTAATTGATGATGAAGTTAAGGATTGAGTGCTTAAAACACTCGTAAAATGCATTGACTTAACAATCTCTAGGATTTCTTAACATATCATTCAATAGAGTCCTTATGATTTCGTTCTACTAAACATTAAACTTTCAGATACAACCTTCTTTGTACTTTTCGACCATTTTGACTAATTCTATAATCAAACCAATTTTAGAGAATCTTTATTTTTATCCCGTTTAGTGTAATCGGTTTTATTTTGTATAACTATATCATATATTTAGTAACTCGTAATCCTCAACCTACACGACTATGGTTTTTAAATCCATTGTGGAGCTCTTTATTATGCCGATTGATTATTCAATTTCCAAACTCTATATTTATCTAAGTCACTTTTAACTTGATTTATTACTAATCCTAGAACAAACGCATCATCCACTAATCCAGCAACTGGTATAAAGTCTGGGATTAAGTCTATAGGAGAAAGAAAATATATTAGTCCGATAATAATGATGATTATTGATCCCTTTGGTACTCCTTTATAAGATCCATTTGACCAGTCTCTTCCTATACCGAAAAGCAACATTAAACTTTCATAAATTGCCTCTATAGGTCCACCCTTGCTTAAACTCTCCGCTTTTGCAATTGCATCATCTATCAGTTTCGTCGCTTTTACCTTATCATTCGCGTACTCTTTCGCCTTCTTACCCATTTTTTTCTGAAGATTCTCTAAATTAAGTTCCATTATTATAACTCCTCCTCTTTGTTTAGAAAACTATATCAGTTGTATCATGCTTAATCAATATTATCTCAATTTATATATTAAATAAGTCGATATGAAATAAGAACAAATGCTATAATAGTGAAAAGTAGGTAATCCTTATGAAGAAAACAAATCTATTATTTCGTACATTATCGATATTGATTGTAGGAATTTGTGTTATTTTTTTGGGAATCTTCGCCCTGAGTTTATCGAAGAATTTCCAAATCGTCCGCAAGTCCGAAACCAATACTTCAGCCTTATTAGAAAAAATCAAACAGATTTCACAGCTAGATACGGTTGAACTGTACTATAACGAGATTTTAGATTATCACGCCGCTATGACAATCAATGACTTTGAGCTTCCGTTCACTGAAAAATCATTCATCTTCTTAGTGAAGGCTAAAGTACAATCTGGAGTTGATCTTGCTTCGCTAACTGAAGAGGACATTCAGATTGTTGATAAGAGTATCACTCTAACTTTAAATAGAGCAATAATCACTTCAAAGGAAATACTAGAATATAAAGCCTATACAGAGAAGGACGGATTCTTCAACCCTGTAACAAACGAAGATACATTGGATACGTTGAATGCTTTTCTACTTCGATTGAATCAGCAAGCGCTGGATAACGGGATTCTAGAAAAGGCTGAAGTGAATGCAAAACTTGTATTAGAAAGTTTCCTTAATCTAATTGGTTATGAAGAGGTTGTTATAAATTTCAAAGAATAAAAAAGCATATTAATTAAAGAATGTCTCGAACTAGAAGCATTCTCTAATTATTGAAACTTCAGATTTATAAACAATGCACAGAGAGAATTATTATTTCTCCGTGCTTATTTGTAGCCATAAAACACTAAATTACCTAGAAAGTGAATTGTAATCTAAACATTAAATAAAAAGCACTATTTCTGGAGCATTTATAATTTGGTCATTGAGCATATGATACGAGTATGATTATGGTTGTTTTTACTGACTTGAACCACTCTAAAATGCACTAAATTATTAGTTTCTACCTTACATTTTACTAAATCTTTAAGGATTTTACCACGATATTCCCACGATATTTTACGTCAGTTGTTCAAAGATTTGCATATCATCAAATTGAGTAAATATATTCCAGTAGACTTAATCCATCGAGGTACACACAATGAAAATAGATAGTTCAATTTTACTGGCAGAAGAAGTTATCAGCATGCTTGAATTACGAGCTATAAAGATAGCCGCAATTACACAAAAAAATAAGATGACTGATTGCTTTATTAAGAATTTTAACTAACTCATTAAGATTGGTGATCCGGTAGTCGAATTGTTTATCGAACCTAGAGAAATTGGAATAAGCGATAAGGAAGTTATCCTGCATAAACTCAATTATGGCGATTATTCATTCTAGGCTTAGTTGTTCTACTTCTTGACAGCACGCATTTAGAGAATCCCCATTTTAACAATCGATTAGTAAACATAGAAAATGTCATGTTAAAAAAATAGTCAATTAATAAATCACTCTTCATTACGTTTTGAGAGTGTTCCTAAGAGAAAGCCAGAAACAAATACCCCCAATCCAAAAATAAAATACGATCTAAATGTCCAAATGATAACTGATACTACAATACCTATTATGATCACTACAACCACGAGTTTCCAATTACTTAACATGATTTTCTATCCCCATTTCATTGATTGAAATATAGCATAAAAGCATTATGAAGTACACTATATAAAACTTCATTCTAAGCTTGACTCAGATTCTCTACGAGTGCGGACATCGTAAAGAGGAAGTGATGGCGTTATTAATCGGTGATATCAACTTTAAAAAGGGTCCAAGAAAGAGCCTGTACCAAAGCAAAAGTGAAGTCATTCGGATTCACAATCTAAGGATTCTCATGTTTCATTTAAACTAGTATGGGGGTTTAATGCTTATGAAGTTGCTAAACGATTAGGACATACAGTCGACATGGTAAATAATGTCTATTCTCATCTCTTCCTAAATTCACAACTAGAGATGACTGATCGCTTACAAGAAGCTTCTAGAAAATCAAAGAATCAAAGAGTTAGAAATTAAGCCCATTATTCTGGGCTTTTAATTAAAATATACTTGATATGCCTTTTATATCCCAACTATATTTATGAAAGTATATTAACGGTATAAAAGCCATTTAGCTTATTAGTTTTTAAAGTAATCAATTGAATGAACATACTTGGTATTCTGTAAAGTCTGTATTATATCAATCATTCGGTTTCTTATAAACCAAAAATGCTAGACTATCTTTATTTATCCAAGGCCGCTTTCTGTGAATCATTCTATGACAATTTGAACAGACCATAATCAAGTCAGTAGTTTTCGTCTTGTTAATTACTCCCATTGAGGATACAGGCAAAATATGATGAGCTTCTATAAAATCCTTACCGATAATTCCATATTTATCCTCAAAATCAAATCCACATACTTCACAGAATAACTTATTATGAATGCATTTAAATTCCTCTTTTGCTTTCTTAACAAGTATACGATTTCTTTCTCTAAGAATATGTTGTTTATATAAAACTCTTCCCTCGATAAATTCTTTTTCATCAAGATCAAATAAAGCATCAATATCTTGTTTGGCGTTATCACTTATAGATGTTTTTATTGAATCAGCCAAATCTGATAGAATTTGACGATTAAATACGTAGGTTTCAAAAATCTCTTTGTCTAGTTTACTTCCATTAGATAAACCCATTCCATGATAATTCGGATCACATGCTTTGAAATTCATAAGTTTCATATACACTCCATTTGGATTTCTAAAACTTCTACTCTTTTCAAGACTGTCATCAAAGGGTAGTTTATTGAGCATTTCACTCAATTCAATTATTTCCCTTGTTTCGTTTGAATACTTGCTAATATCAATCTTAAAGTATAAGTCGAGCGTGAGAATCAATTCATCCCTATTCCATTTAGGTGATCTTTTTGATTTGATGATGTATTAATTTGATTGACTATATTAGTTTTTCCCATATATTCACCTCTATAATAAACTATATCATTTTTGGATTATAATCACTTAAATATCAAACAGATGCGAATCAATATTACGTATTTTTTCAAAAAATTGCTATTTTGGTACGATATTGGTACGATATTTTGTCAGACCATTAAAAAACCTACTGTTAAGTAGGTTTTAAAGTCATTGGAGCGGATGATGGGAATCGAACCCACGTATTCAGCTTGGAAGGCTGAAGTTCTACCATTGAACTACATCCGCGATGGTGACCCGTAGAGGACTCGAACCTCCGACCCACTGATTAAAAGTCAGTTGCTCTACCACCTGAGCTAACGGGTCAAACTTTGGCTGGGGTACCTGGATTCGGACCAGGGAGATGCCAGAGTCAAAGTCTGGTGCCTTACCGCTTGGCTATACCCCAAGATTAATGGTGGGGAGAGACGGATTCGAACCGCCGAACTCGTAGAGAGTTGATTTACAGTCAACCGCGTTTAGCCACTTCGCTATCTCCCCATAAGGGTAAGGTAATATATGGTGCCGGCTAGAGGACTTGAACCCCCAACCTACTGATTACAAATCAGTTGCTCTACCAATTGAGCTAAGCCGGCGTGCTAAGAATGGTGGAGGCTGAGGGGATCGAACCCCCGACCCTTTGCTTGTAAGGCAAACGCTCTCCCAGCTGAGCTAAGCCTCCACTTTTAAGTCCATAGCGCTTTAATAATATATCATGTTTGAACGCTCTCAGTCAATCAAAAGTTATTGTTAGTCCAAGTAAATACTGAAAACAATCTTGGATGATGCTATAATAAATCCATTCAAGGAGTATATCTATGTACACTATCTTTAACACCCCTGCCCTGAGTTCTAGACAACGCTTTATCAGAGCCATAATTGTATCCATACCTACAGCCATCGTTTTTGTATTAGCGTATGGACTGCTTTATAACACATTAAGAATTGTAATCTCAATTGCCTTCATCTTAATGGGCTATGGATTGGGTTATGTGATTCAAAAAGCTGGTAGAGGCGTTAAGCAATACTTCTCAATTTATGGAGCTGTACTGTGTGCCATAACCTTCATTTTAGCTGATTTATCCTCCGTTTTACCTTTTCAATATTGGCTTAATCCACAACTCTTTGGGGAAGGCATTCAAATAGTGTTAACCTATTATTTAAAAACTGATATTAATAGTTTACTCGATATCGCATTTAGAGCGTATGGGGTTTATCTAGCCTATAAATACGCAAGGGTAATCTAAGTGAGTTTCTATCGCAATACCTACGCCAGCATCGATTTAGATGCCTTAAGCTACAATATCAGACAACTGGCGCAACATCATCAAAAAGGATTAATAGCCATCATCAAAGCCAATGCCTATGGACATGGGGATGAGATGATTGCTAAATATGTCTTAGCCAATGGAGCGGTTATGTTGGGGGTATCTTCACTCGACGAAGCGATGTCTTTACGACGCAAGAAAGTCATCGGAGAGATACTATCTTTGGGTTATGTTTCTCCTACTCATCTACCAATCGCCTTAAAGAATCAAATCATACTTACCGCCAGTTCTTTAGAATGGGTTAAAGAGATTGTTAAATGTGATTGCACAGGTTTACGCATTCATATTAAAGTCGATACTGGTATGAATCGAATCGGTATGCAGACACTGAATGAGGTCTTAGAAAGCTTAGCCTTACTCTTAAAACACAATATATCTGTTGAAGGCATCTATACCCATTTCTCTAGCAGTGATGATCCCAGCGATACCATCACGAAGAAACAGTATGAGGACTTTGAGAAAGTATTGGCTCAGATTGATTATGACTTTAAATGGGTTCATGCATCCAATTCAGATGCGGCTCTACACTTTGATACACCTCTATGTAACGCTGTTAGAATCGGTTTGGCGATGTATGGTTATAGTACCTATCCGAATCAGCTTAAACCTGTTTTAACTCTGTATAGTGCTTTGGTACACGTTAAAACGATTAAGGCCAACGAGTCAGTCAGTTATGGGGCTACTTACACGGCTAAACAGGATGAAATCATCGGGACCATCCCGATTGGTTATGCGGATGGATGGAATCGTATGCATCAAGGCGATGTCGCATATATTGGATCTACTCCTTGTGAATACGTCGGTAGAATCTGTATGGATCAATGTATGATTCGCTTAGATAAAGAATACCCAGTAGGAACCTTGGTTGAACTCTTAGGTAGTCAAGCCAAACTATTTGATATGGCTAAAAGAATGCATACCATTTCATATGAAATCTTAACGCAAATTAGCGATCGCATTCCAAGAGTATTTGTCTTAAATAATAAGGTCATTAAAGTCATCAATACCCGTTTTAGATACGATGAGTAGTTATTTATTGCCTATCGTAGGATAGGTGTTGACTGTGATTGTATTTTGTTTAATCGTAAATATAATGCTTCCCATTAAATCCGTGCGATAGAGTGTCATATCTAAATCATGGATTCTTTTTATGATGTCTTCATCTGGCAATCCATAAGTATTATCTAATCCAACGGATACTATCGCATACTGAGCAGAAACAGCACTTAGAAATGCCTTACTACTTGAAGTATGAGATCCATGATGGGCAATCTGTATGATATCCGATTGGATATTCTGATTAAGGATGAGTTTCTCAGCCGCAACGGTTCCATCACCTGTTAGTAATATTCTTTTATCTTGGAAAATGACTTGAATCATTAAGGACTGGGAATTGATATCTTTAAAGTCAGTGTTGGGACCAATCAGTTTCAGTGATATTTCACCCACCTTAATGACTAAATTAGGTTTGATGGCTTGTCTAACAATATGTTCAGTATCAATCACACTGATTAAGTTATCACAATCATCTGTGTTATAGGGAATACTAGGCATTAGAATCATATCCACTTTATACTGAGCCAATATGTCATCTAGTCCACCAATATGGTCTTCATGAAAATGCGATGCGATTACAGTTTCAAAATCATCGATTTTTAGATCTTGAAAATAATCAATTAGAAACGGGGCATCTTGATTATTACCTCCATCATATAAAATATCATTGCCTAAATTATCTCGAATTAAGACACTCAGTGCTTGACCAACATCGATGAATGTCACAGTTACAATTGTTTCACTTGGTTCAACTTTAGGATTAAGACTTTCAGTCGCATAAACCCCAACGCCAATAAAAACTGTAACCGCGATGATAATCTGCACAAGCCGATTGGTTTTACGATGATACCATAAGCTTAATATAAATCCTATGATACCTATAATGATTAGATAAGGAAGATAAGCCATATTTATTCCCACTCAATCGTCGCGGGTGGTTTTGAGGTAATATCATAAAGCACTCGATTGATGCCTTTGACTTCATTGATAATGCGATTTGAAATGCGATCTAATACGTCATAGGGTATCTTAGCGTAATCGGCCGTCATTCCATCGATTGAAGTTACCGCTCTAATCCCGATCGCATAATCATAACTTCTTTGATCTCCCATCACACCCACCGATAAGACATTGGTTAATACCGTAAAGTATTGCCAGATTTCACGATCAAGTCCAGCCTTCTTAATCTCTTCTGTTAAGATAAAATCAGTTTGACGCAATAAATCACATTTAGTTTGGGTGACTTCACCGATGATTCGAATTGCTAAGCCAGGTCCAGGAAAGGGTTGACGATGAACTAAGTTTTCTTCTAGTCCTAATAGAATTCCTAATTGTCTAACTTCATCTTTAAATAGAGTATTCAAGGGTTCAATTAAAGAAAAATGCATGTCTTTAGGTAAGCCACCCACATTATGGTGAGACTTGATGGTTTGAGCACTATGAGTACCTGATTCAATCACATCAGTGTAAAGAGTACCTTGGGCAAGATATTTAATATCACTGAGTTTCTTACTCTCCGCTTCAAATACACGAATGAATTCAGAGCCAATAATCTTACGTTTTTCTTCAGGATCAATGACCCCTTTTAATTGAGTAAAGAAACGCTCTTGAGCATCTATCGTAATCAGTTTTACTTTAAACTGCTCCGCAAAGGTCTTCTGAACCATCTTGGCTTCATTAAGACGAAGTAGTCCATGATCAACAAAAATACAGGTAACTTGATTGGGTATGGCTTTATGAAGAAGTGCTGCAACCACAGCTGAATCAACTCCACCAGATAGGGCACATAAGACTTGGTCTGTCTGTACCAAAGATCTAATCTCATTAACTTTAAGTGCGATGAAAGATTCAAGTGACCAATTCTTTTCAGCCATACATATCTTAAATACAAAGTTATTCAACCATAAATCTCCATGGAGGGTATGTTTGACTTCAGGATGAAATTGAAGACCATATAAGCGTTGATCATCATTGGCCATACTGGCGATGATGCCATTTTGACTATGGGCGTCCACCACAAAGCCCTTAGGGCACTCATAGACATGATCCCCATGACTCATCCATACAGATTCTTGCTTATCTAAACCTATATTTAGTAATGATGAATTTTCTATCTGAATGTTGGTATGACCATATTCTCGAACGATTCCTGCTTCAACCACCCCATTGAGTTGTTGAGTCATCAGTTGCATGCCGTAACAGATGCCTAAAATGGGAATATTTAAATCATAGATTTTAGGATCAATGCTTAAAGCACTTGAATCATAAACTGAATTGGGACCACCCGAAAAGATGATGCCTTTTAAGTCTTTATCAAGACGTATTGTATCTAAATTAATATTTGGATTGACCAATTCACTATAAACCCCCATCTCACGAATACGTCGAGCGATGAGTTGATTGTATTGAGAGCCAAAATCGATGACGATGATCTTATCGGCCACGGTAATTAGGGGCTTCTTTCACATTATCAACCCCATGAGGATGCGATTCATTGAGTCCCGCATTGGTTATTTTAACAAACTGAGCTCTTTCTTTAAGTGCACTGATACTTTCACAACCACAATAACCCATACCTGAGCGTAAGCCACCCATCATTTGATACACAACATCTGCCATAGGTCCTTTATATGCCACTGTGGCTTCGATCCCTTCAGGAACCAACTTAGTCAGTTCTTTCTGTCCTCCTTGGAAATAGCGATCAGAAGAACCCCTCTGCATGGCACTAAGTGAGCCCATTCCAACATATGATTTAACTTTCTGTCCATACACTTCCACAACTTCTCCTGGTGTTTCTTCACATCCAGCTAAAAGTCCTCCCAACATCACCGCATCAGCTCCAGCCGCTAAGGCTTTAACCACATCCCCAGAAAACTTAATCCCTCCATCGGCGATGACACTCACATGGAGATCTTTGGTGACTTGATAGACATCATTGATGGCGGTGAGTTGAGGTACACCCACTCCTGCGACAACCCGAGTCGTACAGATAGAACCAGGACCTACCCCTACTTTTAAAATGGTACAACCTGCTTTAATCAAATCTAAAGCCGCTGCTTGAGTCACAATATTACCCCCAATGATATCCAAATTAGGATATGCATGATGGATTAAAGCGATTGTTTCTATTACTCCTTTGGAGTGACCATGGGCACTATCCACCGCAATCACATCCACTCCAGCTTCAACCAAAGCTTTCACTCTAGCCAAAGTATCTTCTTTTACCCCAACCGCAGCGCCAACCAAGCAGTGATGATTTTGATCGACTGCTGCATCGGGATGATCTTGGCTTATCTTTGCACTCTTCACTTCTAAAATCATGGAAGCTTGTTGGGTGATACTCATATTTTTATGGATGATGCCTAAACCACCACTCAGCGCTAAAGCAATCGCCATTCTAGCTTCGGTTACAGTATCCATAGCAGCCGAAAGCACGGGTATATTTAAATGAATTTTAGAACTGAGTTGGGTCTGCAAATGCACTTTCGCTGGAACAACCGCTGAATAGGCTGGAACCAATAATACATCATCAAATGTATACCCTTCTTTGATTATTTTTCCGTTCATCATGTTCATTTTCCTTTACTTGCTTAGCATTATACCAGAATTAGATTGAATACAAAAGTTAAGACTGCCGCCTACGTAAGACTTCAAAACTCAATAAGGCACAGGCACTAACCGCGTTGAGTGCCACTCTAACTTTCTTAGGATAGGTGATCTCAATGGATACATCAGTCGCATCGATGACCTTAGTCGATAAGCCCCTAAGTTCTCCCCCAACCGCTAAAACCAGATTACCTGAATAATCCACATCAGTATAACTTCGCGAATCAGGACTTCTTAGTGCTGAGAAGATGCGAAAATGAGCTTTCTTTAATAAATCTAAGTCAACTTTTAAATCATGACTTAAAACTATCGGTAAATAGTCAAAGGCTCCCGCACTGCTCTTTAATAGAGTGTGTTCACTATAACTAAAATCTTTAAAGTTCAATAAAATTCCATCACATCCTGCCGCATAAGCAGTACGTATGATCTGACCTAGATTAAATGGATCTTCAACCCCTTCGACTAAAAGTATATAGCCATCACTTTGTTTGATGATGGACTGAAGATCTTGAAAGGTTCTCAGTTCACAGTCCGCTATGATTCCCCCATGCGTTTTACCCACACATAAGGCATCAATTTCACTACGCACCTTACGCACTACTTTAATACTCTTTTCTTCGCATAAGCGCAAGATAAAGGCGATATCCTTGGATTGCTTTGTCTGATCAATCATTACTTGATTGATGATGCGACGCTCACTGATAATGGCGGCTTTAATCGCCAAAGCTCCTTCGATGATCATAGGGCTCCTTGTCTTCGGATAAAGTCTCCGATTGATACCGCAAAGGGTATCTTCAACCAAACCAAAGTCAGTGGTTGATTGGCTATAATAAGCTCAATGCCATTTTCATCAATCATGGATGTATTGATAAAAGTTAGATTCGCTTGATGCGCGCTAAAGACTTCAAGATTTTGATTCAAACCCAAGTGATTGCGCATTTCAACCAATGCCCAGCCTGGTTTAGTGGCTTTAATCATTCCAATGAATTGTTGACTTACGCCTTCTGCATTTACTTGATAGATTTGTCCATTTTGATTAGGTAAGGCACTTAGGAAGCCATCAAAAGTAGCTCGACTTTCAGCTTGTTTAAGTTCTAAATTTAAGCGATCTATTAAATCATCACTGAGTTTATTCTCATATACCGCATCGATTAGAGTGCGATAGACCTTAACGATGACAGCGATATAATAGGCTGATTTCATACGGCCTTCAATCTTTAGACTGCATACTCCCAGTTTAATAAAATCAGCAATGTGATTTAAAGTTAAAAGATCTTTAGAACCCATCGTAAAGAGAGGATCCTTATCTGATACCAAGGAATCTTTATAATAAACACTGTAGTTCCAGCGACATGATTGGGCACATCCACCTCGATTGGCATCTCTTAGGGTCATCTCATTGCTTAAGGTACAACGACCAGAGTAATTGACACACATACCCCCATGGATAAAGACTTCAATCGGTAGACTGGATTCACTTATCACAGTCTCTATCTGATGCATATTCAATTCACGGGCTAAAACAACTCGATCAATTTTAAACTGCTTAAAGTAATCCATCGTTTTACTATTGGTGATGGATAACTGAGTACTCAAGAATACCTGAATCGTTGGGGCGACTTCTTTACTAAGACTTGCGATATATAAACTGGCTACGATTATCGCATCCACATGTATCATGTTTAAATCAATTAAGTATTCTCTTAAACCTTCCATATCATCCTCATGGGGAATCATATTGACTGTCACATAGACTTTATGGTCATCTTTATGCGCGTATTCTACAAGTTCTGCGATGTCTTGTAGTTCAAAATTACTGGCTCTTGCCCGAAGTGAAAAACGTCTTCCTCCGACATAGACCGCATCTGCCCCATAATCTAAGGCTATTTTAGCTCTTTCTAAATCCCCCGCTGGGGCTAATAGTTCAATGGTCATCTTAAACCTCTTTACTCGCATTGGTCGAGCGATTTAAATACCCATCATTCCATTTTAGGCTGGGATAGCGTTGTTTGATCAACTTAAATGCTTTCTCATCATAGCCATCTTTTTCTACCTTTAAGACTAGATCCAATAAATCAATAAACGCATCTTCGGGGATAAACAAAGGATCCAGATGGATTCCATATAGATCATCTTTTAGACTGGGGATAGCTTCAAACATGGTAAAGATACCATCCATATAGATTGAAGTTGTATCTTGCTCTTCTAAGATCGGCATTGAATCACTGCGTTTACTTTCAACCAAGCGATAATTTAAATCATTTAAAACACTCCGTTGGTCTTGGATATATTCAAAATAACTTGAAAGTAGTGGACGTTTACTAACCGACATAATCAGATGTCCTAAGGCAAACATCTCACATTTTTGAGGCAAGTTATGAGTGATTAAGCGATACTCATCTAGAGTCAATTCTTTAGCCAATTGAACTCGCTTAAAATCCTTGAGAAAGACTGATGCTTCATAGTGATTGGTCAGTAAAGTATCTGGACAATACACCAATTCACCTTGAAAGTTCTTTTCTTTTAAACTCATCAAGACTGCTAAATCATTGATATAAAAGCCTTTGGGCTTGAATTTTAACAACCAATCCAAGTATTCACTCAAACGAACTAACTCTTCAGGCATCACAAACCCATTGAGTTCAATATAGGGATGATAACCCAATTCAATGGCTCTTAAATATAATGTTTCAAAATCAGTTCTACTTAAAATAGTTGGTTTGCGATACGCAAAACAATCACCGGGAATAATGAGTTCAATTGGATGGTTTTCTAATTTGTTTAATAAGCTTAGGGAAGATATATGCCCAAAGGTTATCATCTTAACCCTCTAGAAAGGCTTTATTGCGGCGATTGAAGACCAGTAATACAAATAGTATGGTGGCTAGCGAAACCCAGGTGATGATGATGAATACACCTTGATAATCCGCAACGGTTGTTTCCTTTGGTTTAATCAAAGCATAAATCTTATCTCCATAGAATATTCCAATCGCAAAGAAAGTCTGATAGATTCCCATACTGATTTCACGTAAATCCTTTTTAAAGGGTTGCATGGCCATACCCAACAATACATTGTAGGTTAAGCCATAGCCAAAGCCATTTAAACCCGTTAGGATGAAATATAAAACCGCATTAGAACTAAAACCTGAAACCAAGGTATAAATCGCGGTCAAGCTTAAGCCTAATATCATCGTATTCTTAACCCCTATCTTTTGTTTAAGATAGATTCCAACCAATACTCCCGCAACCAACTGAAAGATTGAGAACGTTGTACCTATATAAGCCACCATTAAAGGGCTAGATTTAATAACCGTCGCATAGACAACTGAATTACTGTTGCTTGAGGCAAAGCGGATAAAGGAGACTACCACACCCAATAGACATAATACTAGGAAGCGTTTATCACTTAAGATCTGTTTGAATTTTGAAATCGTAAATACTCTAATCTTTTCTTTATTATCTTTAATAAACATAAGAAAGACTAAGGCAACTCCAGCTAAAGCTGCGCTCATCCACCACATAAAGTTATAATTCTTGATGGCTTGTGAGGTAACAAAATACTGTAGCGGTGAAGTTAAAAACTCAGCCAAAAGTGGGGCAACCGATAGAATCGATACCGACATTAAGGCTTGTTGCAGAGTAAAGGTTTCTGAGAACAAGACATTAAATAAACTCAACATACTCGCACCGATTCCTAGAGCTAAACTGGATACATAGAGTGATTCATAATTGGGATTAATCCCAACCATAATCGATGAACCCATGATAAAGGTTAAAGCTAAGGCAATCATAAATTTACGACTCTTAAAGAAATCACTGAAGGCAAATATTGGTAAACGAACAAAGATGGAGATTAATCCATAAGCTGCAGCCATTTCACTGGCTAGAACCAAATCTAATCCTAATCCGCCGATATCGAGTGAGGCAATCGCATACGCTTTACGATATTCACGTACAATGATGATTGAACTCCAAAAGAGCACCAATAGAATAAAGACAAACACTTGATATTTGCTTAGATGATATTTCTTGATTAAAAATATGGACAAGGCAATCGTAAAGATTATGGTAATAAAGGATATGCCTAATCGACTACCTAGAAGTTCCAACATACTATTCTCCTTTTAACCCTTTCATTTTAGCGTAGTATGGGGTAAAAATAAAGAAAAACTATTGCCAAAACAGTCAAGACTGTTATAATCATAACGAGGTAAAGACTATGAAATTTATTGATCTACGCAGTGATACGGTAACTTTACCAACCCAAGCCATGCGTGAAGCCATGCTAACAGCTGAAGTTGGTGATGATGTATATCGTGATGATATAACCGTTTTAGAATTAGAAGAGTATGCAGCTAAACTTGTTCGTAAAGAAGCTGCCATGTTTGTTCCAAGTGGGACAATGGGCAATCAAGTTTCCATCATGACTCATACCAAACGTGGTGATGAAGTCATTACAGGAAGAAACCATCATATCGTAACCCATGAAGTGGGCGCTACGGCTGTTTTATCCCAAGTTGTTTTAAGAACGATTGATCATCCTTCTGATTTTATTGAACCAGCTCAATTGATTGCGGCTATTAGACCCTTTGATATTCATGAGCCAACCAGTACCCTACTAAGTTATGAGAATGCACTTTCCAATGGACGGGTCATTCCACTCAATATCATGAAAGAGAATTATGCGATTGCGAAACGTTATGGACTCAATGTTCATTTAGATGGGGCACGCTTATTCAATGCTGCGATTGCACTAAATGTTGAAGCGTATGAACTCACCCAATACTGTGATACCGTTATGTTCTGTTTATCTAAAGGTTTATGTGCACCAATTGGTTCAATGGTTGCCGGATCAAAATCCTTCATCGATAAAGCACGTAAAAATAGAAAACTATTAGGTGGTGGATTAAGACAGGCTGGCTTTCTAGCTGCAGCTGGATTAATCGCCCTAAAAGACATGCGTTTAAGATTGGCTGAAGATCATGCCAATGCGAAATATCTTGCAACTAAGTTAATCGAAACTGGTTTAGTGGATTGTAATATAGATAACGTAGAAATCAATATGGTTTTCTTCAACTTCAAGAATGCCCATTTCAAACATGAACGCTTTACCCAATATCTCTTAGACAACCATGTTAAAATCAATGGTTTAAATGGATACTACTCCAATGGAGTCTATCGCTTTGTTACTCATCATGGGGTTACTCAAGATGATATCGATACGGTCATCAGTTTAATTAAAGCATTTCACTAAAAAAAGGACTTGTCCTTTTTTTTAAGCTAAGATTGAATTTAGAACCAAATCTGCATCGGTACTAGGATCGGCTTTAAGAAAGATCGCATGAATCAAACCTTCAGGATTGATGACGAAGGTAGAGCGCACAACGCCCATGACCATCTTCCCATACATATTCTTCTCATGCCATACATCATAAGCTTTGATGGTACTCAAATCTGTATCGACCAATAATTGAAAATTCAAGTCAAAATCTTTGCGAAACTTCTGATGACTTTGTTCATCATCTTTTGAAATCCCAAATACTTTAATCTGATGTTGGTTAAACTGAGTCATAAAATCGCGATAATGACAGGCTTGGATCGTACAACCTGGCGTATTATCTTTTGGATAGAAATATAAAACCACAAAGGATCCTTTTTGATCACTCAACTTAATGAGTTTACCATCTTGATCTTTTAAACTAAAATCAGGTGCTTTATCTAATACTTTTAACATTTAATCCTCCTTTAAAGTAATAACTTTATTTATTGATTAACTGTATGATACGCGCTTCATAAGGTCTAAACACCATCTTATGCTCAAGTTCTTGAAATTCAAGATAATTACAAAGGACTGTTTTTTGACGATACTCCTCTTCTAATTTAACCATCGCCACTTTATGGTCTAGATTGATTAGGATTAATAAGCACTCATTCTCATCACTTCTAATATAAGCGATGATTTGTTTATGACTATTTAATACCTCTTCAATTCTACCCAACGCAAATACTGGATGAGCTTGATGAAACGCAATCAATTGTTTCGTAAAATTTAGAATTGAATTGGGATCACTTTGAGCTTGAGCCACATTGATGGTTTTATAATTGGGATTCACGATCATCCAAGGCTCATGCGTACTAAATCCCGCATTGACTTGATCATTCCATTGAACAGGCGTTCTAGCTTGATCACGGGTCATTTTTTGGACAATCTTCTTAGAAAGAAAAGCTGGTAGATGCATCATCGATTGTAACATCTGATAATCATTGATGGCTTCAAAATCTTTCCAATCCTTCTCATCTAGTTTAAGATTGGTCATCCCAATCTCCTCACCTTGATAGATGAAAGGTGTTCCACGGGCGGTAAGAGTATTTAACAATAAGGCCTTCTGACTTTCAATTCGATAACGCTGATCATCCCCAAAACGCGATACCGATCGTCCATTGTCATGATTGCTTAGAAAATTACCTAAGACAAAATCCATATTTTGAGATGCCATTTGCCATTTAAAGAAAACTCGTTTATATTCTTTGATACTAAAGTGATAGAGCTTTCTAAAATCATATTTACCTAAAGGACCACAACCCAATAAAATCGTATCGAAGTGAAACATCATATCTAGTTCATGGGATTGTAAGCCACTGTATGCTTTAGCCTGCTCAGGGGTAATCAATAAACCTTCCCCAAGAAAAAGGCCTGGGCAATCTTTTAAAACAGATTCATACATCTCTTTAAGATAATCATGAGATAGCGGTAGACTAACAATCAAATCATCCGCAAACTGATAACCCTTTTTTCTAGGATTCTTATCAGGATAGCCTTCTTTTTTCGCAATGATATTGATGACGTCCATTCTAAATCCAGCGATTCCCTTATCTAACCAAAAACGCATCATCGCATAAATCTCTTGTCTCATGGCTGAGTTCTGCCAATTCAAATCAACTTGTTGAGGTGTAAATAGCGTTAAGTAGTATAGATCTTCATTGGCTAATTTAGTCCAAGCAGATCCTCCAAATAAGCTCAACCAGTTGTTGGGTTCTTTCCCATTTTTAGATGGTTTAAAGACATAATAATCACGATAGGGACTGTTTGGATCTTTAAGTGCAGCCTGAAACCATGCGTGTTGATCAGAGGTATGATTGGCTACTAAATCCATGATTAAACCAATACCTCTTTGTTTAGCTTCTTTTATTAAAAGATCGAAGTCTTTCATTGTTCCAAACTCCGGCTGTATGCTATAATAATCCTCGATATCATACCCATAGTCATGATTAGGTGAGAAGTAAATGGGTGATAGCCAAATCAGTTTGATGCCTAAATCTTGTAGATAATCAAGGCGCTGTATGATGCCATTGATATCACCTATTCCATCATCATTAGAATCTTGAAATGATCTTGGCCAGATTTGGTAAACTACCTGATGCATCGATGATTTAAACATAAGTGTACCTCTTATCCCATTATACACTTGGAAAGGGAAATTATGCATTACAAAAACTGGGTCAATCGTTATCCACAACTACATCAATTAATCGCCATTAGTAAGACCCGCGGTTTAGATGAAATTGAAGCCCTTTTTAATCAGGGATTCACAGACTTTGGAGAAAATAGAGTGGATGAACTCGCACTAAAAGCTGAACACTTTATAGATATCAATTGGCATTTTATCGGTCATATTCAAAGCAATAGACTTCAAGATATCGTTCATTATGCTTCATGGATTCATTCAGTTGAAAGTGTCAAGCAAATTCAGTTAATCGAACAGTATGCTTCACTTGAAAATAAGCATATCAATGTATTGCTTCAATTGAATTTAACCCAAGAGAGTCAAAAATCTGGAATGAGCATTGCAGAGATTGATGCCTGTATCTCTGCCTTAGAGAAATGTACCTATGCCCATATGCGAGGTTTTATGGTGATGGGACCCAGTGATGTGGATCTAAAAAAGACCGAAGCCTGTTTTAAACAAGCTTACGGTATTTTTCATCGCTATAGAGATCGCAATCCTCAGATTGATGAATTATCAATGGGGATGAGTCAAGATTATATGATTGCGTATCAATATGGTTCAACTATGTTTAGACTGGGGACAGTTCTATTTAATTCTAAGGTCTAAATATCTTTCCAACCGTAAATCCAAGATTGAGACTGATGAAGGGTATTAAAGCAGCTAAACCGTATAGAATGTTTAAGTATTGAAAATCACTTTGGATATTTCTAACTAAGAATCCTAGAGGATAATACACAGTGAAGTAGTATAGATTGACTTGCGTATATAAACCATAAAAATAGACAGCCAAAAGGATGAGTGTAAAAACTAAACTGGCTGTCTTTATATTATGATGAAGACTGTAACGTGCCCAAAGAAAGCCCACAATGACATATAGGATAAAAAGGATGGCATAGATCATTAAAACTTGAGCTATGATATCCCAATGGGTAAAACTGAGATCAATTAGCCAGAAATAACTCAATGTAAGAAGACTTCCACTCAGTAGTAAATGCAGATCGAGTAAAAAGATACTTTGTTTAAATTTAAGCATGTCGTAAATCCTTTACCATCTGAGCTAAACGACGCATCCCTTCATATAGGTCCGCTTCATTGACCGCATAAGAGATTCGAATATGATGTTCACCTAGAAAGAAAACACCTGGGACAATCGCTACCTTGTATTCTTGTAACGCCTTATTGCAGAAAGCCAATGAGTCCATTTTAAACTCACTGATATCAGGGAATAGATAGAAAGCCCCCTCTGGTTTAACACAGGGTAAATTCATTTCTTCCAACATTTTAAAACATCTGTCTCGTCTATTTTGATAATTCAAACGCATGGCTGATGAATCCACTTCAAATGCTTTAATGGCTCCAATTTGAATGAAGGTACTGATACCTGTAACCAAGTAACTATTGATGGTTGTGATGACCTTAGCAATGGGTTCATCCGCTAAGATATAGCCAATTCTAAAACCAGTCATTGCATAAGGTTTAGAAAAACTTTGGGCAATGATCAACTGTTTGCGTAATAATGGATTTAAACATAATTTAGGTAAATCGATGTAGGATAATTGGTGATATACATCATCACTTAAGACAAATAGCCGATGTTTCAGTGCCAACTCAGCTACACAATCTAGACTCTTCTGATTTAAGACCGCTCCGGTTGGATTGTTGGGGGATGTTATCACGATGAGTTTAGTCTTGTCAGTGATGAGCGCCTCAAGACTATTTTTATCAATTTGATATTGATTGGAAGTGGTATCCAGTTCCACCACTTTAGCTTGACAGTACTGAATCATAGAAGCATACATGACATACATGGGTGAAGGAATGATGACTTCATCACCCGCATTTAATAATGCTAAGAAGATGGCACTTAATCCTCCAGTAGCCCCATTGGTGATGATGATTTCAGATGGTTGATAGTGATGATGATTGACTTTCAACTCATACTCACTAATGGCTTTACGTAAAGGTAAAATACCTTGGTTTAAAGGATAATGGGTTTCATTATGATCAATGGCATCCTTTGTTGCTTGTTTAATCCGTTCATCAGTATCAAATTCAGGTTCACCGATGGTTAAAGAAACAACCCCTATGGTTTTAGCTGCCAATTCGGCAAATTGACGAATCCCACTGGGTTTAATCAAAGCCATCTGTTTATTTACGCGATCTAGCATACCTTACCTCTTGTATCTTTCCATTATCCCAAAAAGCCAACTGACTGTAAAGAAATTACAGACTATTGAGAGACTTCAATTTAAAAACTTTCATAGACACTAAAAAAATGATGAAACCTACACTCAATAAAGCTGATAATCCATAGAAAGCCGATATTAGGGAATAAGTTGAGGCAATCCATCCAAACATTGGATACATGATGATCATCATTACACTAAAAAACATACTATTCATCGATAAAACGGTTGCCCTAACCTCACTAGGAGTTTTTTGATTAACCATATTGGTGATACTGACATAAAGCATACTCTCACCAAAACCCAAGCCAAATAAGGCAATATAGCCAATCTCTAGTTTGGTAATCCACCAAAACAAGAAGGCCATGATACCCATCATCCATAAAGTATAATTAAGTTTCATAAATTTGGTAAAACGATAGATCGTAAAGCCTGCCATAATCGCTCCCAAATGTTCAATCATCGACCATCCGGATGCTTCAAGTAGGGATCGATTAAAGCTCTGTAGATAGACAATCAGATAGGTATGCGTGGTATATAGAGAACTTGAGAATAAGGCCCCTACAATCATTAAAGCAACCAAACCTGGATATTGCATTAGAGTTCTAAAACCCATAATTGATAAGGTTTTAATACTATGTTTGGTTTCAATGACTTTTGGTTCAACAAAGAAACAGGCAATTCCTATTCCGATGATAAACAAGGCAATGGTTGAGCCAATCGCATAGACATAAGAGATATCGGCTAAATAACCTCCAACAAACACCCCCAACAATGAAGATACCTGAAGGATAATCTCACGAATGGCTTGAATTTTAGGAAAATGCTGGGTCTCTTGGTGTTCAACCAAAGTATCATAAATCAAAGCTGTATCTGAGCCTGATTCTAAGTTGTATGATAAAGCCGCTAGAATAAAGGCTATGATAGCCAAAGGCAGATTACTGACAAACAACATTAAGATCATATACGATAAACGCAAACAAGCACCCAAGATTCGACTCAATTTACGTCCATAGCGATCGGCTATCAATCCTGTAGGTACTTCCATTGATAGTGAGACAATATGAAAGATTCCTTCAACTAAACCGATTTCCCAAAGACTTAAGCCTTTATAAAATAGGTAGCTTACCCAAAGAACCTGCATAAAGTTCAGGTTCATACTCAATTCAAATAAGTAGGATAAACGAATCGTACGATGTTTCATCTTGAGTATTATACCAAATAAGCATAGGAGGATTGAATATGTTTTGGTATAATAGATTTATGAAAGGATACTCTTTATGAAAAAATACGCATGTTTAGCTTGTGATTACATTTATGATCCAGCCATTGGCGATCCGGATTCAGGGATTGCCCCAGGAACAGCCTTTGAAGATATACCTGATGATTGGTATTGCCCGTCCTGTGGTGTTGATAAAACTAATTTCTCAGTAATTGAATAAAAAAAAGTCCCTTACGAACGTATTTCCTCAAAACGGACACGATAAAAAAAGACACTAGTGTAAAATAAGCATTAGTGTTTTTCTTTGAGAGGAGCCAAAATGAGAAAAACGATTAAACACAAAGTATACAGTATTGAAGAGA
>Ga0247840_10003730_pt1 | contig 25295 bp, 21 predicted proteins | sample LaCruzMarch2015__FD_192404 | JGI IMG/M metagenome (GOLD analysis project Ga0247840, IMG submission 192404) | Freshwater microbial communities from meromictic Lake La Cruz, Castile-La Mancha, Spain - LaCruzMarch2015_17m | ecosystem: Environmental > Aquatic > Freshwater > Lake | place: Spain...
GGAAGTTATAACTGGCGATATTACAACAGATGTAACATTAACGGCAAGCAAAACATATCTGTTAAAAGATAAAGTAAGAGTACAATCAGGTGCCACATTAACAATAGAAGCAGGCACAACAATATACGGCGAGTACTCAACACAGGGCAGTTTGATAATAAAACCAGGTGGTAAGATAAATGCGGTAGGCACAGTAGATAAACCGATAGTATTTACAAGTGAATTTAACAAAGCAGGCTCAACGACACAGCCATACTACGGAGATTGGGGCGGAATAATAATATTGGGTAAAGCGCCGATAAACGTACCTGGCGGCACTGCAACAATAGAAGGACCCGGAGATACTTATGGCGGAACAGACCCTGAAGATAACAGCGGAATTATGAAGTATGTAAGAATAGAATATCCGGGAATAGCTTATACACCAAACAATGAAATAAACGGATTAACGTTTGGCGGTGTTGGAAGAGGCACAACGATAGATTACATACAGGTAAGTTACAGCGGGGATGATTCTTATGAATGGTTTGGCGGAACAGTAAATTGCAAGCACTTAATAGCCTACAGAGGCTGGGATGATGATTTTGATACAGACTTTGGCTATTCAGGTAAGTTGCAATATTTAGTAGGATTAAGAGATCCTGTGATAGCAGATCAATCAGGGTCAAACGGATTTGAATCAGATAATGATGGATCGGGATCATTAAACAGTCCGCGAACATCACCAACGTGGTGGAATGTAACGATGGTAGGACCATTGGCAACAACAACAAGCACAATAAATTCTTTATTCAAAAGAGGGATGCACTTAAGAAGATCATCACAAAATAAAATAAGCAATGCAATAGTAATGGGTTATCCATTAGGCGTATTGATTGATGGAAAAAACACAACTGCAGATGCACAGAACGGTGCAATGTATTTGAAGAATAGCATAGTAGCCGGAACATCGGGCAAAGTAATAGATTCAGTTGCTTCTAACGGAACATTTAGCCCTTCAAATTTCTTTACTACTAACAGCAACAGATCTTTTACATCTGCTGCCGAGGTTTCCTTAATCGCTCCATTTGATTTAAATAACCCAAACTTTTTACCGCATTTAAGTTCGCCTGCATTAACAGATGCTCTAACGCCGCCGAATGATGGTTTCTTTGATGCTACTGCTGTTCATGTCGGAGCATTCGGCTCGAGCGATTGGACTTTCGGCTGGGCTAGATTTAATCCGGGAACTACAACGGATGTTGAAGAAATTAAAGTAAGCAATACATTACCGGATAATTTTGACCTTTCTCAAAATTATCCAAATCCATTTAATCCATCTACTAAAATCAGTTATTCTGTAAAGAATCCATCAAATGTTAAGTTATCTGTTTTTAACATTCTTGGGCAACAGGTTTCTGTATTAGTAAATGATTTCAAAAATACCGGCGTTTATGAAGTTAATTTTGATGCTTCAAATTTATCAAGCGGAATTTATATATACACTTTAGAAACCGGTTCCATTTCAATATCGAAGAAGATGACATTACTAAAATAAAAATTTCTCTCTCTCCTTCTCCTTCGACACTGGGCGCTGTTCACAAACAGCGTCCTTTTTTATTTCTTAGCCCGTTTTATTTACATTTAGATAGATGAATAAATTATTTCTTAAATATCTATTGGTTATAACAATTCAGGCTGCTGTTTTTATTTTTCCGCAGAATGTTCAAACATCTTTTTCTCCAATGAATGTTGCTGCCTCGGATTCGATAAAAAAGAATTTGCAAATACTTGCCGATGATTCCCTTGAAGGCAGAGCAGTTGGAAGTAAAGGCGGAAATGCTGCTGCAAATTTTATCGCACAAAAATTTGAGCAGTACCGACTAAAAAAAATAACTGATTCAAATAGCTATTTTCAAAATATTCAAATGCATGCAAGTGTTGCTCAAACTAACTCAGAACTATCTTTAGTTACTAACTCGGACACAATACATTTTGAATTAACACGTGATTATTTTCTTTATAGGTCTGGGCAGCAAACTTTTACACCTGTTGCTTTGCCGTTAGTTTTTGTTGGATTTGGAATTGTTGCGCCTGAATTTGATTATAATGATTATCAAACAGTTGATGTTGAAGGAAAGATAGTTGTTTATTTAGACGGAGAGCCCTTCTCGGAAGATGAGGATTATTTCAGTGCTAACATTCCAACTGTTTACAGCTATCCGGAATCGAAACAACGGATTGCATTATCCCGCGGCGCTGCAGGTACAATCCGCATTCCTTTTGATTTTATTGATAAATGGGAAACTGTTAAAAATGATTTTGCTTTTGAAGATGTTACCCTTGCCTATTCTGTTACAAGTAATTTGAATATAATAATCAAACCGGAATTAGCTAAAGCTCTTTTTTATGATGCGAAATATTCTATTGCAGATGTGGTTGACATGTATTTAAATAATTCGATTATTTCTTTTCCGCTTAACACCAAATTAAAATTTAAAGGAGTATTTAAAGAGAGAGATTTTATTTCGCCAAATGTAATAGGAATGATTGAAGGAAATGATGTTGAACTTAAAGATAGTTACATAATCATTTCTGCTCATTATGATCATCTTGGAATTGGTGCAGCAGTTAATAACGATTCAATTTATAACGGTGCTCTCGATAATGCAATTGGCGTTTCAGTTCTTTTAGAATTAGCAAATGCTTTATCAAACGCAAAACAAAATCCGAATTTTGAACTTAAACGTTCTTTAATTTTTATAGCTACAACTGGTGAGGAAAAAGGATTGCTCGGTTCAAGTTTTTATATAGATAATCCGGTTGTGCCATTGTATAAAACTATTACAAACATTAACATAGATGGGATTGCATTTTTTAGAGACTTTGTAAGTCTTATCGGAATTGGAAATGATTACTCAACATTGAGTAAAACTTTAGAACTTGTTGCAGAGGAAAACGGAATGTTTGTTGAGGAAATTCCCGATCAATTTAGAAAGTACGACGCATTTAATAAATCCGATCAGCTTGCTTTTGCAATTGGAGGAATTCCATCTGTGCTTGTTTTGGAAGGAACAATAAATAAATCAAAAAATAAAGATGAAGTAGTAAATGCTTTTGTTGATTATTTTTTTATTCACTATCACAAACCTTCCGATGATCTTAAACAAAATATTGATTATGATGCTGCTGCAAAGCACGCAAAAGTTCTTTTGGATCTTTGTATTCATTTAGCTAATGATGAAGAAGAACCGGAATGGAAAACGGGTTCGCCTTACATAAATGCACGATTAAGATCGGCGGCGGAAAAAAGATGAAATACATTTTATTCTATTTAGTAATATTTCTAACTCTCAATTCATGTTCGTTTCAATTAAACCAGAAAAATGTTGTTCGTATTGTTGGTTCTGATACAATGTTTGAATTAACATCATTGCTTGCAGAAGAATTTATGAAGGAACACAGTAATATTTCCATTTATATCAAAGGCGGCGGAACTGCCGAAGGTATTAAATCTCTTATAAAAAATGAATGTGAAATCTGCTCGGCTTCACGTAATCTTAAACCTGATGAGGCTAAAGAATTAGCAGAATATTACGGATCGCTTGGTCTGGTTTTTCTTATTGCAAAAGATGCTTTAAGTATTTATTTAAATAAGGATAATAATGTTAAATGTTTAACTTCATCACAGTTAAAAAATATTTATAAAGGCGAAATTAAAAACTGGAAAGAATTAGGCGGCGCGGATACACTGATTTCCGTTGTTACACGCAACCCAAATTCTGGAACTTATCTCTACTTTAAAGATCATATTCTTGAAGGCGAAAATTATATGAGCGATGCAATTATCAAATCTACAACTAAGGATGTTGTTAAATTCGTTGCGGAAAATGTTAATGCTATTGGTTACGGCGGAATGAGTTATGCTCAAAACATAATTCATTCAACAATAGATGGCGTTGAACCAAATGAGATAAACGTTCGCAATGATACTTATCCGATTACACGCTATTTGCATTTTTTCACTACAAAAACACCGGGCGGCGCAGAAAAAAAATTTATTGATTGGGTATTATCACCAAAAGGACAAAGAATTGTACGTAAAGCTGGATTTATACCTTTGTGGGAATAATGACTATTGATTGAACTCCAATTCTAACGGATATAGTAATCCAAAATAAATGATCAATAGATTCTCACTTTCGTAATAAAGCAAACAAAATGTTTCAGAAGTTTCTAAAAAAAACTACTTTTTATACAAACCCGTTTCAACTGCCGCAGCTTCCATTTCCTTTTTTGTTTTCTTGGAATAGAAAGTAATAACAAACATAGAATTTATATTCTTAGCTTCAACATATAATGAAGTATTTTCCATAGCAGCATCATAAATAAAATAAGTTTTAAACTTATTGAATTCATAAACTACATTCTCTTTATTTACTGATTTTATAACATCATTAAAATCAGCCGCTGGTCTTAAAAACACAACAAACATATCCTGTTTCTTATTTGCAAAACCGCAACTGTAAATTCCATCTTCATCAGCTTCAGCCATCATAAAACTATAATCCGAAATTTTAATAGTCTTCATCCACGATTCAAATTGTTCAAAACTCATTTTATTAGAAGTTTGTGCAAAACCAGCACAAGAAAAAAGTATTGTCAAAATAATGGGAAATAGTTTATTCATAAAATCATTCCTTATTTGTAAAAGTTAATTTGTATTTAGCACCGCCCCAATTAGTTTTTTCTATCACAAAGTCCTCGTTGTTTTTTAATTTATCAACAATATTGTCAGGTACACTAGAATCTACCCAGGCAACAGCCATTGAATTAGGTGAGCCTAATTCATTATCTGTCGGATTCTTAATAAGATAGTACAAATCTTCCGCACCTATCATATATTGCTGTACTTTTTCCGATTCCGGACATTCAGTCATTACAGTAAAAGCCCATCCAATATAAACCCCTTTTTTAATTATCTGCCCTTCAAAAGTTGGTGTATCTTCATCATATCTATAAATCTCAATTCCATAATAAAGTTCATCATCTTCAAGAACAACTTGTGGATTGCATTCATTCCAAACACCGTTGTAAGTAAAATTATAAGTATCCGGAAATTCATAGTTATAAAAATCAGACATATATATGGCATTATCATTTCTATCCAAAAGATAAAACGGAACATCAAGAACATTTCCTTCGATATCAATAAATCTATCGGCAGCATCTTTAGCTAAATTAGTCTTTTGCGGAGTACCTCCACCCCAAGAAACCTTAACCGATGGCCAATAGGCAGTGAATAAAATATTATCATTCTTACCCTCATAACTATACTCTAAAGTAACTTCGTAATAAGGATCGCAGGTAACTACAAATTCATCCTTTTCATTGGTAAATCCTGCACGGATAATTTTATTTTCATCCAGTATAACTGCACAACTTCCCGGTTCAATCAGTTCAATTTTATAATGCCCCGAAGAAATATTTTCAATTGTATAATTCCCTTCATAAATAGCAGCTTCGCAATTAAAACCTTCTGGTTCTCCCGGTCCTATGCGCGTGTATTTAATTGTTCCGTTATCAAGGCTTTCAATTTTTCCACTTTCTCTCTTTACCTTAACAACGCCCTTTCTAAAATTAACCGGTTTACTCATTGTCCATATTCCATAAGACTCCACAACACTTTGCGTAAAATCTTGTTGACTTCCATTACCAAAACTTTTTTTAATATTATAATCATTACTCAAAACATTATCTTCGAGCGGGCCCAGATATTGTGTAACATCGTTAAGATTTATAGATGTTTTTGGATAACCGACCTGAATGGTCATAGAATTTTCTGATACACGAATTTTAGGAGTTCCTCCCATATTATAAGGAGTAAAGAAATTGGTTGCATTTGCAAAAGTAGCTCTAAACTTATTTTGCTGTGCTTCTGTAAATTTATAACCGCTTGCTTTAATGGATGCTGAAAAACAAACTGTATGCTTCCCAGGTTCTGTTTGAAATTTCTGTATTTGAATAATATAATCATCAACATACTTTGAAGTTTCATTTTTAACGGCATCAGCCTGACTTTGAGAAAACATAAGGTTACTAAAAAACATAGTAACTAATAAAATCTGCAGCTTAATAATTTTAATGAAATGCATTTTAAAACGATTTATTGTGTGATTAAATAGTGTTTTGATAACATTATCAAAACTTTACAAACTCAACTCTACGATTATTAGCTTTACCTTCAGATGTTGTATTATCACTTATAGGTTTGCTTTCGCCTAATCCTTTTGATTTTAATCTGGAGGCTGAAATTCCTGATTCGATCATTTTGTCCATTACCGCTTTCGCTCTTGCTTCAGATAATTTTAAGTTGGATGCATCATCACCATCATTATCAGTATGACCCTCAACTGAAAAATTTATCTCGGGCTTATCTTTCATAAGTTTTACGATCTCGTTTATTACACCCATTGACTCAGATTTAATTGTAGCTTTATTTACATCGAAACGTATGCCGGTAGTTACAATCTTTCCATCAGTAATCAATTTATCGTACAACGGAACAGCGCCTTTGGCAATGCGGAAATTTTTTGTGTAGCCAGCTTTTTTCCCACTGACATTTTGTTTCCCTATCGAAAACCCGGTAGGATTATACCCCAGATTCGGTATATTCAAAATCCTCGCATCGTCTAAATAAACCTTTAACGCTCTTTTGTTAAACGAAATAGAAACATGCCTCCATTTTAACGTTTTATCAAATACGCTAGAGTTATATCCCGGATAATAATTTTGATCAATATCATTACAATCAACACTGTTCTTATATATTCTAATCCTTTTCTTATTAATTGGATGTTCTTTATCCAGTTTTTTTTGGTTTTTATAATCGCCAAGATAAATACAATAATGCCCATCATGATCTTCACTAAAATAGGCATCGAACTCAATGGTAAATTCTTCAGGCAAATAATCTTCCTTCGCATTTTTGAGCATTGGTACTATACCGCCGCCGCCATTCATGTTACATTTTATATGATATATAACATTAGCTCCATCAAAACTGGCGTTTTCAAAATTTCCCTGAACCAAGTCCCATTTAGAAGGAAATTCGCCATTTTGTTCTCCTTCTTGATTGTCCTCAAAAATAATTTCGGTACCTGGTACAAAATCAAATTGCGACCATGATAATTGAGGTTTTTCCTGTGGTGCAGTTTTTTCTACATTAGTAATAGGAATTTCTTCACCAGCATTGTTTTCAGTATCATTTTTCTGTTCTGATTTTTCTTTTGATTTGTTTTTATTTTCTTTTTGTTCGGAGGATGTGTCTTCAATTTGCTTTTCAGTTTCATTAAGTGCTTCATCAACTTCATTATCTATTTTTTCTTCAATTCTATTTTCAATTTTCGTTTCAGTTTTCTTTTTTTGACTCTTCAAAACTTTGTTAAGATCAATTTGCGCATTTGAGTTTTCTCCTGCTAAAAGGAGAAAGCAGATTATAAGTAATAAGTATTTCATAATTTAATGTGATTTGTTAATAGTAGTTTATTTATAGTATGTTTCATTGAATGAAGGCAAGTAAAGGAAAATTATTCAGCAGTATTTATTTCCATTCACTTGATTGATTTTTATAAAGTATGTCCGTAAAATCTAAGAGTAATATTTTTTTTTGTAAAATTTAATGTTCAAACTTACTTTATAAGTTTCTTAAAATGAAATAATAGGTTGTAAACATTCTTGGGATGTTTTTAAGGAATCATTGGATACAAAATATAAAAATTTAAAATATTTAAATAATTTTAAGATGTATCACCTCTGCCAGTATAATAATCTAACTTTGTTTGAACCATTATTAAAAAAAAACAAAGAACAATACCCCAAATATTGTATATAATATTTCACCGTTTAATATTTCTTTAATCTGAGTAATTTGTGAAAATGCATTTAAAAAATAATTCTGTTCCTTCTTTACATAAAAATATTTTAATACATATCCCATTGAATTAAAAAGAAAAACTGTAATAAATAAAACAATTATTTTAAATATCGTTTTGTTTTTCATATCAATTTAACGCCGTTGCACCTATCTTAGTTTATCCCGATCTATGTTGATATTTTTATTTTTCGACATTTACTATTAATATTCTGCTGCTTTTTAACACAGTAACTGGTTAGGCTTTTAAAAACAATAAAATATACCACCACCTATTTCAAACCATTCGAATGAATCGCCTTTAGAAATGGTTGAACTATTTGCAACAAATCTGTAAGAAGTAAAAAAAGATATACCATAATTTTCACTAAACAGTTGTGTTATTGTTAAGTTTGGCGTAAATGAAAATCCGCTGCCGCTTATTTTTAAAGGTTGAAGATTTTGCGAGTTTCCAAAATTGCCATTTAACTGAAACCAACTATTGCCTAAAGAAACTTTAGGGAAAACAATAAGATTATCCAATAAATAAATTTTATAACCAATTTCCGGTTGAAAATTTATAAAACTCAATTTAGCTTCTGTTTCCTTAATAAAATGGTTGAAAGGATTGTAACTAATTAAAATTCCAATATTCAAATTGTTTTCGAAACCATAATTGTATGATAGATTTCCACCAAGTGAATTTTTATAAATCTCTTTAAAAAAAGTTCCACCTAAAATATTTTCTGAGTATATATTTATTTGAAAATTATGAGAGGATTGTGGAAATGAGAAATTAACGATGAAAATCACTATCAATAATATTTTAATAATACAAACTTTATGAAATATCATTTTATGCCTTGTGAAAAACTAACGAGTGTTATCCTGATACTATCGGAAAAATACAATACCATAGTCATTATTTAATTTAAGATTTCATTCTGTGTTTTTGTTTTAAATAACATTGAACAAAAAGCATTTCCTTATTCATTATTTTAAAAGTAAATATTCACCTTGAAAAAGTCAAACGGGAGTTGAGAAACGAATTAAAAATTAAAAATTAAAAACTACCTACTACTCACTACTTACTACCAATAAATTACGTGGCTAAACGTGAGACGAAAGACGAAAGAAGCAAGAGGTAAGAAGTAAATATTCACATTCCCCTTTTTTTATAGTTATGCAAAATATCATTCAACCCGCTTCAATCTTTATAAACTAATCTTTATTTTCAATTAAGAATTTAATCCAATTATAACTGCTTATGAAAAACAAAAAATTTGTAATAATTGATGCGATGGCTTTAGCTTATAAAGCCTACTTCGCTTTTATAACTCGTCCGCTAAGTAATAGCAAAGGCGAACCAACTTCGGCAGTTTATGGATTTTGCAATCAACTTATAAAAGTTATGGAAGACCATAAACCTGATTATCTTGCAGTTGCATTTGATTCCAAAGAAAAAACATTCCGGCATGAAAAATTTGAGGCATATAAATCATCACGTCAAGCAATGCCCGAAGATATGATACCGCAAATTCATCGGATAAAAGAATTAGTGGAAGCACTTAACATCCCGCTTTACATTTTGCCAAGATATGAAGCTGACGATATTATCGGAACTGTTGTAAAAGAAGCCGAACAGTTGGGGTTAATAACTTTTGCCATCACTCCAGATAAAGATTACTTTCAATTAATTACTGATAAAGTAAAAATTGTACGTCCCGGCAAATCTACTGATGAAGCAATACTTTATGATAAGCAAAAGGTTATTGATGAACTCGGGTTTGAACCAAAATTTATGATTGATTATTTAGCATTGATTGGCGATTCAAGTGATGACATTCCCGGTGTTGCTGGTATCGGACCCAAAAGTGCTGTGCCACTTATTCAAAAATATGGACACATTGAAAATATTTATCTTCACATTGATGAAATTGAAAAAGCCGGCATAAAAAAGAAATTAGAAGATGGAAAAGAAAGTGCTTTTATATCAAAAGATCTTGCAACAATTTATTGCGAAGTTCCGATAGATTTTGATTTTGAAAAAGCGAAATTCACTAATCCTGATTTTGAAAAACTTAAAACAATATTTTTAGAACTTGAATTTAAAGCTCAATATGCAAAACTTATAAAATACTATCAGGATAATATTAAAAATGTTGAAGATATAGTTCCGCCCGAAGAAATAATTGTTGAAGCTCTCAAATCATTTGATGATAAGAATGCGAAGTATCATCTAATCACAAAAGAAAAAGAAGCAAAAGAACTTGCCGATTTACTTGCCGAATGTAACTTGTTTGTTTTTGATACTGAAACCGACGGACTAAATACCTTTGATTTGAAAATTGCTGGCGTTTCTTTTTGCATACAGCCAAACGAAGCTTATTTTATCGCAACAAATCCTTTTGGTGAACAAAGAGGTCTTTTCGATAGAGATCATTCCAACAGGCTGCCGATTGATTTATTTGTTAAACATTTCAAAAAAATATTTGAAGATGAGCAGATTAAAAAAGTCTGCCAGAACGGAAAATTTGATATTGCAGTTTTGCGAAGTATATCAATTGATGTTAAAAACTTTTACTTTGATACAATGCTCGCAAGTTACATTATTGATCCCGACCAGAAACACGGAATGGATGATCTATCCGAAAAATATCTTAATTACAAACCGATTCCGCTAACCGAACTTATCGGGCAGAAAAAAGATGCCGCAAAAATATTTGACGCCGATCTGAATGCTTTATCAAACTATGCAGCAGAAGATGCTGACATCACCTTTAAACTCTATGAAATACTTGCAAAAGAACTTAATAAAAATGGTTTGGAAGATGTTGCTTACAAGATTGAGTTTCCATTAGTGCCTGTTCTATATGAAATGGAAAATGAAGGAGTTAAGATTGATAAAAACGTTCTAAAATCTTTCAGTAAAGATTTGCAGATTTTGATTGATAACTACACTGCCGAAATTTATAGAGCGGCTGACAAAGAGTTTAACATAAACTCGCCCAAACAAATGCAGGAGATATTGTTTACAAAACTAAATCTTGCAACAGGCAGAAAAACAAAAACAGGATTTTCTACAGATGCACGTTCACTTGAATATCTGCGCGGCGAACATGAAATTGTTGATTTGATTCTAAGTTATCGCCAGGCATCAAAATTAAAATCTACTTATGCAGATGCTTTACCAAATCTTATTAATCCCGTAACACAGCGTCTGCACACAACATTTAATCAAACAATAGCTGCAACAGGTAGATTATCAAGCATCGAACCGAATCTTCAAAACATTCCTATCAGAACCGAAATGGGAAAAGAAATTCGCAAAGCTTTTGTTCCGCGAGATAATAATCATTTAATTTTAAGTGCGGATTACAGCCAGATAGAGCTTAGAATTATGGCTTCCATTTGCGGAGATGAAGGATTGATGAAAGCATTTAGCGAAGGCGAAGATATTCATAGAAGCACTGCGGCGCTTGTGTTTAATGTTCATCCAAAAGATGTAACCGCAGATATGCGGCGAAAAGCTAAAGAAGTAAATTTTGGAATTCTTTACGGCATTGGCGCATTTGGATTGAAAACACGTTTGGGAATTACACAAACACATGCAAAAGAAATTATTGATACTTACTTCAAAACATTTAAGCGCGTTCGCGAGTTTATGGATAACTCAATTCGTTTTGCACAGGAAAAAGGCTACTCCGAAACTCTTTTAAAAAGAAGAAGATATTTGAAAAATATAAACAGCAGCAACCGTGTTATAAGACAATTTGAAGAACGCGTTGCAATAAATATGCCTATTCAAGGTACAGCCGCAGATATGATTAAACTTGCGATGATTAATATTCACAATGAATTGAAAAAGAGAAAATCAAAAACAAAAATGATTTTGCAGGTACACGATGAATTGCTTTTTGATGCTCATAAAGATGAAATAGATGAGCTGCTGCCTGTGATTAAAGAGTTAATGGAAAATGCACTGCCGCTTAAAGTTCCTGTTCTGGTGGAAACAGGTTTCGGCGTTAACTGGTTGGAAGCACATTAGGATTTAAGTTCATGTTAAAGTGTAAACGCAGAAAAAATAAAAGTTTAGCCAAAGTAATTTTTAAATGAAAATAAATCCATCTGAAATAAGAAAAATTCTGTGCATTAAACCGCGTGGAATTGGGGACATAGTTTTATCAACAATTATTCTTGATAATCTTACTGCGCACTTCCCTTCCGCAGACATTCACTATTTAGTTGAGCAGTTTGCAAAGGATTCTGTTTCAAATAATCCAATGATTAAAAAAATTAATACGATGCAAAAATCAGAATTAGTTTTTAGCGTTGCAACCCGTCTAATAAAAGAAAAGTACGATTTAATTTTGGATCTATGGTCTAATCCACGAAGCGCACAGATAACATTTTTAACTTTTGCAAAGTACAGAGTTGGATTTGCATACCGCGGCAGAAAATACGCTTACAATATTCTTGCGGAAGCCGGCAGAGGCGAAACTCATTCTACAGAACATAACCTGGAATTGTTAAAAGCTATTGAAGTTCCGCTCATATCAAATAGTATTTACTATTTTACTGGTGAAGTTGAAAAGATATTCGCTAATAATTTTTTTAATAAAACATTTACAACTGATGAGCCTGTTATTGGAATAATTCCTTCGGGCGGGTGGGAATCTAAAAGATGCGATGCGGTTAAGTGGGTTGATATTTGCAGTACACTCTGGGCACATTTCAATTACAAATTTTTAATTCTCTGGGGTCCGGGCGATGAAAATGATGCGACATTTATCAAAACTAAACTTGGCAATAGATGCGTGCTCGCACCAACTTCATCTGTTGCAGAGCTTTCCGCATTAATCGAAAAATGCATTATTATTATTGCTAATGACTCAGGTCCGATGCACATTTCAGCAGCGCTTCAAGTTCCAACTTTAGGAATTTTTGGACCAACAAATCCTAAAGCGCACAGACCTTTTTCTCAAAATTCAGATTACATTATTAAAGAAGATTTGCATTGTATTATTTGCAATAAACTCGTTTGTCCTTACAAGCATGAATGTATGATTGAACTTGATGAAAATATAATCGTTAAGAAAGTTGAAGATTTGCTAAATGAAAAAGATTGAAATACTGTTAAGAAATATTTTGCTTAAACTGCTTTTGCTTTTTAATCCTGTAAAAAAAGATTTTACAAAACCAGTTATCAATTCTCACTCCAATTTACTTTTCATCCGCTTAAACAGGATAGGCGACGCATTGGTGACAACTCCATTGATTTATGAGATCAAAAAACAAATCGGATGCAAAGTTTACGTTCTTGCCGATAAAAAAAATCATTTCATCTTTAGAAACAATCCTTCGATAGATGAAGTAATAATTTTTGATAAAGGCATAAAAGGTATCCTCAACATCAATAAAATCATTAAAGAAAAAAATATTAATGCGTTAATAGATTTGCACGATGATGTTTCTACAACAGTTAGTTTTATAACTGCACTTGCAAGGGTGCAATATAAATTCGCACTGCGAAAAGCCAGCGCATCTCTTTACACAAATCTTGTTGATAGATTGGACTCGCAAAACAATCATGTGATTGACAGGGTTATGCAAATGGCTTCGTTATTCAACATCACTTTTAATAGAAATGAGATTGCCGTAAAATATTTTCCCTCAGAAAAAGAATCACAAATAGCCAAGAAACAAATAGAGTTTATGAATCCCGCCAAAAAGTTTTTGGTTGGGATAAACATTTCTGCCGGAAGTGAGGCAAGATTTTGGGGTGTTGAAAATTACACAAACCTGCTCAAGTTTATCTCTAAATATGATGTCAAGATTGTTATTTTCAGTTCTAAACTGGATGAGCATTTTGCTAAACAAATCGCTGATGAAAATGATTTATATCCTTTAACGGAAAATTTTGATAATTTTGCAGCCGCAATAATGAACTTAAATTTTTTAATTACACCTGATACTTCGGTGGTTCACATTGCGTCAATTAAAAATATTCCTGTCTTCGGTTTGTATGTTAAGTATAAAACAAGTGATATGATATGGAGTCCGTACAATACTGATTTCGACTGTGTATTAACAGAAGAATCAAATCTTAAAAACATAACTTCTGATGAAGTAAAAATTAAACTTATTCCTTTTCTGGAGAAGCATATAAATGCAAAATAAAATTCCTGCTTGTAAAAAATTTACAGGTTACAAACCGTGTTACTCCGATCATAATTGCTGGGTTGACGGATGCAAAGACAGTTTGCCAATCGGCAAAAAAATATTGATTATAAATTTAGATGCAATGGGCGATATATTAATGACGACCGCACAATTGTCCGGTATAAAACGTAAATATCCTCAATCAACAATTTACTGGGTAACATTAAAAATTGCTGCTCCGCTTCTAAAACATAATCAACTTGTTGATAAAGTTTATATCTATGATGCCGAAACAATTTCAATTCTTTCTCAAATTAGTTTTGATATTGTAATGAATGTTGATAAATCTCAACGCTCTTGCGCTTTGTTAAATTCTGTAAAAGCAAAAAGTAAACTTGGTTTCGGATTGGATAAAAACGGAATAATCTATCCGGTTAATGAAGGAGCAAATTATAATTACAATCTTGGCATGGATGATAATTTAAAATTTAAAGTTAATCAGCGAACCGGACAGGATTATCTTGCTGAAACATTTGAGCTTGATTATCAGAGAGATGAGTATGTTTTTAATTTTTCCGATGAAGAACTGAGGTTTATTGAAACTTATAAAAAAGAAAAGAAACTTAGAGATGCCGATAAGATAATTGGATTCAACACAGGCTGTTCGGAATTGTATCCGAACAAAAAAATGTCTATTGGTCAGCATATTTACCTGATAAATAAATTACTCGCACAGAACAAATATAAAATTATGCTGCTTGGCGGACCAGAGGACACTGAACGAAACAAAGAGATTGCAGAATACTTTAGAGGTAAAATAATAAACACGCCAACTAATGAAGGTGTTAGACGCGGCGCTTGTTACGAATCAATTCCTCAGCTTATTGTTACGGGCGATTCTTTTGGAATGCATTTAGCAATTGCCTTAAAAAAATATGTTATCGTGTGGTTTGGGGTTAGCTGCTGGACTGAGATAGAGCTTTATGATAGAGGTATTAAATTATTTCAGGAAGATCTGTTTTGCTCGCCTTGCTGGAAAAAAAGCTGCCCTTATGAACTTGAGTGCATAAAAAATATTGATCTTCAAAAAATCTTAAAAGAAATAGATAAGTTTTACGAGGGCTTTGATAAACTTCAGTTTATAAATCGTCAAAATCCTTTTGAAAAAGCAAAGAAGATTAAACGCCCGCTTATCCTTGACGGAGCTATGGGCAGCCTTTTGCAAGAACAGAAAGCTGCATCAAAAACAAAAATCTGGAGCGCAAATGCAAATGAGAATTTTGGAAACAAAGTTATAATGCTTCATAAGGATTACATTCGAGCAGGTGCCGATATAATTACAACAAATACTTTTCGCACTAACCCGTTTGCTTTGCTTTCTTCCGGAATTAGTGATATTAGCGGAAGTGTAAAAAAAGCAGTAAATCTTGCAAAGTTTGCTTCAGGAAAGTCTTTTACACTTATTGCCGGCTCAAATGCGCCTGCAGAAGATTGCTATCAGGTTGAGCGAACTATTTCTCAAAAAGATTTGGAGTGGAATCATAAAGTACATATTGATGCTTTAATGGAAAACGGCTGTGATTTTATTTTGAACGAAACTCAAAGTCATTTTGATGAGATTAAGTTTATTGCAAAATATTGCGGAGAAAACAATATTCCTTTTGTTATGAGTTTTTTCTTTTTAGATAAGCCGAAATTACTTTCCGGTGAAAACCTTACCGATGCAATTGATTACGTTATGAAATATAACCCGCTTGCAATTGGTTTTAATTGTGTAACGGTGGATGCACTTGAAAATGCCCTTAAATGGTTAAAGCCGGAAATGAACTGGGGTTTTTACTTAAATTGCGGCAGTGGAAACTACACCGATGAAAACATTGAAACAGGAATCAGCTCCTCAGAATATGCTTTAAAAATCAAGCCATTTCTTAAATTAAATCCATCTTTTGTAGGAGCCTGCTGCGGCTCAACACCTGATCATATTAAAAAAGTAAAGACACTTATCGATGGATGAAATGATCGTAAAATCACCAGCTAAAATTAACATCGGTTTGAATATTGTTTCAAAACGTGATGATGGATTTCATAATCTTGAAACAATCTTTTATCCGTTAAATATTTTTGATGAAATACGTTTTACAAAATCTGATAGGTTTTCTTTTGCAAGCAACGATGAAAATCTAAATAAAGAAAAATCAAATCTTATAATAAAGGCTAAAGAGGAGTTAGAAAGAATTTCGGGAAAAGAATTATTGGTTCATATTTATCTTAATAAAAACATTCCAATCGGTGCGGGGCTTGGCGGCGGAAGTTCAAATGCAGCATCAACTTTAACAGGTTTAAACAACTTTTTTGATCTTCAAATAAATAAAGAAATATTATTGCAAGCTGCTTTAAAATTAGGCTCTGATGTTCCCTTTTTTTTGAATCCTGTTCCTTCTTTTGCAGAATCACGCGGCGAAAAACTTTACCCCATAAACCTGATAATTGACAAAAATATTCTTATTGTTAATCCGGGCATTCATGTTTCAACCAAATGTGCTTTTAGTTTGATTAAACCTAAGCAGCCAGAAAAAAGCTTAAAAAAGATAATAAAGCAGGTAAAGATTTCGTTCGATGAATTGAAGGAAATTGCTACAAATGATTTTGAAGAAATTGTTTTTGAAAAACATCAAGTTATTAAAAATGTTAAACAGGATTTAATAGGATTCTGTGCGGATTTTGCGATAATGACAGGAACGGGATCAACTGTTGCGGGATTTTTTACAAATCAAAACACACTCAAACAAGCTGAACAATACTTCCGGCAAAGTGGTTATTTTACATCTCAATTGAAGATTTAATATTAGCATTTCTAATATTACTCTTTGCCTTTAACAATGCTTCGTTTTTATTTAATGACCACCTTAATTTCGTTATCATTTCGGTATTGTATTTAAAAACACTTATTTGAAAAGAACTTTCGGTTGTTTCAAATAAAACAATACCGTTTTTAAAATCTATATTTATTATATCAGGGTATTTTATAATTTTTCCATCCATAAGATAAATTTTAATATGGTGTTTACTTAATATCATGTAACGCGGAAGGCTTGTTATACTTAACAAAATAAGGCTAAAGCTATAACCGTAATTTGATTGTAAAAAGCTGCCAAAGAAATAATAATCCTCAGGCACAAATAATTTATAAACTCCAAGAAGAAACGGAATTATACTAAACCAATTAAAAGATCTAATAAAGATCAGTTTTTTAAGGTAAAAAAAGTGATATGATTGAAAAATAATAAGATAAGCCGAAACTGAAAGACATGCCAAAAATATCACTTCATTCCAGAATAGATATTCCGAAAACAAATTGATCAATAATAATATAGAAACAACAAATAAACCGATTGCAATGTATTTAAAATATGGTTTCATACTAACTTAAAATTTTAGATTAAATTATCTTACAGCACTCTCTTCAAATTCAACAATTCCTTTTGATGCATTAAGATTTATTTTCAATCCAAACGGAATTGTAACAAAGTCTTTAATATGCCCATGCGGGAAAGTATAAACTGATGGAACCTTTAAAGAACCGATGTAACAATCAATAACCTCGCCTAAAGTCAAAGTTTTTTTATTCGGGTCGTGTTCGTTACAATCAACAAATCTCCCAAATATTAATCCCTTAATTTTCTTAAAAACGCCCGCAAGCCTTAATTGATTTAGCATCCTATCAACTTTGTAAGGAACTTCACCGATATCTTCTAACAACAAAATATTACCGTTTACATTTGGAAAATATTGTGTGCCTAATAATGCTGTAAACACAGCAAGATTACCACCAATAATCCTGCCAGAAATATTTCCTTTGCATAGATAAGGAATTTTTTGGTTTTCAGGATAGACTAATTTACCAGGCTTTTTATTTGATGTAATAGTTTCCCAAAAATGCTCACTTGTAAACGGGCTAACTTCATCATAAAAATCAACGGCAACCATAGGACCTGCAAAAGTAATAAGTTTAGATTTTGTTAAAAAAGCCGTTTGTAACGCCGTAATCTCACTATATCCAACAAATATTTTTGGATTACGTTTAATCAAATTGTAATCAATTTTATCTAAAAGCCTAAAAGCTCCGTAACCGCCGCGAACATTAAATATTGCTTTAACATTCTTGTCTTTAAACATATCATGAATATCATCAACTCTTTCCTGATCTGTGCCCGCAAGGTAGCCGTGATTTTTACCGATATTCTTTCCAACTTTTACATGATAGCCTAAATTTTCCAGATACTTAACTCCACTCTCGATCCGGGAAAACTGATCTGGAGCAGATGCAGGTGAAATGATGCCAATAACATCTTTTTTATTAAGTTTTTTTGGTTTCTGAAAAGTCATAATAAAACTCCATTTTATTTTACATTGGAAATCATTTTGCGATCAATCAAAATCATATAAGTGCTTCCATTTTTTTTGATTTTATATATCTTAACTTTTTTGATATAAATCACTAATAAATAGAACTTTTTAATTAAGATTTATGCAAATTTGCAGTGAAACAAATTTAATTGTTGTAAAAATAAACCTTAAATACTTTCAATAGCAAAAAATCAATTAAATAATATCACTTTAAATGATTAAACCAAAAATCCTATTCATTTGCGGTTCGTTAAATCAAACCACTATGATGCACAAAATTTCGAATGAATTACCTGAATATGATTCTTATTTTACGCCTTATTATGCAACTGGTTTTTTAAACTTCTTGGTGATAGTTAAAATTTTAGATTTTACAATTATGGGCGGCGAATTTAAGCGAAAAACCTTAGAATATCTTAAAAATCATAATCTAAAATTAGATTTTCGTGGTAAAAATGATGATTATGATCTCGTTATCACCTGCCAGGATTTAATTATTCCAAGTAATATAACAAAATTTAAAACCTTACTTGTTCAAGAAGGAATGACTGATCCGATTGATTGGAGATATCATGTAACACGATTTTTGCATCTTCCTCGCTGGTCTGCAAGCACTTCAATGACGGGTTTATCTCATCAATATGATGTTTTTTGTGTTGCATCTGAAGGATTTAAAGAACAGTTTATCCAAAGGGGAATAAATCCTGATAAAATATGCGTTACCGGAATACCTAATTTTGATAATTTTGCCGAATTTAATAATTACAAGTTTGAGCACAAAAATTTTGTGCTTGTTGCAACTAGCGATACAAGAGAAACTTTAAAGTACGAAAACCGAAAAAAACTGATTAGATTTGCGCTTAAGATTGCCAACAATAAAAAACTGATTTTCAAACTGCACCCAAACGAAAATGTAAAGAAGCGAATTGCCGAAATAAAAAAATATGCCACTGATGCATTAGTTTATCACAGTACAAGTATTGACCCATTGTTAGCGAGCTGCGATGTTTTAATTACCAGATATTCAAGTACAATTTTTGCCGCTTTAGCATTGGGAAAAGAAATTTATTGCAATGTTGATATTGATGAAATTAAAAAATTAGCACCTGTTCAAAATGCAGGTAAATCTGCCTCAATAATTGCAGAGGTAGCAAAGGAATTAATAAGCAAACCGATGTTTGAAATCAGGCATGCAGAAAAAAGTACTCCAATTTATGAGAAGTATTTAGATATTAAATATCTTATAAAACAAAAATGGGCAAAAGCTAAATAGCAAACCTTGAAAACCGATTTTAAAATAGTTACTATTATTCAGGCGAGAACAGGATCAAGCAGACTGCCGAATAAAATTTTTCTTCCTTTATCCGGTAAACCACTGCTTTACAGAATGTTTGAAAGAGTTAATGCAGCAAATCTAAAGGGCGAAGTTGTAATTGCAACTACTACAGATACTTCTGATGATGAAGTTCAGAAACTTTGCACAGAATTCAAAATCAATTGTTTTCGCGGTCACCCAACTGATTTACTTGATAGACATTATAAAGCAGCAAAAATATTTAATGCAGATGCTGTAGTAAAAATTCCATCCGATTGCCCGCTGATTGACCCGATAATAATTGATAAAGTAATAGGTTATTATTTAGTTAATCCTGAAAAATTTGATTATGTAAGCAATTTGCATCCGCAAAGTTATCCCGATGGAAATGATGTTGAAATTATGAATATAAGGGCTTTGGAAAATGCTTGGCAAAATGCAGCAAAAGATTTTGAACGCGAACACACAACTCCATATTTATGGGAAAACCCCGATAAGTTTAGAATAGGAAATGTAATCTGGGAATCGGGTTTTGATTTTTCTATGACGCATCGCTTTACGATTGATTACAGAGAAGATTATGAATTTATTAAATCTGTTTATGATGAACTTTATAGTGATGAAAATATCTTTTCTTTGGATGATATTCTCGCATTACTTGAAAGAAAACCTGATCTCTTGAAGATTAATCAAAAGTACAATGGCGTAAACTGGTATCGCAATCATCTTAACGAACTTAAAACAATAACACACGAACAAACAAAAATTATTTAATATAAAGTAAAATTATTATGCCAAACAAAGTTGAATCAAACAAAGATTATCCGGTCATCACAAAATCTGATGAGTATTACAAAGTAGCATTGGATTTAATTCCATGTACAACACAAACACTTGCAAAAGGTCCGCAGCAAAATGTAAAAGGCGTTGCTCCAAAGTATTTACAGCGCGGAAAAGGTTCGCATGTTTGGGATGTTGATGGAAATGAATATTTAGATTATCAAATGGCAATCGGTCCTCTTTCGCTTGGATACGCTTATGATAGAGTTGATGAAGCAATTAAAGAGCAATTAAAAGATGGAATAACTTTTTCCCTTATGCACCCACTTGAAGTGGAAGTTGCCGAACTAATTCATAAAATTGTGCCGAATGCAGAATCAATTCGTTACAGTAAAGTTGGCGCCGATGTAACCTCTGCGGCGGTTAGATTAGCCCGCGCATTTACTAAACGCGATAAAATTCTTTGCTGCGGCTATCATGGCTGGCACGATTGGTACATTGCAGTTACCGATCGCAATAAAGGTATTCCACAAGCAATTCAGGATATGTCATACACAATCAGTTATAATGATATTCAATCCGTTATTGATTCTATTGATGACGAAACAGCTTGCGTTATAATTGAACCTTATGTTTTTGAAGAACCGAAAGACGATTTTTTACAGAAACTGCGTTTTGTTTGTACGCAAAACGGAACATTGCTGATCTTTGATGAAATGTGGTCGGGATTTAGAATTGCTCTCGGCGGCGCACAGGAATATTTTGGAGTTAAAGCTGATTTATCATGTTTTTCAAAAGCAGTTGCTAACGGCATGCCTATTTCAATTTTAACTGGTAGAAAAGATGTGATGTCTTTACTTGAACATGAAGTATTTTTCTTTACTACTTTTGGCGGCGAAGCGCTTTCACTTGCAGCCGCAAAAGCAACAATAAATGAAATGATTGAAAAAAGTGTTCCGGCGCAATTGGCTAAACAGGGCAACAAACTAAAAACAGGTTACAATAAAATTGCATCAGAACTTGGAATGAATTACACAAAATGTTCAGGTTTTGATTGCAGAACAATAATTAGTTTTGATGCATCTGCCGGCAACCCGCTCGAAATGAAATCGCTTGTGCAACAGGAAATGATTAAACGCGGAATTCTTTGGGGCGGATTCCACAATATGTCTTTCTCACATTCGGATGAAGATATTATTTATACTTTAAAAGCCTATTCGGAAGTTCTTCCGATCCTAAAAAAAGCTGTTGATGAAAATAATGTTAAAGATTCTTTGCGCGGCGAACCCGTCGGTCCTGTTTTTAGAAAGACAAGTAACTTTAATATGAAACCAAAGAAAAAATAATTTTGCATGTTAGATTGGGGCTGTAAATCTAACTATTTATTTAAAACAATATTATCGCTCAAATTTTAACTGTTGATAAATAATCATTATGAATTCATTAGAACTATTCTCGCTAAAAAATAAAGTTGCAATTGTTACAGGCGCGCTCGGATTGATTGGAAAGAACCATTGTAAAGCGCTTGCCGAAGCCGGCGCTAAAATTGTTGTTTGCGATCTTGATGAAAATAAATGTAAAGATTTTGCCGCTTCCCTTCCAACAAAATCAATTGGTGTTGGAGTAAATATAGTTGATAAAATATCTGTTGAAAATCTTCGTGATGAAACGTTAAAAACATTTGGCAGAATTGATATACTTGTAAACAACGCTGCAATAAATGATATGTTTGAAAATCCGCAGTCAGCCGCAGAACTTTCAATGTTTGAAAACTATCCGCTTGAAATGTGGCAAAAATCTTTGGATGTAAATGTTACAGGTACTTTTCTTTGTTCACAAATTATCGGCAATGAAATGGCAAAAATTGGCAATGGAAGCATTATTAATGTTGCATCAACTTACGGTATTGTTGGACCCGATCAATCAATCTACAAAAAAACAGACGGCACACAAACGTTTTACAAATCTGCCGCATACCCAGCAACCAAAGGAGCAATAATTAATTTTACAAGATTTCTTGCTGCTTATTGGGGCAGCAAAGGCGTAAGAGTTAATACGCTTTCTCCCGGCGGTGTAGAAAATAATCAGGATGAATATTTTGTAAAAAATTACTCGGCAAAAACGCCGCTTGGAAGAATGGCTTTTCCAACAGATTACAAAGGCGCAATTGTATTTTTAGCAAGCGATGCTTCGGCTTATATGACCGGTGCAAATTTAATTGTTGATGGAGGCTGGACAGCATGGTAATTGATAAAAAACTTGGCGAGAAAAATCAGAATTTAAAAAGTAAAGCTGAAAAAATAAAGTTGTTACTCACCGACGTTGATGGTGTTTTAACAGATACCGGAATTTATTATTCATCAGAAGGTGAAGCTTTAAAAAGATTTTCTATTCGTGATGGAATGGGTGTAGAACGATTACGCAAATACGCCGGCATCGAAACCATCATAATTACCGGTGAAAATTCTGGACCGGTAAAATCTCGTGCGGAAAAACTAAAGATTACAGAATTTTATCTTGGCGTAAAGAACAAAGTTGAAGTTTTAGAGATCATAAAGAAAAAAAATAATGTTGAAAAAGAAAATATTGCATACATAGGCGATGACTCCAATGATTACGAGATTATGCAGCTTGCTGGTTTTACAGCAACACCAGCCGATGGAATGAGTTTTATAAAAGATATTTCCGATTACGTGTGCGAAACAAAAGCAGGTTACGGCGCCTTCCGTGAGTTTGCAGAGTTAATTTTATCGTTGCAGAATAATCACTAAGGATATTTATGAAAAATAGAGAATTAAGAGTTGGCAATCGTTTTATTGGCGATGGACATCCGGTTTTTATTATTGGTGAAATTGGAATTAACCATAACGGTGATTTGGACATTGCTAAAAAGATAATTGCCGGAGCAAAACACGCCGGCTGTGATGCTATTAAATTTCAAAAACGTACGCCGGAAATTTGCACGCCAAAAGATCAATGGAATATTGAACGAGATACGCCGTGGGGCAGAATGACTTATATTGATTACAGGTTCAAAGTTGAGTTTGGAAAAGATGAGTACTCTGAAATTGATAGCTATTGTAAAGAAATTGGAATTGTATGGTTTGCTTCTTGCTGGGATGAACCTTCAGTTGATTTTATTGAACAGTTTAATCCACCGCTTTATAAAACTGCTTCCGCATCATTAACAGATTTTCCACTTATGGAAAAGCATAAGCAATTAAATAAGCCAATTATGATTTCTACCGGAATGTCAACAATGGATGAAATCGAAAAAGCAATTTTGTTTTTAGATAGAAATAATTTGATGGTTGCACATGCAACTTCAGCATATCCGTGTAAAAATGAAGAACTAAACCTTCGTATGATTGATACATTGAGGAAAAAATATTCTGATATTCCGATTGGATATTCCGGGCACGAAGTTGGTTTGGCACCAACTTGGGCAGCAGTTGCATTGGGCGCTTGCTTTGTTGAACGGCATATTACAATTGACCGCGCTATGTGGGGAACTGATCAAGCCGCATCGGTTGAGGTTGGCGGAATGGAGAGATTAGTTTCAAACATTCGCGATATTGAAAGATCTTTGGGTGATGGAATCAAAAAAGTTTATGAAAGTGAGCTTGGACAAATAAAAAAACTTAGACGGGTTAAATAATTCAACTTTCTAATTGCTGAAATAAATACGACGCTAACTTTATCAGCTATTAACAAAAAACTTAAACATAATATTTCAATCAAAATTTATAATCAATATGGAAAATAAGATTAATCATTCGGAAAACTTGGCAGGTATTACTGATGTAATTGCCGATTATTTTAATAGTCTTTCCTCTGCTGAGATTATTTCCTCATCTTTAATTATTGCAGCAGCAGTATTATTTATTCTTTTGGAAAGATTATTCCCATACAGCAAAGGACAAAAAATATTCCGCGAAGGTTTTGTTAACGATTTTGCGTTTTATACAATTGCCCAAAATTATATTCTAAGTATTTTGATTTTTGGCTTCATCATCAATTTTATTGATAGCTCAACCGGCTTATCAAGGCTAAAACTTTTTGCAGATGTTCCGGTATGGATGCAATTAATATTTTTTACAATCACTCACGATTTCTACATTTACTGGATGCACAGATGGATGCACGGAAATAAATGGCTTTGGAGATTGCACGAGGCGCATCATTCACCAAAAAAAGTTGATTGGCTGTCCGGCTCGCGCTCTCACCCGCTTGAAATTGTGTTGAATCAAACAATAGAATTTGCACCGATAATTCTTCTCGGTGCTCCCGTTGAAGTTATTGCTTATAAAGGATTGATAAGCGCAGTTTGGGGAATGTATATTCATTGCAACGTTGATATACAATCCGGCTGGTTGCAAAAGATTATAAACGGACCCGAAATGCATCGCTGGCATCACTCAACCGGCAAAGGCAGAAACAGAAACTTTGCGACCAAGTTTGCTTTTTGGGATTGGATTTTCGGCACTGTTTACTTACCCGAAACAAAACCGGATGAATACGGACTTAAAACTTATTTTCCGAATAATTACTTTGCACAAACAATTTTCGCATTTAGAAGTTTTAAGAATAAGAAAATAAGTACTTGAGTATAAGGATTTTAGATTATTATAAATTATTAATGAGAAAGGCTAATCACTATGTTTGGTTAAAAGTCAAACTTAGTTGAAAAAAAGAGACTCCATAAAATCAAGCTATTTTTTGTTGTTTAAGTTTTAGTTC
>Ga0247840_10003737_pt1 | contig 25239 bp, 21 predicted proteins | sample LaCruzMarch2015__FD_192404 | JGI IMG/M metagenome (GOLD analysis project Ga0247840, IMG submission 192404) | Freshwater microbial communities from meromictic Lake La Cruz, Castile-La Mancha, Spain - LaCruzMarch2015_17m | ecosystem: Environmental > Aquatic > Freshwater > Lake | place: Spain...
AGCATTCAGCTTCTCCATCCAAGCCCTAAATGCCGATCCATGCAAGTGTTTAAGTTCGGTGGTGCCTCTGTAAAAGATGCCGCCGGTGTCAGGAATGTTGCTGATATCCTCTCTCGTTACCCTGATACCGACCTCATCGTTGTGGTTTCTGCCATGGCCAAGACCACGAATGCATTGGAAGAACTTACAGCAGCATATTTTTATGACGATCCGGATATGATGGTCGTGTTTCAGAAAATTAAGGACTTTCACATGGGTGTTACTGCAGCTTTATTTCCTGACAAAAAGCACGCAATTTACCGCCAGCTAGAGGATATGTTTTCAGGCCTAGAAGAATACCTTGCAGCCGAACCCGGAGGAAATTATGACTTTGAATATGATCAGATTGTCTCCTATGGTGAGCTTTTTTCCAGTGTCATTATCAGCGATTTCCTTGATCGTAAAGGCCTAAGTAACACCTGGTTCGATGCCCGCGAATGGATACACACAGACAACCATTATCGTGAAGGCAATGTCAATTGGGAGAAGACAAGCAAAGCCTTACATGATTCCCTCAAGCCCTTCTTTGCAGTGCCTCTCTTTCAGAAGATTGCGCTTACACAAGGCTTTATAGGGCGTTCTGAAGATGGCGCAACAACCACCCTCGCAAGGGAGGGTTCTGACTTTACTGCTGCCATTCTTGCCTTTGCTGCTGATGCTGAAGAAGTGGTAATCTGGAAAGATGTGCCTGGCCTGCTGAATGCAGATCCTAAATTCTACCCTGAGGCATTGTTAATCCCGCGCATATCTTATGCAGAAACCCTGGAACTCGCATTCTACGGAGCTTCTGTCCTGCACCCCAACACCATCAAACCCTTACAAAACAAAAAAATCCCCTTGCGCATTAAATCTTTCCTTGACCCGGAAGCCCCCGGTACCCTGGTGGCAGCCGAAACGGAAGGCAGCTCGATTATTCCTTCTTTTATCTTTAAAGATGAACAAGTGTTAATCACCTTTACCCCGAGGGATTTTTCTTATGTCAATGAGCACAAGCTGCATGTGATCTTCGGCCTGCTGTCAAGTCTTAGCATCAAAATCAACCTGATGCAGAATTCTGCCATCAGTTTCTCTATCTGTATTGACCATCCCGGCCCAAAATTGGATGAACTCATCGCGGAGCTTCAGGATGATTTTAAAATCCTTTACAACGAAAACCTCAGGTTGATCACCATTCGGAATTACAGCGCCGGCCTGATAAAACAAGTGACTGGGAAATCTAAAGTATTGCTGGAACAAAGAAGCCGATATACAGCACAACTCCTGATAAAGTAAATGTATCCCTACCTGGTGGAGGCCTCGTCACGGCACAATTCTGCCATCATCCCAAGCGCTTTGATACTGCCCAGTCGTTTTGCCTCAGCTAGGTCCGCACATGTCTTATCCCGCAATTGGAGATTATAGTAGGAAATACTCCTGTTCATCAGGATTCCTGTATCTCCCGGCATGATGGCAAGGGCTTTGGAATAATCCGCTACAGAACCCTGGAAATCCTGTAGTCCTGCTTTCGCATTGCCCCGGTTTTTCAAGGCATCCACGTAATCAGGATTTAATTTTAATGCTGCATTCAGATCCTTGATTACATTCGGAAAGTCTTGTTTGTTAGCATAAGCCAGACTGCGGTTAAACCAGCAAACTGTATTGTCAGGTTTTAATGCCAGACTCTTTGAATAATCCTCAATGGCGCCATCCATATCCTGTTTGAAAAATCTTGTCAAGCCCCTGTTGTAGTAAGCCCATGCATCTTCCGGGTATTTCTCAATGACATCTGAAAAGAGACTGTCACTGTCTTTCCATACACTGAGCCGCACATTAGAAATAAATGCAAAAATGAGCAAGCCCATAATCAGAACCAGGATGGGAGCGCGTTTTCCGAGTCTGGGTTTTGTTTTTCCGGAACGCAATTGGCGCAGCACAAAAGACACAATGACAATGGACAATCCGATATATGCCACATAAGTATAACGTTCAGCGACGATGGCCCTGCCTACAGGAATCAGCTGGATTACCATCGAAAGGCTTAGCAGGAAAAAAGCCAAACCCGTGATGAGGAGGATGCGGTATTTTTTGAAATGATAGATTATACCGGCCAGCAATAAGGGAAGAATAGGTGCCAGATAAAAAAGCAGCGGTAGTGGATTTCCAGGATTGACGGGGTATGGGTGTAGAGGTGAGAGCTTAAATGGGACAAAGAAACTGATTAGGTAATAATCGAAATTGTAGCATACGATCAGCAAACGCTGAAGAATCGGGAACTGAGGTGCGAAATTTTCTTCCATGGCCTTTCCCTGCGATGCCAGTGCCAATAGTCCGAATGCCACAGATAAAGCGAAAAAGGGAATTTTCTCATAAAGAAGGCGTGCATTGAGCTTCTTCTGCAAGAAATAATCAAGAACGAAAAGAACCGGTGCCAGCACCACTGCAGCAGATTTTGAAAGGAGTGACAGGCAGAAAAATACGATTGAAACCAGGTAGTCAGCTTGCTTTCCTGATTCAGCATAACGCAAATAAAAGATCAGAGAATACAAAAAGAAAAAAGTGTACAATACATCTTTCCGCTCAGCAATCCAGGCGACACTTTCAACATGCATTGGATGCAGGGCAAAAATCAGGGCAGCCAGAACACCGGCCCAATGGTCTTTCAGCAAACGTCTGACGAAGTAAAAAACCAGCAGGGTATTCAACACATGCAACAAGAGGTTGGTGGCATGATAGAGTTTGGGATTGAACCCGGCCAGGGAATATTCTATCGCCCAGCTAAGGCTGGTTAGGGGATGGTAATTCCCCATGTAGAAATTGCTGAAAATTGCCTTGATTCCATTAAAACTCAGGTCCTGCAGGTAAGGGCTTTCTAAGAGGTATTTGTTGTCGTCCCAGTTTAAAATGCCATTGGAAAGCGATGCTGCGTAGACCAGGAGCGTAACGACAACAAGCCCAACCAGGCTCATCGGATGTTCATATCCTTTTTTACCGGCTGGGCTTGTCTTTTTGTTTTTCATCGTGTAGATAAGAACAAAGATGTTTTATCAGGCTGTCACCACAGGATATTCGTAAGGGAATTCCGGGATGTTTGGCTGAATGATGTGTTTCAGGAAGTCTGAATAGGCATCTGTAAAACGGAAGTTCTCAGCATCAAAATAGGCCATGTCCAATGGGCAGTTCCCAATGGAGCCCATGTCGACAGATGCAGTATTGTGTTCTTCCAGTCCTTCATATTTGGTGATGTGGTTGATGACAGGCATACGGCCATAGTCGTTACGCAGCAATAGGTCGGTGACTTTGTCGGCTAGGGCCTGTGTCAGTCTGCGGTCGTAAGCGCTAATGGTACCGGCACGGGGGTAATATCCGGTCATCTGAGCACGTGCTTCAATTTTCAATCGTTGAGAAATTTCTGATGCGATGATCCCGCTGATTCCACCAAAGCGTGGGTGGCCATATTCATCGAGTTCTGAGCTGGCATAGACCACGCCCAGATTTTCGGTTTTATCGTCATACCATCTGACACCCTCAGAAACAGGGATGATCAATGCCTTTTTGTTGGAGTTCATATAGGCTTCTTTGACTTTTTCAAAAAAGCGTTCCTTGGCATCTTTTGTCATTTCATATTCGGGGATGAGACCCATTTCTGCGCCACCAAAAGAAGCTGTACCTGTAAGCCATCCGGCATCTCTGCCCATCACTTCCAGCACCATGATGCGGTTGTGACTCTCTGCGGTAGTTTTCAGACGGGAGGCAAAGTCGCTGATGGCCAGGGCTGCGCTTGGGAAGCCGGGACATAAGACAGCTTCAATTTCACCACCATTCCAGGTATGCATGGTACGGGTGCGGAGGTCGTTGTCGATGGTCTTGGGGAAGCCAATGACCGGAATTCCTTCTGTTTCATAAAGACGTTTGGCAGCGCCGTTGGTGTCATCACCACCGATGCTCACCAGGACATCGATTTTGTATTTGCTGAGGTTGGCCAGCACCTGAGGGACCCGGCTTTCAGGGTTCTTTTTGGAAGGAAAAGGGTTGGTACGGCTACTGCCAAGGGCAGTTCCACCATAATGACCATCAAAAGGTTTGTGGGTCAGGTCTACGATGCTGCCATCACCCAAAAGTCCTTTCCATCCATTGCGGATGCCATAAACTTTAAAACCAAGCATAGAGGCACGGTTACGGACGGATTCAATGGAGGAGTTCAGGGCGCAGGTGTCACCACCTCCTGTAAGAATGGCAAGGGTTTTGCCGTGAAATGGCTTATTGGATTGTTTCATGACGTAAGATGTAATTTTATAATTTCAGGGGCGCAAAGGTAATGGAAAAAAGCTCAGCAGTGACTATGATGTGCCTGGCATTTCCTTTGATGCAGTTTTTTTTAACATATGTAATTTATGGATACACCAGGAATACCAGAAGAAACGGGAGGCCTATTTCTTGAATTTTTTCTTGCGTTGAAGCTTCCAGTCTTCATCTTCCTGCAGCAGGGCTTTCCAGTCATGTTTGGCTTCAACGGCAAGGTCAAGGATAGCCGAATAGTCTTTGGTGTCGATCTGTAAAACACTGATCCGGCGGGTCAGGAAACTTTCAATGATGTCAAGGATCTCTTTCTCCTCCGGACTGCAAAATGAAATGGCCTGGCCCTTATTAGTGCCACGTCCTGTCCGTCCAACGCGATGGACATAATTTTCTGCTACATCCGGCAAGTCATAGTTGACAACATATTCTACCAAAGGGATGTCGATACCCCTGGCACTCACATCCGTGGCAATCAATACCATCAGTTCCCCTTCACGGAATTTGCGCAGGACATTGGTACGTTGAACCTGCTCTTTGTTGCCATGCAAGGTCTCGGCGTAAATATCTGCTCTTTCCATGGCTTTCATCAGCCTTTCTGCCCTGACTTTCGTTCGGACAAAGACCAGAATTTTGCTTTCAGCATGTTCTTTAATGATACGTTCCAGGAAAAAACGTTTGTCGTCCATGCCAATAAAGGCCACACTATGATCTATGTTTTTGTTGACTTTGTCCTTGGGTGAGATTTGAATCCGGATTGGGTTGACAACCAGTGTATAGGCCAGCCTTTTGATTTTGTCGTTAATGGTGGCTGAGAAAAACAATGTCTGTCTTTTCCTTGGCAGAAAATTCAACATGTCGCGGATGTCATTGATGAAGCCGAGATCCAGCATATGGTCAGCTTCATCAAGGATTAGTACCTGAACCCCTTGCAGGTGGATGTATCCCTGGCTGACGAGGTCGAACAGGCGGCCGGGTGTAGCAACCAAAACGTCGATGCCATTTTCAAGCGCAGCGATCTGCGGGTCTTGCTCAACACCGCCAAAGACACAGAATGTTTTTACGCGGGTATGCTTGCCAATCGTGGCAAAGACCTCATTGATCTGCATCGCCAATTCGCGGGTAGGGGCCAAAACCAGGCATTTGATGCCATCTGTTCGCTTGCTGGTTTTCTGTTCGTGCAATTTGTTGATAACAGGAATCGCAAAAGCAGCTGTTTTTCCTGTACCAGTCTGTGCAATGGCAAGCACGTCTTCTCCGGCAAGGATAGAAGGCATGGCTTTAAACTGAATGTCAGTGGGTTTGATGAACCCGAGGCTGGCTAAACTCAGCTTGATGTCAGGTGAGATTGGATAGTCTTCAAATTTCATTTGCCAAAGGTAGAGATAAAGTTCGCCCTGACACCGATGAAGTTTCAGGATATAATGAAACTCTGGATTCTGTCATACAATTTTTAATGATAAATATACCCTTGAGAGAAATACTTCTTACAGCATAAACGCCTTTATTCCTGGCATAAAGCATCGAGGTTTCCCAAACCTGTTCAATTGCCCTTAAGCTTTTAATAATAACGTGCGATGTTCAAACACGATTTGACATTAATTGTCTGACTACTGATCGCACCTTGTCCCATCGCGACAAAAAGAGAAGTGCCATCTGTTGCCATTTTATAGGGCCCGGCCGTTGATTTCCAACTTGCCGTTGGTACAGGGCTGATGTCTGTCAGGCTGTAATCGCCTAAGTTCAATTTGAAGATGTGCATACGATCACAAAGAGCAATATAGTTCCCGTTTTCTACAAGGCATACCTGCGAGGCAAATTCTAACTCAGGAAACATGAGCCGTTTGATGATTTTTCCTGTGATTTTGTCTGTAACCAAGAGAACTAAATTGCCACTGTTTGCCCAAATGTTTGTGATTAAACCACCAAAGAAATAATAGAAATATTGATTGTCTGCAGTTGCTGTTTTATAGTCATTTGCTTTAGTCCAATAAGCTGAGGTTGTGTCACCCATGCTAACAATGCCATTATCTTCTGCAACATAGGTGGAAATCATGTGACCAGGGTAGCCATTATAACTGATATTACTATAACTGGCATATCCCAAACGTGCTTTTCCGGGGTTAGCTTCCATGTACTTTTTATCGAATACCATGGTTCCGTGAAAATGGATCTCAGTATACAAGGAAGAGCAACTTCCATAGTTATGAAGGACGTTGTTATCCAAATTTAAAGTGTAAAGAGAGGCTCCATAGAAATACCCGATAAAAGGCATGTTTGAAACGGTCAGACTGTAATACAGATTGGAAGGAAAGGTGAATATCGTGTTACCGTTCTTGTGAACATAGACTTTTGAATAAAGACCAATTCTATTGCTTGTGTCACCTTCAAAATAAAAACGAGGGTCCAGGATAGGAACATCATCCTTCCCATTTATCGACAACGAACTTCCGTTTAAATCATAGCGTGTGTCATCAGTAGCGTTTACCTGCAAAACATTGACAATATTGCTTTGCAAGTAAAGGCTCGAATTTACATACTCGAATCTATTGGGTTCAACGACATAAGCATCACCTGAAATGGGCAATAGTTGCTGCCTGATAACTTGCCATCCACCTTCATTTTTTATCATTTGATCAGTCCCTGGATCAGCCTGGATGGGGTTTTGTGGTGATTCTTTTTTACAGGAAAATAGTAAAAACATTGTGATTATGAGCAAGGCTGACAGCTTACAATAATTCATAGATAGAGGCAAAAGAGTAGTTGAATGCTTGAATGTTTTGCAAAACTATAAGAAGTTTGGAAGAAATCAAGTTAAGAGGATGTTTTCTATGACAGATTTCTCCTACACAGCAATTGTTGGAAGATGCAGCGCATTGTAAATCAATACACTATTGCCACTTATAGGAGGTTTGTTTAGATGCTTGGCTTTTAGGTAAATGGAAAATGTTGAAAAGCGTGTAATCTGCTATTCCTTTATATAGCCAGCAGTTTTAAAAAGTTTTACAATTTCCTCATTCCCCGAGTTTTTTGCGAAAGCCATTGGCCACTGTGTAAGCTTGAGATTACAAAAAACGGTTTTGTCAGTGCCTGCTTCCCATTCCGCTGTGGCTGCTTGTTCTTTGAATGCTCCTTGCTGCAAGAGATAGTTTACGATCTCTGTTTTCCCATGTTCTGCTGCAATCATAAGTAAATCCATGTCTTTTACCTTGAACTTGAAGGAATAAATTGCCCCGGTCGATTTGTCATTGCAATAGATGATGCCTGTTCCCTCGTAAGTTTTGCGTAATAATGCTGGCTTCTTTTCAAGGTTCGCCTTAACTGCGGAAAGATCACCAGCCAATAAACTAGCGAGGAGTACATCACTATTACGCCAGCTGAGTCCGGGATACAATGCATTGGTATTGAACCTGTCCTTAAGCTTGAATTCTGCATCTGTATTTATGGTGGCTCCACGATCAAGTAAAAGTTTTGCCACTTCAATGAGTCCTGACTCCATGGCAATTTCTAAGGCGGTGATTTTTACTTTTTCAACTTCATATACATAACTGGCATCCATGCCTTTGTCCAGAAATACCTGTGCGATCTCTGCTGCAGACGAAAAGTCGGATTCCTTTGGATTCAAGAGCCTGTCCGGGAATTTGGTGGCTTGCTTCAGCCAGCCGGCTTTGATTTTTCCATAATAGGTCACTACTTCAGCAGGTGTTTTTATCGTTTTCAAATATTCCAGGAAGGGGTATACTGAGATGGTATTCATGATCATAACGGGTTCCTTAAAAGTAGCTCCGGCCTCGAGTAACAAGCGGGTTATCGGTGCGGAAGGGTAGAAGTAAGATCCCAGCAAAGCAGGTCCCAGGATTGTTCCCTTGTTGACGTCAGCACCTGCCTTCAGTAACAAGTTGACTGCCTCTGTATTTCCCCATCGACAAGCCAAAAAGAGCGGAGTAAGCCCTGCCCTGGACGCCAGGTTCGGATCGGCTTTCGCCTCAAGCAATGCCTTGGTAATACCGGCTGAAAACATAGCCGCACTTGTTAAAGCGGTATTGCCGTCTTTGTCCATCGCATTCAAATCCGTTCCTGCGATCATCGCAAGCGCCCTTTTCTCCTCAGCCCGCTGTATGGCCTTGATCAGGGAGTCAGGCACACTGGAAAAGGCATAATTAGTTGAAATCAAGCACATCAGAATTGTGAAGCGAGCCAGGATTTTTAACATTCTACTGTTTTTAAAAGGGATTCTTTGCGAAATTAAGAACATAAGTAGGAAATCATCAAAGTTTTTCACGACATTTATTCAGATTCCCGACACAGCTTGTTCTCCAGAAAACTTAACTTACCGCCATGAATACCAAGAAATTAGCTATTTTGTTGTGTCTGTTTACCCTGGTTTTCCATGGCAGCGCACAAACTTTGCCCCCGGAACGTGCTGCCAAATGGACGCTGGCAGGCTTGAGGGATACAACCACTAGTGGCTTTGCCGAAATCAATATGCAGTCTGCCGGTGTTTTGGGGGATGGTGTTTATGAAAATGATTCTGTGATGAACGCAGTCCTGGCAGGTTTAAATTCCCCTGGATCTATCTTGCAATTTCCGGCTGGGAACTTCCTGTTTAAACACACAATTGTATTGCCATCAAATGTTGTCATAAGGGGCCTCGGTGCTGCTGTTACTACCTTTACCATGGATCTGGGCGGGACTGGTCATGCCTTTGACATCTTTGGGAATTCAGTGAATACGGATACCTCTTCAATCTTGCAATCAGCCCTCAAAGACAGTAGTTCATTGCTTATTGCCAATGCTGTCGGGTTTTCAGCCGGAAATTGGATACAGATTGTCATTGATGATACAGACCTTGTTACCTCTTCCTGGGCATATGGTACTGTCGGACAAATTCTTGCTATAGAGAATATTACCGGAAATCTGGTGCAGTTGAAATCACCCCTGCGCATGGAATTTGGTCTTGACAGGTCTCCGCTGATTCGTAAAATCCAGGCAGTGCACAATGTTGGAATTGAATGCCTTGGAATCCATCGCATCGATAATACGGCACCTGAACAATCCTCCATAATTCACCTCAGACATGCTGTGAATTGTTGGATCGATGGTGTAGAGACTTACAATTGTACTTTTAGTCATATCGAGGCGGAAAGTTGTGCTAATATTCTGGTAGCCAGGTCGTACCTGCATCATGCCTTCGATTATGGTGATGGTGGCCGGGGCTATGGCGTTATGCTGGATGTCACATCGAGTGAATGCAGGGTGCAGGACAATGTCTTTGAACACCTCCGGCATTCAATGATCCTGCAAACAGGAGCCAATGGGAATGTCTTTGCTTATAATTATTCCTTTGATCCCTACTGGACTACTTTTCCAAACAATGCTTCTGGAGATATGGTTCTACATGGTAATTATCCTTTTACAAATTTGTTTGAACAGAACATCTGCCAGAACATCGTAATCGACAACTCTCATGGCCCGAATGGTCCTTACAATACATTTCTGAGAAACAGGGCTGGTGGCTATGGAATCTTCTTCAGTGCAACAAATTCTCCCAATCAGAATTTTCTGGGTAATGACATCACTAACCTGAATTTCCCATATAGCCTGGTAAATTATACGATTCTGGGAAATGGTCATTTCATCTATGGCAACAACAACAAGGGAAATATCCATCCATCCGGGACCCAAATTCTCCCTGATTCATCTTATGCCTATTTACAACGGCCTGATTTTGTTTCTGTTGCCGCTTGGGCAGGCATCGGCACTCCCAATGCGATGGGTGGGGGCAGTATTCCGGCCCTCGACAGAGTACTAGCTGGCGATATCTTTAGCACTTCCTGTAATTATCCTGTCTCTACGATGAATGAACTCTACCTACAGAAGGATAATTTGCTCGTATTTCCGGTTCCTGTGAGTGATCAACTTAATTTTATTTCAGACCAGTTTATAGGTGGATTAACCATCACCAATTTATTGGGAAAGCAGATTGTTTATGTGAAAAATCCGGGTAAGAGTTTCGTTGTTGATGCCAGTGGTTGGAAAAATGGTATTTATTTTCTTGATATTCAGTTTCTAAACAAAACCTGGATGCGAAAGAAAATTGTCAGGTAATCGTTGGAGGACACCAGATTCAGTCACAATAATGCTTATTCTTCAGCCGCAAATTGTTCAATAATTTTCTCAGCTAATACCTTTGCCAATTTCACTTTTGATTCGGCACTGAATCCTGCAATGTGCGGACTAAGCAACACATTGTCAGCTGTCAAGAGGTATTGCAGGGCAGGGGGTGGGGATAAGAGCGCCTGGGACAAGGACTCGAAGCTAATGTCTTCGTATTCAAGTACATCAAGAGCTGCTGCAACAACTTTACCTTGTTTTAAAGCTTCCACAAGATCTGCTGTATTGATGTTTTTTCCTCTTGCTGTATTTATTAAATAGATAGACTTCCTGAATCTGTCTAGGTAAGTCTTGTCAACAAAATGCGTGGTTTCCATGGTGAGAGGTACATGTAAACTCAGCACATCGGCCTGGTCGTAAACCTCTTCCATGCTGACTTCCTTAACACCGGGAAAGCTGAAATCCTTCTTGTATTTATCGTAGGCGATGACATGGCAGTCAAAGCCCTGGAGCCGCCTGGCAAAAGCACTGCCCATATTCCCATAGCCGATGATGGCAATGGTCTTCCCCATAATTTCAAGGCCACGGTTCCCTTCTCTGTCCCAAATGCCTTGCCGCACTTGTTGATCAGCACGCTTCAGGTGATTGAACAGGCTCAGCAGCATCCCGACAGCGTGTTCCCCCAATGCATCCCTGTTGCCTTCAGGAGAATTGAGGCAGATGATGCCCCTGCGTTTCGCATAGTCCAAATCTATATTCTCCATCCCGGCACCCTGACGTCCGATGAATTTCAGATTGATGGCTTTCTCAAGGAATTCTTCATCCAGCCTGAATTTGCTGCGGATAATGATGCCGAAATAGGCCGGTAACAAGGGAAGATAATCTGCTTTTTGCAAGTCTGGAAAAAAGTCAACTTCAAATCCATGCGCCCTCAGCATTTCCGGAAGAATTGAATGGGTGCTGTCGATAAAGAGGATTTTGCGTGGCATAGTTTGTAAAACGGCTATCAGAATAAAGGATTACTGCTCGCGTATTTTCCGTGCTACCATGAAATGAGCATGCTGCAAATTTAGAGTATAAAATGTTTGTATTTTGGTATTCGCCATTTTTGCAAAACAGGATGGAGAATTTGCCTGGTTTTTTACTCAATTTACAAACCAACATCAGCAAAATTTGTTAAACATTATTGAAAAACATAGCAGACTTTCAGCTTCCATTGTATTTTTGCAATAAATCTACCCCTATGATTTCCCCTGATACTTTACAATTTCTATATGACCTCAAAGAAAACAACAACCGCGAATGGTTCGACGCCAACAGGGATTATTACCAAACGGCCCGCGCTGATTTCAATGGCTTTGTGCAGGTTTTGCTGAGTGGGGTTGAAAAAATCGACCCTGCTGTCGCCGCCGCGCAACTTGCTGTCAAGAACTGTGTCTTCCGCATCAACCGTGATGTGCGCTTTTCTCATGACAAATCTCCCTACAAAACGAATTTCGGGGCTTTCTTTACCCCCGGTGGAAAAAATGGAGGGAAAGCCGGTTATTATCTCCACCTGGAAGCAGATGCATGTTTTCTGGCAGGAGGGATGTATATGCCTGATGCTGCTACTTTAAAACTTGTACGCCAGGAAATCGATTATAACCTGAATGACTTTCGTAAGATCTTGTCTGACAAAGATTTTCTGAAATACTTTCCCAATGGGATGGACAAGGAGGCAATGTTGAAAAAGGCGCCTCAAGCATACGCACCTGACCATCCTGCTATCGAATACCTGAAATACAAGAGCTTCACTGTGTCACATGATATGAAATCGGAATTGCTGACAACAGACAAGGCGCAAGCTTATATCCTAAAAGGATTTGCAATAATGCATAGCTTTAATAGTTTCTTAAACCAGGCGCTTGTGATATAGCCCTTTTATTATCGGCTTTTAATGCGTTCCTTTGTTTTGCTTTTTATTATCTTCATTGTTTTTCATAAGTTATTGATATCATGAGTTTTGTGTTGCGTGGCCTTGCTTTGTCGGTTTTTTGTTTAACGATAGTTTTTGCCTCTTGTAAGCATACAGATGAGACAAACATCAGTGCACACAACGACACAGAAAGCCACAACATGGGCAAAAATTGCATGCATTGTCACAAGGTGGGTGGCGATGGCAAAGGCTGGTTCACAGCCGCCGGAACTGTCTATGATTCAATAGGTAATAGCCGTATCAGCAATGGAACAATCAGGTTGTGGACATCTTTGGATGCGAACCGTATCCTCAGGGCAACGATTGACGTCGATGGAAATGGAAACTTCTTTACAACTGAAAATATTGACTACACAACTGGTCTGTATCCTGAGATTACTGGGACCAGTGGTGATGTTCGTACGATGACGACCCCGATTGCCCAGGGAGCTTGCAACAGCTGTCATGATGGGCAGGGAACTCCGAGGATATGGGTACGATAGAAAAGTGGCAATAATTGAACGATTTATCCGTTAAAAAGATCAGATATTCAAGAAATCATCCTATGCGGAAAAAGTTTCTCTTTCTCTTAAGCCTGAGTTTGTTTGTTTTTCATACTGCCTTTTCACAAGTCGGTGGTAATGGCGTCTTTCAGTTTCTGAACCTGGCTTCTTCGCCCAGGGTGGCTGCCATGGGAGGTAACTTCCTGGCCATCGACGACAACGACATCTCTCTGGCACTCAGCAATCCATCTCTGTTGAATCCAAAGATGAACAACACCATCGCACTTAACTTTGTCGATTATTATACAGATGTCTCCTATGGTTCTGTGATGTATGCCAATACTTTGAAAAAGTATGGCAGTTTTATGGCCAGTATGCAATTTATCAACTACGGGCAGTTTCAGCGGACTGATGCCAGTGGAGAAATCACAGGAAGCTTCTCTGCTGGAGATTATGCCTTCAACCTTGGTTGGGGCAGGCGGCTCGACTCTAATTTCTCCATTGGGGCAAACCTGAAAGGGATTTACTCTCATTATGACGACAATACCTCTTTTGGGCTTGGGGTGGATGTGGCTGGTAGCTATATCGACACCAAACACAATTTTACAGTGACCCTGCTTGCCAGCAATGCAGGCCGTCAGCTGAAACCCTATCGTGGAGGAAATATCGAGCCATTGCCATTTTCATTGTCATTGGGCATGTCGAAAAAGCTGAAACACCTGCCTTTCCGGTATTCTATTGTGTATACTCACATCGAGAAATGGGATCTTAACTTTACCGACCCCGCAACGACCGGCAATGTCGATCCCATCACCAACGAACCCATCAAGAAAAGCGGGATGGATGGTTTTGGTGATGACCTGCTGCGTCATTTCATCATTGGTGGTGAATTTACGCCCGGGAAAGCCCTGAGCCTGCGCTTAGGTTATAATTATCAGCGTCGTCAGGAATTGGGCGTCGACACCCGTATGCGTACCATCGGTTTCTCCTGGGGAATTGGACTGCATATCAGTCGTTTTCAATTCAATTACAGCCGTTCTGCCTTCCACCTGGCCGGAAGCCCGAATTACATGAGTATCGTGGCGCAGCTTTAGTCCTACAACAACGATGTTCCTTCAGAAACTTACCCTCACCAACTTCAAGAACTACGAACAGGCAGAACTGACCTTTTCTGAAAAAATTAATTGCCTGGTGGGGGATAATGGTGAAGGCAAGACGAATCTCCTCGATGCCATCTTTTACCTTTCTTTTTGCAAGAGTTTCTTCAATCCCATCGACATGCAGAACATCCGTCATGGGGAGGATTTTTTCGCCATCCATGGGCAATACCAAAGAAATGGGGAGAATTCTGATGTGGTGAGTTGTATCCAGAAACGCAACCACAAAAAGCAATTTCGCCTGAATAAGAAAGATTACGATCGACTTGCAGATCACATTGGATTATACCCACTGGTCATGGTTTCTCCCTCAGATGCCGACCTCATCAGCCTGGGCAGCGAAGAAAGACGAAAATATTTCGATGGTGTCATCGCACAATTCGACAAAGTCTACCTCGACGACCTCCTGAATTATAACAAAGCTGTCCAGCATCGCAATGCCCTGCTGCGCCACTTTGCCGAGACCCGTAGCTTTCAGCAGGCCTCCATCGACATTTGGGATGAGCAGCTGGTGCAGCTCGGGAAAAAGATCCACCTGCGCCGGGCCGAATTCCTGGAAGGCTTTACACCTTTGTTCCAGGAGTATTTCGAAGTCATCTCCCAGGGAAAAGAAAAAGTAGGTATAAAGTATGAATCCCAACTACATGAGCGTGACTTCAGAGAGCTCTTAACGGATTCCCTGCAACGTGACATGGCTGTCAGGTTCAGCACTGCCGGCGTACACAAGGATGACATGTTATTCCTTTTGTCAGGATATCCTGTGAAGAAATATGGTAGCCAGGGACAACAGAAAAGTTTCCTCATTTCCCTGAAACTGGCGCAATTTGAATATACCCGCAGGATCAAAGAATTCAGACCGGTTTTGTTATTCGATGATATTTTTGACAAACTCGATGACCATCGTGTCTCCCAGTTAATCCGCCTTGTTGGTGAGAATAACTTCGGCCAGGTCTTTATCACCGACACCAAATATGAGCGGATCAAAGGCATCTTCGAGCGCATCGACATCGACCACAGAATCTATCGCATCACAGAAGGTAAACCGGAGGTCTTATGAAAAAAATACCCCGGGTCAGAGAAATCACCCTCAAGGATGCCATCACCCAATTGCTAAGGACGTATCAGCTTGAAGATAAGCTTATTGAACATCGGCTTATTGCCAATTGGGAAGTCGTAGTAGGCACCATGATCAGCCGGCATACCAAGGACATCTGGATCAAAGACGGTAAGCTCTTCGTGAAGCTGGATTCCGCCACAATCCGACAGGAACTGACCTATCATCGCAGCAAAATGTTAGAACTGCTGAATGAAAGTGTTGGAAAAAACCTGATTACAGATATTGTACTTCGCTGATCTTTATTTAATCAGGAAACTCAGCATTTTTTTATCGCCAAGCCATCCTTCGAGGTGGTCGTTGATTTTTACAGGGCCAACACCGGCAGGAGTTCCGGTAAAGATGAGATCCCCTGTTTTAAGTGTCAGATATTGAGAGACATGCGCTATCAGCCTGTCAATTTTGAAAATCATGTCTGAGGTATTGCCCTGCTGGACTGTGATGCCGTTGATGTCCAGGCGGAGTTCCAGGTTTTGTGGGTCGCCACATTCTTCAAGACTAAGGAATTTGCTGACAGGTGCCGATCCATCAAAAGCTTTGGCTACTTCCCAGGGATGGCCTTTGTCTTTGCAATGCTGCTGCAGGTCGCGGGCAGTAAAGTCAATGCCCAGACAGACTGCATCATAATAGGTATGGGCAAATTTCTCGCTGATGGCCTTTCCAACTTTGCAGATCCTGACCACGAGTTCTGTCTCATAATGGATGTCTTTCGAAAAATCCGGATAGAAAAATGGTGCATTGTTGCGCAATAGTGCACTGTCAGGCTTCATGAAAAACATGGGCTCTTTGGGCAATGGGTTGTTGAGCTCTTTGGCGTGATCGACATAGTTGCGACCGATGCAGATTATTTTCATCAGAAAGAGGTATGATTCGTAAAATATCTTGATCTGTTTGGGTTTGTCTTTAGAGGAACAAGGATTACATGACAATTATCGCTGGCAAGATGCTTACTTTTTGTTGAAGGCCCTTAACTTAATTCCTGTGATCACCTTTTTGGTGTATAGCGGGAAATCGGACTTCATCATCCAATCGTAATAGGATTGTTCTTTTGCAAAGACAGATTCAACCGTCTGGCCTTTGTATTTGCCAAAGTTGAAGATCTCTTCGTTTTTGTCGTTGTAGATGATTTGTCCGGCCAGGTCAGCAAATTTCGTGTGATAAGAGAAATCATGCAATGCCTGTATGTCATTGTGGATGGGGGTTTGCTTGCGGCCGAAACGATCTTCATATTCAACACCCTCATAACGATCGATCTGGGCTTTGAGGATTTCATAGGTTGCCAGGGTGTCTGCTTCTGCGCCGTGGGCACCAACAAGATCCTGGTCGCAGTAAAAGCGGTAGGCGGCACGCAGGTTACGGGGTTCCATTTTGTAAAAGATGTTGAGCACATCCACAAAACGTCTGCCTTTAAGGTCGAAGTCGACATCTGATCTCAGAAACTCCTCTGCAATGAAGGGGATGTCGAATTTGATGGAGTTAAAACCCGCCAGGTCACAACCTGCGATGAACTGCAAAACCTCATGCGCTACTTCTTTGAAGGATGGCATGTCTTTTACATCCTCATCGGTGATGTGATGGATGGCCGTACTTTCTTTAGGAATGGGCATGCCGGGATTGATTCTTTGGGTCCAGGTTTTCTGGCTGCCATCGGGATTGATGCGGTGTACACAGAATTCCACAATACGATCCGTCACGAAATTGATGCCGGTTGTCTCTAAGTCAAAGAAAATGATGGGTTTATCGAGTTTTAGTTCCATTCAGACTGGGCTTGAAGTTGTTAAGGGTGATATGGTAAATGTCAAGGTCGCCCATTCCTTCCTTGCGTCTCGCGGAGATCCAGGCGGACTCGTACTGATTTGTGAATGAGATGCTAAGGTTGTTTTCAGGCGTATTGACAGGATATCCAATGTTTACTGCTTTGTCAAAGGTAGCGTTTTCGGCATACCATCCGGCAAAGAAAATGTCGAATCCTCCCATGCTGTTGTGCCCTTGTGAGGCAAAGAAGATGAATTTCTGATCGGGGCCAATGGCTGGGAAGTCCTCGTCATAGGCAGTGTTGATGTTGGGGCCGGCGTTGATAGGAGCTGACCAGGCTTTGCCTGCTTTCCTGCAATAGTAAATGTCACTTTTTCCAAATCCGCCTGCCCGGTCACTGGCGAAGAATAGTGTTTGACCATCAGCACTAAGGCAGCCGGATGAGGTGACAGTTTTCTGCAAATTGACCTGACTACCGGGAGAAACAGCCTTCTGGAAATTCTTGCCTTTACGGGTAGTAAGCAGGATCTCGTTCTCAACGGCAGGGTTGACCTGGTATAGCATCAGTTGGTTTCCATCGCCAGCCAGCCAGGTACATTCATCCACGAAATTTGTGTTCAGCGGAGGGCTGAGCCGTTTGGGTTTTTTCCAAGTCTGGGCTTCTTTTTCTGTTAAAAAAATGTCAGAGGTGGGATAGCCATCATAATCTGCCAATCCACCCAGGTTTCCTTCACGTTTTGAGGTAAACACAAGCATATTTCCATCTGCCGAGACGAAGGGATTGTAGTCGGGAAAAGATGAATTAACAGCAGGACCGGCATTTTCAAAATCTACCTCAAGTGGATGTTCCAGCAATGCCATGGCGTTGTTGCACATTTCAATCTGTCTTTGAGCACTGAGTGCGTTGTTGTCTTTTCTGGGTTTGTTGTCCAGGTACTTTTGAAAGGCAATGATGGCTTCCTCAAAGCGAAAACTATATTGACAGGCCCTTCCAAGGTCATACCAGTTCTGCCCTTCGGTTTTGCTGTTGGCAGTGACTTTCAGGAGCAGGGACCTGGCTTTTTCCTTGTCAATGTTGGTGTTGAGGTAGCAGATGGCCAGTTTGCGGCTGTAATTCAGGTCGTTGCTGTCCTGCTCCCAAAGAATTTTAAATTCATCCAGGGCCTGGATGTAGTTGCGGTCTTTGAAGAGCTGATTGGCATAAGCAGGCTCGGCACTGGCTTTTTGTCTGCCGGATTTCTGCGCAAAAGTCAAGGAATGTATTAGCAGAAAAAGAAAACAGCACATGATAAGCCTCTTGCTTTTCATGTGCTGTAATATAATGATCATCAGGAAGTTCTTAGATTCCCTGGTTGGTGTCGAATTTCTCAAGCAGCTCTTTCATGCGGTAAATGAATTTTCCGCCGAGGGCGCCATCAATGACCCGGTGGTCATAGGACAAGGAGAGGTACATCATATGCCTGATGCCAATGGTATCGCCTTCAGGAGTTTCAATGACGACGGGTCTTTTGGTGATGCTGCCAACGGCAACGATGGCCAATTGTGGCTGGTTGATGATGGGAGTTCCAAATACAGTTCCGAATGAGCCCAGGTTTGTCAGTGTGATTGTTCCGGCTGAAATGTCATCAGGTTGTAATTTGTTGTTGCGTGCTCTTTCTGCGATGTCATTGACGTCTTTAACGATACCGAGCAGGCTTTTCTGGTCGGCATTACGAATGACAGGAACGATGAGGTTACCACTAGGCAGTGCTACGGCCATGCCAACATTCACGTTTTTCCTGAGGATGATTTTATTGCCGTCGACAGAAGCATTCACCATAGGGAATTCCTTGATGGTGCGGGCGATGGCATCGATGAAGAGGTGGGTGAATGTCAGTTTCTCGTTTTCCCTTTTCAGCAAAGTATCTTTCACTTTATCACGCCATTTCACGATGCGCGTCATGTCGACTTCCACAAAAGAGGTGACATGCGGAGAAGTATGCACAGAATGAACCATGTGGTCGGCGATGATTTTGCGCATGCGGTCCATTTCGATGATCTGATCGCCGGCTGCAGTATTAACTGGAGGAGCAGCAGCGGCTGAAACCTGAACAGCAGGAGCTGAGGCAGGGGCAGCGACAGGCTTACGGCCTTTGCTGAGATAGTCGAGAAGGTCTGTCTTCGTAAGTCGGCCTTCTTTTCCTGTACCAGGCACTGTTTCCAGTTCTTTTAGACTGATGTTTTCTTTTTTCGCGATGTTTTTAATCAGTGGAGAATAGAAACGGTCTGATTCTGGCTGTTCAACAGCAACAACAGTGGCTCTGGCCGCCGCCGGGGCTTCGGCAGTTACTGCAGGCGTTTCGGCTTCAACAGCGACAGGAGCAGGGCTGCTTGCTGCGGCAGCATCTGTTTCTATGTGTGCGATGATTTCGCCAACAGGCACGACATCACCTTCCTTAAATAACAATTTCGTCAGTATGCCTTCAACAGGGGAGGGGATTTCAGAGTCGACTTTGTCGGTCGCAATTTCAACAATCGCGTCATCTTCGTTGATCTGTTCTCCTTCTTTTTTGAGCCAACGGGTGATAGTGGCTTCAATGATGCTCTCGCCCAGTTTGGGCATGACAATTTCAAACTTTGCCATGAATATGATAATTTATTTCTGGTTATTCAAATTTTGCGCAAAGGTAATAAAAACGAGCTCATCGCCCCAATTCACGAAAACCTTTACGCAGGATGTATAAGTCGTTGCTGATCTTATAGTCACGGGAATACAACAGATTAAGCTTCTCAATTGTTTCGTCGTCGAGGATTTTATTTGGAAAAGCATCAAGCGGACTCAACACACCTTGCCGCAACAAAGGGAGTTTGTGTTTCATGTTTTTACCGCCAGTATAGAACCCAACCCAGGTACGACGCTGCAGCAGGATAAGGAAAATGTTTTTTAAAAGACCCAAAGGACGCTTTACCAGGAAAATGACGACTGGGCTAAGGGCAAGTAGCATCAGGCTTACAAGGATGTCAGTCAGCGCCTTTTTGCGGCGGTTTCCAATCCTGTTGATGGAGTCGATGTCGACAATATACAAATCGCCTGGTGTGTTAATACTCTTACTGCCAATGATGGAAAGGCTTTCTGGTGGCGCAATCTTTAGATCCACGCGCAGGTCCTGGAGTTCAGACATCTTGTCCATGATCAGGCGTGCCGGGATGTCTTTCCCACAGAAGATCACTTCATCAATCCTGTAAATCTCAATAATCTCATGGATTTGATTGATGTGACCAATAAAGCCTTCGTCTTTGGCCAGGGTTGCGGCCGGGCTTACCAGCCCGATAAACCCGATATCAGGCAAAGCATTTCTCACCAGGGCGGCAACTCTTCCGGCTTCTTCTTTTTCGCCAATGACAAGGATTCTGCGGTTCAGGCCGGAGTCGAGACGGTATTTCCTGATTTTGAATACATGATGCAACAGCAACCTGAGAGAAGGTGCCGCCACCAGGCACCAGGCAAAGCTCATCAGGATCAAAGCCCGTGAAAACCGCAATGACTCAGGAAGCAGTGAATACAAAACGAGGATGATCAGGGTGCCCAGCGATAGTCCTTTTGCAATTTTTCCCAGGCTGATGGGCTTGTCGTAACCACCCGTCATCACCATGGTAAAAATCCATACAAGGATGTAGGAAGGCACCTCATAATACAGAAATTCAGGAGGATAGCTGCCTCCCGGACCAAAGATCTGCTGTTCCCATATTTCCTTCAACACAAAGATGCCGGCGAAAAATAGTAAGGCATCGGCCAAAGGGATCAAAACTCTGTTTAAGACGCGGGAGATCACTGCTGCAAAGGCCCGAAGGTAGATGGCAACATGAATCAGGAAGGAAAACAGCCGGGCATGCTGCTGTGAGAAGTGCTTTTTTGCAAAGATGATCATCGCCTGGTAAAAGACGAAGACATAATTAATGCTGCTTTTCTTGGTACTCTCACCTTTATAATGAACAATGCGGGTTTCCGGGAAATAATAGTTTTTATAACCTGCAAGCTGAATGCGGTAACTCAGGTCGATGTCTTCTCCATACATAAAGAAGTTCTCATCGAGCAGACCTGTCTTGTCCAGCGTAGCTTTTCTCAGCATCATAAAAGCGCCGGAGAGGATGTCGACCTCATGTATCTTATCAGGATCCAGGTAACCCAGGTGGTACTTTCCAAAAGTTCTGGATTTGGGAAACAAAGCCGACAAGCCCGAAATTTTGTAAAAAGCAACCCTGGGTGTCGGTAGTCCGCGTTTGGATTCTGGCAAAAATCTACCTTTTCCATCGATCATCCTCACACCCAGGGCACCAGCCTCTGGATGCGACTCCATGAAAGCCAGGGTTTTGCTGAAAGTATCTTGCTCAACAATGGTGTCGGGATTCAGTAACAACACAAATTCTCCCCTGGAAATCTCGATGGCTTTGTTATTGCCTCGTGAAAAACCCAGATTTTCAGCGTTTTCGATCAGGATTACTGTGGGGAATTTCTCCTTCACCATAGCACAGGACCCATCAACACTGTTGTTGTCGACAACGAAAATCTCGGCATCCAGTCCACGGCAGGCCTTGATCACCGAGTGAAGGCACTGTTCCAGGAAATACCTGACATTGTAATTGACGATGACAACACTAAGCTTCATTCAAAGGATCCGCTAATTTGAAGGCAAATATAAGGCTGCTTAGCGGAATACAAAGAAATGCTTAATTTTGAACAATGAAAGTAGTACGAAAATCTCTCTTCCTCTTCCTGGCCCTCCTGGTTTTGGGCGCTTGCAAAAATGCGCCTGAAAAAAGCAATACCCAAAAAATTGCTGTCAGCATCCTTCCTTTAAAATACTTCGTCGAAAGGATAGGAGGTAAGGATTATGAAGTCAATGTACTGGTACCACCCGGATCCGGACCTGAGACCTGGGAGCCTTCTCCCAAAGACATGGCTGCACTGAGCAGCGCTACATTGTTTTATTTTACAGGATATCTTGAATTTGAAGTGTTGTTGGCGGGCAAGCTCTCTGCAAGCGGACCCAAACCCGTCAATTTAAGTGGCGGTGTTACGCTCATCCAAAGCGAAGAATCTGCAGCTGAGGCACATGCAGGCCATGCCCATTTCAGCGGCGTTGACCCGCATTATTGGGTGTCCCCGCTTGAAGCAAGGGTAATAGCAGGACATATACAACAATCACTCTCAGTACTGAATCCTGCCAAAAATGAATTTTATGCTGCCAATTATCAGGCTTTTATGAAGGAATTGGACAGCCTGGACCGTTACATTCACATGAAACTTGATCCCAAAAAGATGCGCAGTTTCATCATCTATCATCCCAGTTTGGCGTATTATGCCCGAGATTATAATTTGATTCAGCTTTCATTGGAATCAGAGGGCAAACAGCCTTCAACCATGCACATGAAGGAACTGGTCGACCTTTCCAAAAAGAATGAGATAAAGCAGATCTTTGTACAGAAGCAATTCGACAGACAGATAACAGCCTCCCTATCCAAAGAGATAGGCGCTGAACTCATCACCCTGGATCATCTTTCTCCGGATTGGCTTAACAATATGTTTCTTATGACTGACCAGATCGCAAATAGCCTGCATGAATAAAATCCTTTCCATAGAATCTGTCAGTGCCGGTTATGGTGGAGAGATCATCCTGAAAGATGTGAACCTGGAGATTTCCGCACATGACTTCCTCGGGGTGATTGGTCCTAACGGTGGTGGCAAGACCACCTTGCTGAAAGTGATGATGGGCCTGATTAAACCTGTGCGTGGCAAGATTATTTTTACAGATGGGAACGACAACGATCAGCGCAACCTCTTTGGTTATCTGCCACAAGTAAGCAAAAGCGACAACAAATTCCCCATTCCGGTCATGGAAGTAGTGTTGTCGGGGCTGAGCAAAGCCGGGAAGTGGATGAATATTCCGACCAAAGCCGACAAAGAACTGGCCAGGGCCATCATGGAAAAGACTGGCATTCTGGGGCTTCGCGACAAAGTCATTGGTGAACTCAGCGGTGGTCAGATGCAACGCGTATTCCTGGCCAGGGCCATCATCGCTTCGCCACGATTGTTGGTGCTGGATGAACCCAATACTTATGTTGACAGCAATTTTGAAAAGGACTTATATGAATTGCTGATTGAACTCAACAAAGAAATGGCGGTCATTGTCGTCTCTCATGACCTGGGCATGGTGTCTTCCTATGTGAAAACCATCGCCTGTGTCAACCGCGGATTGCATTACCATCATTCCAATGTCATTACTGAAGAATTGCTGACTGCCTATAATTGCCCGATCGATCTCATCGCCCATGGCGACCTTCCACACCGTATCCTGAAAGAACATAGCCACCATGATCACGACCATCACTGAGCTGCTCAGCTATGACTTCTTTCGCCATGCCATCCTGGCTGCCCTGTTGAGCAGCATCGTTTGTGGCATCATCGGAACCTACATCGTAGCAAAAAGACTCGTTTTTATCAGCGGTGGCATTACCCATGCTTCCTTCGGAGGTATCGGCATGGCCTATTTCTTCGGTCTTGACCCCATCCTTGGTGCAGCCGTATTCGCCTTGTTATCAGCCTTTGGCATAGAATTTCTGTCAGGGAGGGTGCAGGTAAGACAGGATTCCGCCATTGGGGTGTTCTGGTCACTCGGGATGGCGATCGGGATTATCTTTATTTACCTTTCTGCAGGTTATTCTCCCAACCTGATGAGTTATCTTTTTGGTAGTATACTTACAGTTAACACATTGGACCTGTGGTTGATGTTGTTGTTGGTAGTCGTGGTGGCCGTGTTTTTTATCTTGTTTTTCCGAGCCATCCTCTACATCGCCTATGATGAAGAATATGCCCGTACGAAAAGAATGCCGGTGAGCCTGATGAATTACCTCATGCTGAGTTTGGTGTCTTTAACTATTGTGTTGAATATAAGAACAGTAGGCGTGATTCTTGTGATTTCCTTCCTGACATTACCCCAGATTACAGCCAACACATTTACCCAGGATTTTCGTAAATTGATTTTTTATTCCATCCTGATCGCTATGATAGGCTCTGTGAGTGGACTATTTATTTCCTATTTTCTCAATTTGCCTTCTGGTCCTGTCATCATTTGTGTTTTTGTCGGTATCTTTGCCATGGCGAAATTATTACGTTGGTTACTCATTCGTTTACAGTTAAATAGGGTTTAATTTTTTTAGTTTTTAAGATGATAAAGACGCTTCGGCTCATTACGATATTCCTGCTGTTTCCTGTTTTAGCATTTTCTCAGAATTTCCCGGGATGCTATTGGGTGCATTTTACTGACAAGGACAACTCGGCATTTTCCATCAGCAATCCTGCTGCTTTTCTCTCTGCCAGGGCCATTGCGCGCCGCACCCAGCAAGGGATTCCGATTGTGACCAACGACCTGCCTGTTAATGCTGCTTATGTGAATGGTGTTTTGGCTACAGGGGCCAAATTGCATGGCAGCTCCAAATGGCTGAATTCCATCACTGTATATTTGGATTCAAGTAGTCAATTGACACAAATTATTGCCTTGCCTTATGTGGCAGCAACAGAGTTTACAAAGCCCGGTGCAAAGGCCCAGCCCAAGCCCTCCGATGACAAAGGCAAATGGGCTTATCCAACTTTTGGAGAACCCATGAATAAAGCCACTGCTGTGGTTCATAAACCGAAATCCTCCCTTAGTCTTGACTATGGGATGGGGTACAACCAGGTGCACCAGATCAAAGTAGATGCCTTGCATGACATGGGTTTCAGGGGAGATGGCGTCGTTATCGCCATTCTGGACGGAGGTTTTACCAATGCAGATAGTATTGCTGTTTTCGACAGCCTTTGGTTGAATGACCAGATTCTCGGTACCCGTGACTTTGTTTCTCCTAAGTACCCTGATATTTTTGGTTCTTCATCCCATGGCACCAATGTCTTGTCTATTATGGGAGGCAACCTTCCCGGACAACTTGTTGGTACAGCACCTAAGGCAAGTTTCTATTTGCTCAGGTCAGAGGATGTGGGTACTGAATATAAAATTGAAGAAGACAACTGGGCCAGTGCTGCAGAATATGCTGATAGTTTGGGAGCAGACATCATCAACTCTTCCCTGGGTTACAGTGTGTTTTTTGATGCCACCATGGATCATACCTATGCTGACATGAATGGGAATACCGCAAGATCTACCATTGCAGCCGACATTGCCGCCTCCAAAGGCATCGTCGTATGCAACAGTGCCGGCAATTCCGGGGGCAGTGTTTGGCAGTATATTGGTGCACCTGCTGATGGCGATAGTGTCTTTACCATTGGTGCTGTTGATGAGTTTGGCGGTTATGCCGGCT
>Ga0247840_10003741_pt1 | contig 25216 bp, 18 predicted proteins | sample LaCruzMarch2015__FD_192404 | JGI IMG/M metagenome (GOLD analysis project Ga0247840, IMG submission 192404) | Freshwater microbial communities from meromictic Lake La Cruz, Castile-La Mancha, Spain - LaCruzMarch2015_17m | ecosystem: Environmental > Aquatic > Freshwater > Lake | place: Spain...
GTGCATTATCTTTTATTACTTGCCGCTTAAATGCAGAAAAAGGAGATTTTTTAGATACTGCATATTTAATTTTGGCAAGCGTTAGCTCATCTTTTTCGGCTAAGAGTAAATCATCAAACTTATCTATTTCTTGCCTAATTTTCTCTCGAATATTACCAGCCTCCATTACTCGATTAGTAAGATTGGTCGGGTCTTTGCCTGAATATATTTGATTCAGTAATTTAGCGGTATTCTCTGATTTGTCATTTGTATTCGCAACAGAAATATTAACCGCCTCTTTTGGAAAACTCACAAAATCGTAACGTAAACTATTATAAACATCATCATTTGCACTAGTACAGTCTAATAAGGTATCTTGATTACTACCTTTCGTACCATTACAATGCCCACAGCAGAAAAAAAGATTGTCCCAATCAAATTTTCTATCCAAGTGTGTACCATTTAAATGCGGTAAAAAATGATCTACCTCTATTTTGCTGATTGCTTTTTCTTCACATAAATAACACTTATTATAAAAGTCTTGCTTTAAGCACTCTAGTACATCTGGCTTATTATATTCGCCACTTGATTTTAATCTTTCAGTTGCTAAACTAGCTGGTGCTGATTGACTTCGTACAACATTAAACATTTGCTCTTCCATATTTGACAATTAACTGTTTTACATGGGTAGCTAATTCTGGAGAAATATTTTTACCAATCGATAATAACGAATTTTCCAACGCTTTTAATTCATCTGTTTCAGTATCAATTAGCTGTTCTTTTTGTTTTAGCTCTTCATAACGCTGCATTTTTTGCTTCACTATTGTCGAATATTGATCAACATCAAAATAGTTTTCAACAATTCCATCCCATGAGTAAGAGGACAAATCTTCAACTAATATACGATTTTCTAAATCATAAATAACCGCATTATCAACCGATTGCAATACAAACGGCGAATGGCTGGTAACTATAAATTGTACATTAGGAAAAAATGTCGTTAGGATCGGCAAAATATTTTTTTGCAATTCCACATGTAAATGAGTTTCAATTTCATCAATTAATACAATACCCTCAACATCATAAGCAAAATTGTGATTTTTCTCCATCCGTAACATTAATTCAGTTACCATAGCAATAACGGCTGAATAACCACTCGATAACTCATTCAAAGTAAATTTTTCGCGATCTTTGGCTTGAATATAAAATTTATAATTCACATAATCAAAATCAAGGATTAAAGTGTCATCACTAAAAATCTGTTGCAGTAATTTTTCAAAATTATTAAACCAAGTATCTATTTTTTGAATAATATCTTGGCTGTTCATCTTTGATTCAGACACCGCAAATGATTTTTGAGTTTTTAGATTGACTAAATATTGTAAAAACTGATTACTTGCATTATTACCCGCTGTATCAATTTGATAAATTGCTGCTGGTTCAAATTTATTTGGACCTTGTGGGTCTTGCATTGTATTGATGCGATTAGCCCCAAAATAAGCCAAAATAAATTGGCCAGAATCATATAAATTTATTATTGATACAATATCAGAAAATAACGGATGAATATCCATTATCTCCATAATGTTCGGGCTATTAATCTCCTGCTTCCACTTAGCAATATTTGTTTCATGCTGAGATTTTTGTATTTGCTCATCATCAGTTAGTATATTCTTATGGTTTAATTCATTTAATGTAGGTGAATATAAATCAATACTATTTTGCAATATATTTATATTATAATATTTTGTGATATTATTTAAAAAATCCCGCAACTTTTCTAAGACCGAAGTTTTACCACTGCCATTTTTACCAGTTAAAATTAGGTGCCTTGCTTCATTTTTTGACAGCGGGATATTTATACCCTCAAGATGACGAATCTTTTTTATTTCTATATCCGTAATAAAATATTTCATAAATTAACCTTTATATACAATCAACATTACTATTTAACATCCTGTTCAAGCATCAGTAAGTAACTATCAATGCTTTCATCTACAGCTTGGCAAATGACTTGATAAAACTTATCTAATTGGTTATCATTTTGTGCAGTTTCTAATGCCAAAATATATTCCGCACGATTGGCGATGCGAATAATTGCAGGTGGATAGCCACTTTGTAACAAGATCAAATTCATCAACAATCTGGCAGTTCGACCATTCCCATCAATAAAAGGGTGAATAGTCACAAATTCATAATGTGCTTGTGCCGCCCTAATAATTGGATGCTCATTGTTACCACTTAAATTAGCAATAAATTCCTGCATAGCATTATCAAGTTGTAATGGATCGGTAAAATTTCTGATCCGCCCATCACTCAAACGCACACCAACCAAGGTATCACGAAGTTTACCCGCGTATTTGTCATCAATTCCACGTAAAATCAACCCGTGGATGTCTTTAATATCGCGTAGCGTAATTATTTTATTCTTGCTAAGTTCTTCAATAAAATCTATCGCATACTTATGATTGATAACTTCCAAATGCTCATTTAATTTTTTACCACCAATTGTTAGTCCCTCATTCAAGACTAATTTAGTTTCATTAAAGGTCATGGTTGAACCTTCAATTGCATTTGAATTGTACGTTAAATCAACATCAAAGATTCTTTTGATTCGCAATAACTGTTCACGACTAAATGGGCGTTTACTATCCAAAATTACTTTATGAGCTTCAATTTGCTGAATTAAATCTGTAATATTCTTTTGCATGTTTTTAATCTTTAAAATTATTTTACTGTGGTTTGATTCTTCTTAAAATTCTCCGCTTGCTCAAAAATTTCAACATACACCTCATCTCGCTCAACTGGTGGGTAGCCATATTCATCCAGCAAAAGAATTAAACCGACCTTTAACGCTGATTTAATATCATCGCGTTTGTTCCAATCAGGAAATTTGGCTTGCCCATCAACAAGATCTTTAACGGCTTTGGCTAACTCAATCATTTTATCATCAGGATATTTGAAATCATACTTTATACATAGTTCTTTCAGAATATCATAAAAAGCTTTTTCTTCAAAATTAATGCCTAATTCGTCACCCGCAGAAAACTCTTTGTGAACCTGCCAAATTAATTCAGTCAAAGCATCTGCCATTTCTTCATAAACTTCACTTCTTAGAATATCATTGGCTTCCCGATCATTATAGCGCTCAACCAAGGCTTGCATTTTTTTGGTAAAGTCCATGCCTTTTATACGATTTATTTTCTTAACTTCGCCAATTGCTTTAGCAAGTAATTGCTGTAATAATTTAATTTTAGTATTTGGTAATTTTATCTTATCAATTTTAGCCAAATAATCTTCATCAAAAATATCTTGCTCAACCGTATGCTCATCACCGAGTTTAAAAATTTCTTCTACACCATCGCTTTGTAACGCATCTTTTACCATTTCACGAACTTTAGCATTCATCTGTGCTGTATCGGGAGCATTGCCTTTGGTTAGTTTAAATAAAATTGAGCGAATGGCTAAATAGAAGTGAATATAATCTTTTTCTGATTGGGTCAACTGTTCACTTCCGGCACAAATATCATAAGCGGCTTTTATGCGTTTAACTAAGCCCATAAAGCGAGTTTCAAACTCTTTGGTTTGCTGGACATGCTCGGCGGCTAAATTTAAGGTATTTAGCTGTTGAAGAGGTGTACCAGCAAAATATTTTGAATTGTCAAAAGGATGAAATAACTTAGCTAACAGATCTAAATGATTTCTGACTATGATGATAGATTCAACAACATCTTCAAAATTATCTTTATCGCCTTCGCTATATTGCTTGAGCGCCAAATTCATTTGATTTTTGATACCGATATAATCGATAACCAAGCCTTTATTTTTACCATTAAAATTGCGGTTTACCCGTGAAATGGTCTGAATCAGATTATGACGTTGAATGGGCTTGTCAATATAAATACTATCCAAAAATGGCACATCAAAACCAGTCAGCCACATATCAACGACAATCGCAATTTTAAAATTCGACTTTTCGTTTTTAAATTGACGATCAAGTTCTCTGCGATATTCTTTAGTGCCACACAAATCATAAAGCTCTGGCGGATCGTTTTGCCCGCGAGTAGCAATAAATTTAATTCGTTCGATTGGCTTGAGTTCTCGTTTGTCTTTGTCGCTAAGTTCCGCCCCCTCTTCGGCAGCACGAACTTCGCTCCATTCCGGGCGGATAGCAACGATATTTTTGTACAATTCATAGGCAATTTCACGAGTACTACACACAAACATTGCCTTGCCTTTTACGGTTGAACCTTCTGCCAGCCTAGTTTCATAATGACTGACAAAATCCTCGGCAACGGCTTGCAAACGATCAGGATCGCCAATAATGGCATACATTTGTGCCATTTCTTTTTTGCTTTGTTCAATCTGATTTTCATTACTGCCAATCTCAGCACATCTCGCGTAGTAATCTTCAATTTCTTTAAGCTTGGAATTATTAAGGATAACTTTTGCGGCTCTGCCCTCATAGACAATTCTAACCGTAATTTCATCTTTGACCGACTCAGTCATGGTATAAGCATCAACCACTTTACCAAATACATCCAGCGTTGCATCTATCGGTGTCCCAGTAAAACCAACGAACGTCGCATTGGGTAATGAATCATGTAAATATTTGGCAAAACCAAAAGTTTTAGTAACGCCTGTATCCGTAACTTTAATTTTTTGATCCAGATTTACCTGACTACGATGTGCCTCATCAGAAATACAAATAACGTTAGTCCGCTCAGTTAGCAGCTGAATATCTTCCGTAAATTTATGGATGGTAGTTAGAAAAACACCACCGCTTGGTCTGCCTTGTAGTTTAGCCCTTAAATCCGCGCGACTGGCTACGCTTTCAATATTATTATCACCAATAAAATTTTTGGCATTTACAAACTGAGTGGAAAGTTGCTCATCTAAATCGCTGCGATCTGTTATCAAGACAATAGTTGGGCTGGCAAAATATTCACTTTTCATCAACAATCTGGTCAGATAAAGCATCGTAAAACTCTTGCCACAACCGGTTGCACCAAAGTAGGTTCCGCCTTTACCATCCCCAGCTGGCTTTTGTGCTTGCTTTATTTTGTCATATAAGGCTCGTGCAGCGTAATATTGCGGATAACGGCAAACAATTTTCTCATTTTTCTTGGAGCTATCGGGAATATAGATGAAATTTTGGATAATATCACGCAAGCGGTCTTTGTGAAACATACCCTGAATCAGAGTAAACATACTATCAATGCCATCGACATCTTTGGCTAATCCAGCAATTCTCCGCCAAGCATAGTAAAATTCATAGGGAGCAAAAAACGAACCAGCCTTGTTATTTACGCCATCGCTAATGATACAAAAAGTATTGTATTTAAAGAGTTCAGGAATATCGCGCTGATAACGAACCGTTAATTGGTTGTAAGCATCGTAAATGGTAGCCTCTTCACGAATCGCGCTTTTAAATTCAAATACCACCAAAGGCAAGCCATTAATATAGACAATCCCATCGGAAATACGCTTGGATGTTCCGTTAATTTCCAACTGATTAACAAACTTGTAAATATTATTATCTACTGTTACGTGTTCTGCGCCAAATTGACTAGGCCTATTTAGCCCAGTATAATTGATAAGCTGAATATACAGATCTTTTTGATTACGGTCTTCTCGTTTAAGAATAAAACCATCTGAGAGCATCCGCAAAAATGTTTTATTACTTTCATAAAGATCAGAAGCAGGTAGCGATTTTAATTGTAAAATAATCGAATTAACTTCATTATCTGTAATGCCTTGTGCTGCATATTGCGCTAAAAGAAAACTCCGCAAATCTTCCTCAATTAATACCTCATCAGGATTGCGGTCAATAGTCGTACCCAAGCAATGATGGAATCCTTCCTGCTCAAGTAACTCGACAAACGCCCGCTCTAGTTTTGGTTCAGTAAATTTCATACTCTACTTTCAATTTTTATATTTACGGATGTCATTAATTTAGTTGGTTTTTCTTTTGCAGTGCTTTAACCGCACAATCAAAGTCTGACTCAATTTTTTGGGTTTTATTAAATTTTTCATATTCGCTAACGGCTTTTTCTTCGGCTTGTTTTGCTGAAATCGTTCCTTTACCATCCAGAACCTTGTACTCATTAAATTCTAAAAATTTATTTACGCTTAAAGCAAATTGCTCCATAGTAAAGGTATTCCGGTTTTCAATGATGCGCTCAATGTAATCAAAAAATCCACCGACTGCGCGCTCTAGGCTTTTTATTTCCTGTTCACTAAGATAATTTTTTGCAATTTTACTATCCGATTTTAAAATTCTGCCATTGGGTGCATTTTTCCATGTTTGCAAGCCCATAAACTCTTTATTGGCATCGGCATTTTTAAAAACAATTTCAGCTGCGGTTTGTCCATGTATGGCAAAATGAAATTTGTTTTGTACTGACGCATAAAATTCTTGAGTAAGATCAGATTTGGAGTCATAGTCAATACTGCATTCGGCAAAAATATCAGTGATTTGCTGATAAACTCTGCGCTCACTGGCACGAATTGAGCGAACACGCTCTAACAGCTCACGAAAATAATCTTTACCAAAATAGCGACCATTTTTCAGGCGCTCATCGTCCAGAATAAAGCCTTTAATAATGTATTCTTTTAGGCTGTTAGTCGCCCAAATACGAAATTGAGTTGCTTGATGGCTATTCACCCGATAGCCGACCGAAATTATGGCATCGAGGTTGTAATATTGTACCTGATAATTTTTGCCATCATCTGCAGTTGTTTCCAAAATGGAAATAACTGCACTTTCTAGCAATTCGCCACTTTCAAAAATACTCTTCAAATGTTTGCTTATTGCTGGCACTTTTACCCCAAACAAAGCCGCAATGGATTTTTGCGTAAGCCAAACTGTTTCTTCATTTAGGATTACTTCGACCCTGACGTTTCCATTTGGTGAAGTATAGAGCAGAAAATCCGTCAGTTCATCTTTTATGCTAAGTTGTTTGTTCATGTCTAAATCAATACCTCATAAGGTTTTCGAGTAATAGTAACGAGTCTAATCAACGCTCACCTCCCAATAACCATCTTTTGCTGAACCAATCCGTTGTAATTGTTTCGATTTCTTGAGCGACTCAATATTTCTCTCGACAGAACGAGCCGTAACACCAGTTAATTTAGCAAGTTCTGGAATGGTAATTTGTGGGTTTGAACGCATCGCATCAAGTATTTTCCCCGACGTTTTCCCCGACGTTTTCCCCGACGTTTTTGTTATTTCGTGAGTTTGTGTATCTAAATAATTTTGTGCAAATAAGGTTATAGCAATACCGCCATTTTTTTCAATTATTTCTGGTTCTCTTAAACCTGCTTCTTTTCTTCTAACAGTTTATCCAAAGCATTTTGTAATAATTTTTTATCGGGTAAATACAATTGGTATTTACTTAAAAGTACTTTATTGGTTATGCTATCGGTAGCATATTCTACCAAAATATGATTTTTATGCGCACCTAAAATTATTCCAATTGGTTCATTATCGCCTTCGGTGGCTTCTTCTTTTTTAAAATAGTTTAAATACAAATTCATTTGTCCCACATCCAAATGGTCTATTTCGCCTCGTTTTAAATCAACTAAAACAAAGCATTTCAATATGCGGTGATAAAAAAGCAGGTCTAAATAAAAATGCTTGCCACCAATACTCATTCGATATTGCCGACCAATAAAGGCAAAGCCCTTGCCCATTTCCATTATAAATTGTTGCAAATTGGAAATAATTTTCTCTTCCAGTTCGCTTTCTAAATATTGATGTTGTTCGGGAATATTCAAAAATTCCAATACAAACGGGTCTTTCATTAGATCCTCCGCTGTTTCTACTATATGCCCCTCTTTTGCTAATTTCAATACGCCTTCTTTGTCTTTGCTTAGCGCCAATCGTTCAAATAATGAGCTTTTCATTTGGCGTTTCAGTTCTCGGACACTCCATCTTTCATGTTGGCATTGTTTATTGTAAAAACTCGACTCCAAATCGCTGGTTGCTTTCAATATCTCCGTGTAATGGCTCCACGTCAATTGTCCAGACAGCGTCTGGATTATTGGAAATTTGATATAAAAAAGACGGATTTGAAATAAATTAGAACGACCGAAGCCTTTACCGTAGGCTAAGGTTAAATCACGAGACAAACTATCGAGCAATTGGCTTCCATATTCGGCTCGTTGGTTACCTTTTTGCTCAAACTCCACGATGTGCTGCCCAATGAGCCAATAGGTTTGTACCAAAATAGTATTGACCGATTGCGCTGCCTGTTGGCGACCTTGTTGGAGCAAGTTGCCGATTGCGCTTATTAATTGTTGGTATGGCACTTTTTCTATTTTCATATTCTAATTTTCTACTGTTGCTAATTTTGAAAGAAGTAAATCTTTCAGTTCCGTTAGTTTTTGGTTTTCTAAATGATGATTTTCAATCAAATCAAAAATTGGCTCAACGATTCTATTGAAATCTAAAATCTTTGATTCATCAGGTTTATTAATTTCATATGAAGTAAGAAGTGTTGCATTAGCTTGTGGCTGTGCAGAACCTTCAGCATTAGACAAAATAAAATCTCTGTAAGTTGAACTATCAACAGTTAAACCTAAAAACAAATTCCATTTCAAATCTTTTGGAATTATTCTTACAAGAAAGGAAGCAAATACAGTATCTGGAAAATGCTTGTGTAATCTTTTACCATAACCTGCTGTTGCTCCAGTTCTTGCCACAACAATATCTCCTTGCTTAAGTCTATATTTTTCAAAATCACTTTTTGTTATAGTGCAGTATGGTACGTTTGCCCAATCAATATGGTTTTGTGCAATGTCTGTAATTCTTAGAAATTTGGGACCAATCTTTTCCAATGAAGCTGTTTCAGTATATCCGTATTGTGTTTGGACTAATTCATTTAGCTTAATTTTCTCACAATCTCCATTTGATACATCCACAAACCACTGCTTATAAATCGTTTGAGCGGTTTCTTCGAGCTTCTGGATCAGTCGTTGATTGAGGGTTATGCGATTTTGAATAACGTTATATTCTTTTACTATTTCGCGCTGTTTATCAATATGTGGAATAGGTAATTGCATATCGCAAAAAGCTTGCCACGATAATCCGCCTCGTACATCGGCATCGGTATAAAAGCAAGCATTGCGATCAAATTCTCTTCGAGAAAACCACATCATTAAATATTCAGGATCAAGAATTTCAGTACTACTTATTTCAAACACATCATAAGCAGGTGAAACCATAAATTCATCATCTAATTTTGACATCGCAATTGGTAATCTGTCGTCTCTACCAACATGCATTCTGTTGCAAGCAAACTGGTATTTCTTTACAAGTTTATAAACAGATAAATCCGTCCCAATCACATTGGCAACCGATGGCATAAAAAATTTATCAATATTAATCCCCAAAAGTTTTTCTGCTTTTTGCGTAGTATTTCGAACTTTTAGTTCTTGGATATAATCACCCAAACGTTTATAATTTGATTTCATAATTCACCACCATCTTCCAATTGAAGTCGGATAAATGCTTTTTCCCGTTCAATTTCTTGCACCAGCTCTTCTTCAGTTGGCAGATATGGCATATATTTTGTGGCAAATAACTGTTTGCTCTCATTTAAAACTGAATATTTTACAATCGTTTCATCTTTTTCGGCACATAGCAATATCCCAATAGTGTGATTGTCGTTTACCTGCCTTTTTAAATCATCAAACATGCGCACATACATATCCAACTGACCTACATCCTGATGAGTAAGCCTTGTCGTTTTCAAATCAAAAACATATGGATCTTTGATATAGTCTCCAATATTTTGCTCGCTATTATCATTCTGTGGTGATAGTAAATACTCTGATTTTACCGATAATACCCGTTCATAATAATGCGTATTTATGTTACGCTCTAAATTTCTAACACTCCAGTTTTGTGACGTAGATTCTTGTATATAGTACTCCCTCGCCCGCTTGTTAGCCACTCGCATTATCAGCCGATTATGACTCCAACTTAATTTGCTACACAGTGTGTAGCAATTCTCCAGATCAGGATACGTTAAATAGAATTGCCGAAAGTTTCTTAAATTTGCATAAGAAAAACCTTTGCCTAAATCTCTTGTAAGAGCGATAGAAAGATTTTTTAGAATAGATTCACCATAATTTGCTCGACTCTTACCCTGCTGCTCTTCCTCAACAATCCGCTTACCAATTAACCAATAGGCTTCTACCATTGCCGTATTAACTGCGGCATAGGCTTTTTGTCGTGCCTGCGCCAGAATCTGCTTAATTTCAGTTATATAACTCTCTGTATTATTTAATTTCATAGCCCAACTCTTTAAATACATTTAGCAAATCAGCTTTGGATTGTTCTTCGGCTTTGAGTAATTCGGCAAACTCATTTTTTAAGGATTGCATTTTTTCATCAAAATTGATATTCTCATCGCGATTGACAAATTCAATATATTTGCTGGGTACTAGAGAAAAATCTTTTTTAGCGACCTCTTCAAATGATGCAGAATAACAAAATTCAGGAATATTTTCAATCTGTTGAATTTGCCATTGGTGATAGGTGTTAGCTACTTTTTGAATATCCGCATCTGAAAACTGGGTATATTTCTTTTCAAAGGGTTCACCCATTTGACGCAGATCCATAAACAGGATTTCCTTTTCCCTATCTCGGTAGCTACGAGTTTCATTAGCAATTTGTCTGTTGTGTGATTGTTTATTTTTATTGACTATCCAGAGTGTAACGCTAATATCAGTGGTATAAAATAAATTGCGTGGCAAGACTAAGATGGCTTCCACTAAATTATTTTCTATCAATTTGCGACGAATTTTATATTCCTCGCCACCACCACTCAAAGCGCCATTCGCCAAGATAAAACCTGCCACACCATTTTCACCAAGTTTACTCACCATATTCAAAATCCAGCCGTAATTGGCATTGCTTTTCGGTGGTACATCATAGCCGCGCCAGCGTGGATCATCAATTAATTCCTTATCACCGCGCCAATCTTTTTGGTTAAAAGGTGGGTTTGCCATGATAAAGTCGGCTTTTAAATCTTTGTGCTGGTCATCACCAAAAGTATCGGCGGCTTTTTCACCTAAATTGCCGCTAATTCCACGGATTGCAAGGTTCATCTTCGCTAGTTTGTAAGTCGTATTGGTGTATTCTTGCCCATAGATTGAGATTTCTTTTTTATTGCCGTGATGAGCTTCAATAAATTTGATTGATTGCACAAACATACCACCTGAGCCACAGGCTGGATCATAAATAATCCCCTTATAAGGTTCAATCATTTCAGCAATCAGATTAACAATGCTTTTGGGTGTGTAAAACTCGCCCTTGCCTTTGCCCTCTGCCAACGCAAATTTAGACAGAAAATACTCATAGACTTTACCCACCACATCTTGTTTTGGGTCTTTGTTAGTATCAATATCATTAATCGTATCAAGTAATGAAGATAGTTTGGTTATATCTAATCCCAAGCGTGAGAAATAGTTATCGGGTAACGCACCTTTGAGGGATTTATTATTTTTTTCGATAGTGTGTAAAGCGGTATCAATTAATAGCGCAATATCATTTTGCTTGGATTTTTGGATGAGATAATTCCAACGACTAGTTTCTTCCAAAAAGAATACATTGTGCATATTGTAGAATTCAGGCATCTCAATATACTTATCTTTACCCTCAGCAGTCAATTTGGCGCGATGTTCTTCAAATTTATCACTGGCAAACTTTAAAAAAATCAGCCCTAATACCACATGCTTGTATTCGGCTGGCTCTACGCTGCCACGCAATTTATTGGCTGCTTCCCAAAGGGTTACTTCAATTGATTTTTCTTTTAATTCTTTTTTTTGTTTTGCCATTAAGCTATCTCTTATCTTCCAACAGTAATAATAATTTGGCTATTTTATCAAATATTAACTAACCTTGATTATGTGCTTTTTTATAATTATGAACAAAAGCCAATAATACCTCATTAATTTTTGTTTGATATTTATTGCTATGCTCTTTAAAAAAATCAATAATTTCCTCATTCAACCTAATGTTTACTAATAGTTTTTTAGGTTCTTGTTTGGTCATTAATTTAAACATTTCTTCCGTGGCTTCTGGAATATCGGAGTAATCAATCTCATCATTAGTCAACATATTAACTTTCTCCAAATCTGTTTTAGGTGTTTTTACAGTATTTTTCATATAATGCCTCCTCTCGGCTATTCGCTCGGCGAAATGATATTAATCTACAAATATTAGGGTGACGATTGGTATAAGCGACTGCCATTAATCTATCCCGAACAAAACCATAACCAATCATTTTTTTTTCGCCATAATCTTGTCTCGTATCTTCATAAGCCCAAAATTCATTCGCAAATAATTCTTTGGCATCATTAAAATTAAATCCATGCTTCTGCCAATTGATTTGATTTTTATTTTCATCCCACTCAAATTTCATTCTGGGTCTTTCTCTTGAGTAATTGTAACACGATACCACATACAATTGTAAACATAATTATATACACACCTTACAATTTACCACTACACCCAACGCCACTAATCCTACTCACCCCACCGCTCAATGGCTCAACCTGTATCTGCAAATTAATCCGCTCTTTGAGTGCGCCGACATGCGAAATAATCCCGATCAATTTACCATCACGCTGTAGCGAATCCAGCGCATTCAGTGCAGTTTGCAGCGCATCTTCATCGAGTGTACCAAAGCCCTCATCAAGAAACAACGAATCAACTTGCACCTTATTACTCGAGAGCTTAGACAAACCCAGCGCCAAAGCAAGGCTAATCACAAAGCTTTCACCGCCCGAGAGATTTTTGGTTGAGCGGATCTCACCACCTTGATAGTTATCGACCACATTTAATTCCAATGGTGCTTCTTTATCGCGCATCAGCAAATAACGATCTGACATATTGAGCAATTGTTGATTAGCATGTTTAACCACCATTTCAAAGGTCAAACCCTGCGCAAAATTTCTAAATTTCTTGCCATCCGCCGAACCGATCAATTTGTGTAAATTGCCCCAGCGTTGATTAATAATTTTCTGCTGACTATGCCGCGCAATAATTTCGGCTTGTTGCTGCTGGGCTTGTTCATTGAGTTTTAATTGCAAACCGTATGCACCAATTTGTTGCGTGTAATTGTCAATAGCTTGTGCCAGCTGCGTAATTTGTGCGGCTAATTCTGCCAAACTGAGTGTGGTGAGCGCTTTATTTTCTTCGCTACTAATTCGCGCCTTGATTAATTGCTGTTGCGTATTTAACTCAATTGCGGTTTGTTGCAGTCGATTCGCGCGCTGTTGAATCTCCGCAATTATTTCACGGCTGAGCAATTTCGCTTTAAAGTCCAGCTCATCGCTAAAACCCTGTGCCATTAAACTTTGCTGAAAATTAGCTTCCGTTTGCTGACGTTGTGCTTGCAAAGGCTGAAATTGTTCGGCTTGATTGGCTAGTAAGCTCTGCAAAGTGACCAATTCTTGCCGAGCTTGAGTATAATTATTTTGCGTAGTTTGATAATTACTTTCCAGTAATTCCCCGTGTGTTTGCCAATTCGCTTGTTCTTGATTGGCTTCTTTGTCCGCAAACAATTCGCGGCGTTGACTAACTAAAGCGCTTAATTCGTGTTGCAAATGCTCAAGTTCAAGCCGCGTCTGCTGTAGCGTTTGAGTAATATTTTCTTGCAGCACCACATTTTGTTGCATCTCATTGGCAAATTGATTAATCACCAGCTGCAACTGTTCGGCTTGCTGCTGCTGAGTTTGCCAATTAGTCACCCGTTGTTGAAGTTGCTGCTTAATTACGCCGATTTGCGCAAGGCTAATTGGCTCAATTGAATAAGCCAATAATTCCGTGCTCAATTGTTGCGACGCTTGCATCAGCAATTTATCGGTCTGCGCCAGTTCCTCTTGAATTTGCAATAACTGCGCGCTACTTGCCGTCTGATTGGCACGGCTGTGACTTAAGGTAATTTTCAGTGTATGTAATTTCTCAACCAACTGTTGGTGCTCGATTTTAAGCTGATTAAGCTGCTGTTCATAAGCGTGTAATTGTTCGATCAGACGCTCGTGCGCCGGAATTTGTTGCTCAAGCGCATGTAATTTCTCAACGAGTTGCGTTGACAGATCATTATTCAGCACTAAAGCATGTTTGGCACAAAGTAGCTCAACTTCCTGATTTAATTCGCTCAAATTTAACCGTACTTGCGCTTGTTGCTTCAGCACTTGCTCAATTAAAGTGCTACTTTTCGTCTGTTGGTGATTAAGCTGTTGCTGCCGCGCTAGGCTCTGAGTTTGGCGCAATTTCGCCGCCGTAATCTGCTGTTCTAGCTCATCATTATGCGGTAAGTTACTCGCATAAGGATGCTCAAGTGCACCACACAACGGACACGGTTGATTGAGTTTTAGATTCTCGCGCTCACGGGTTAAATCCGCAACTTTGCTCAATAATAATTGCTGCGCATTCAAACTATTCAACAACTCTTCCAACTCGGCTAAATATTGTGCGGTTTGCATTATTTGCGGCTCAATCTCCACCAGCAATTTATTTTCATGGATCAGCGTATTATCTAGATCCAGCGCTTGCTGCGCCAAATTAGTTGTCTCGTTGAGTAATTTTGCCAAATTCTGTAATTCAGTATGTTGTGCTTGAAGCCGAGCACGTTCCTGAGTTAAACCAAGTATGGTTTGCCCATTGGCTAATTGTGTCTGCGCTTGACTTAGCTCGCTGAATTGGTTTTGCTGCGTGGCGATAGTTTGCTCTAAGCTGTGCTGTTGTTGATTCAAACCCGTCAATTCTTGCTCAATTTGTTCGGCGCGAAGCTGCGCTTGCTGCTGACGCAAGTGATCATTCTGGCGTTTCGCGGCTAAATTTTGTAAACTATCCAAGCGCTCCGTAATACCACTTAAATCCACCAGCAAACGCGCATCATGGCTATGTTGGAGAAGATAATTGTTGACCTCAGCTAGTTGCAGCTGATGATGATTGGACTGAGTTGCAAGCTGCGTCGCTTTACCTGCTAAATCCCCCAGATTGTGCTGAGCTTCCGAGACAGTTTTAACTACTTTAGCAACTTGCGCATGGCTAGTTTCAATCTGAGTATCTAGCCGACGCACTTGCTGTAAAATTTGCAAATTGGCAGCAAACGTAACTTTATACTGATTAAATTCTTGGCTATCATTAAGTAACTTGGTATTGAAATCTGCCAGCCGCTGTTCAACTTGTGGCAATTGCTGTTGATTATTCGCTATATTGGCAGTCAATTGTTCAAGCTGAATTCTCAGCTGAGCTAAGCCAATATATACCTCGCTATTAATTGCGCTGGCCTTATGCGCCCAATCTAAAGCCGCTTCTTGCGCGGCAAAGTGTTGCTGCTGCGTGTGTAGCTCGCTCTGTTGCTCGATTAATTGGGCTAATTCTTGGCGTAAAGTTTGCAGCGTAGTTAGCCACAGTTGTTGCTGTTCACTTGCAGTTTTCTGCTGTACCGTTAGCGCTAATTGGCGTTCCAGCTCGGCTAATTGTGCACTTAATTGAGCAATTTCACTGGCATCGAAAAGCTTAATTCCCTGCAATTGCTGCTCAAGTAAGCCTAATTTATTTTCTTCGGTCGTTTTATGCTCATGGACTTTTTTTGAAATCGCACTATAAATTTCAGTACCAGTAATTTTTTCTAAAATTGGCGAACGTTCATCAGCGGAAGATTGCAAAAATTTAGCAAAACCACCCTGTGCCAACAACATTGCGCGGGTAAAATGATCAAAATCCATGCCTGTCACTTCACTAACTTTAGTCGGCACTTTGCTGAGTTTATCTTCCAACGTCAGTTTATTTTCTGGATCACTCAGATCTTCAATAACATGTTGTGCCGTTTGCAAATTACCCGCGGCCTTTTTCCGCGCACGGGTTTGTGACCACAACGTTCGATAGTGTCCAGCATTGGTTTTAAATTCTAAGCTCGCAAAACACTCACCACTTTGCCGCGACATAATTTCATTCTGGCTAGTAATCTTCCCTAAGCGTGGAGTTTGTCCGTATAACGCTAGGCAAATTGCATCCAAAATCGTCGATTTACCCGCCCCAGTTGGTCCAGTTATCGCAAAAATACCTTGTTCGGCAAATTCAGGCAGACTAAAATCTATCGTCCACTCACCGAGCAAAGAATTAAGATTTTTAAAGTGTAATTTTAAAATTCGCATTTACTCAGCCCTTAAATCAGTCAAATTTAATTCTGCCACCACTTGCTGAAAACACAGGTTTAAATCTAACTGCTGCTCATCAGGCACTTGATTGATCGTCAAACATTTACTAAATACATCCTCGGGTGTCAAGCTACTTAATTCAATTTCACCACCAAAATGTTCGGTGGACAACAACTGTGCTACTAATTGACTATTGTGGACTGTCACCAATTCCACTTGACTCTCGCGCACCAACTCATCCAAACTATGTTGTAAACCACTAAGAATCTCATCACCAGTATAATCGACTTCGACCCAAATTGATTGGGCTTGTGCAATTAAACCGTTCAGTTGTGCGCTAATCTGCGCCAAATTACCCGTCACACGCTCTAAACGCTGAAAAGTCGGCACGGGAATTTCTGTAACCTGTGCTAGCTTACCCGTAAAATCGACTTGCAGAATAATTTTAGTTTGTTTCGCCTCACCAAAGCCCATCGCAATTGGCGAACCAGAATAACGTTGCTGAGTTTTATTGGCAATGGTTTGCGCAATATGCAAATGTCCCAGCGCTAAATAATCAATTTCAGCGGGAAAATCATTACTGCCAAATTGCGCCAGTGAACCGACATATAATTCGCGCACTCCGTCATCTTTAAGCGTCTTACCACCCGTGACAAATAAATGCCCAGTGGCAATAATCGGAATATCCGATCCGAGTTCCTGCCGCCGTGCTAGAGCAATTTGACAAACTTCGGCATAATGTTGTTTAATTGCCTGCATTAATTTTAGATCTTTATCACTTGCCGATTCATTGTCTGCCAAATTGCGCAACTCTTTATCACGTAAATATGGCACGGCACACACCAACGCCATTGCTTGACCTTGACGATCCAGCAATTCCAAAACCTCATCCTGCGGATTAGCCGAAATATTCCCCAGCACATGAATTTTAAGTTGTTTAAGCAGTTCTTTGGGAGCGTTTAATAAAGTCGGTGAGTCGTGATTACCGCCAATAATCACAATGTGTTGACATTTGGTGAGGGTTGCCACTTTGCATAAAAATTGATAATAGATTTCTTGCGCCTTGTTGCTTGGCGCGGTGGTATCAAAAATATCACCCGCGACAATTAATACATCAGGTGCAAGAAGTTGGATTTGTTGAATCAGCCAATCCAAAAAGATTTGAAATTCGCTATAACGTTTCTTTAGATAGAGGGTGCGCCCTAAATGCCAATCGGAAGTATGTAGTAATTTCAAATAGCAACTCCAAAATAAAATATATTTTAATTGGCTATTGTAACATACCCCAAATTAACCACGCTAGAATCAATGCTGCAAGTGCTTGAGTTGTAACCATCTTAAGCTTATTCGCCTACTTAAATGGATAAATTACTGGCTCTACTTCCCACGCATGAACATTCCATCTAAGTCACGCATCGTTAACTTAAACCAAGTTGGACGCCCATGATTACAATAATTTGAACGTTCGGTTTGTTCCATTTCACGCAATAACGCATTCATTTCAGCCAGCGATAATTGATGATTAGCACGCACGGCACAATGGCACGCCATCGTTGATAAAATCTCCTCTTGATGCTCTAAAATTACATTTGAACCACCAAAATTAACTAAATCCTGCAATACCTCACGCACCAATTGTTCGGTTTTGCCATCGTCCAATAGCAAAGGAATAGCCCGAATCGCCAATTGTTCTTCGCCAATAATATCAATTTCAAAACCTAGCAAAGATAACTCAGCATGGTGCTGGCTCAAACTTTCCAACATCCGCGGTGTTACCTGCAAGGCTAAGGGCATCAATAATTGTTGCGCCGCAATTGCATTTGTACCGAGTTGTAACTTCAAGCGCTCCAAAATTATGCGCTCATGTGCTGCATGCATATCAACCACGATCATTCCATCTTTATTTTGCGCTAAGATGTAAACCCCTTGCAATTGTGCTAAAGCATGTCCTAACGGCGGCAAAGTAAGATTATTTTCAGCTGAATTAGTTTCTTCATCGGTAAATAAATCATTATTCATAATTTGGCGATTAATTGGAAATGAACTACCCAACCACTCACGCACTAGGTTCGGATTTTGGCTAAATTCAGTATTATTTGGATAAGTTCCTTGGGTGGCAAAACCAGTGCTACGAGTCATATTTTCAGGGCTTGAATTGGCACTCGCATAATTTTCATAATTATGATATCGGGGGAAATCTTCTGCAGCAAGAGTTGAAAGATGTGAAATATCGCGACTTGACATCTCAGCAGAATTTAAATCAGAATTTGATTGATTCATACTTACGGCTAAAGTCTTTTTTAATGAGCGACTAATAAAACTATGAATTGCACCCGAGTCTTTAAAGCGCACTTCGCTTTTACTTGGATGAACATTAACATCAACATCGGCGGCGGCAAGCGTCAAGAATAAAGCATAATTCGGTGCATGTTCATGATGTAACACACCGCTAAAACCTTGTTTAATTGCATTTTGTACAACTTTATCACGTACGAAACGCCCATTCACATAGAATAATTGCACATTTTTATTTTGTTCCAGATAAGCTGGATGATAAACATAACCAGATAAAGTTAATTCTTCACCACCGACTTCTGCTACACAAAAAGCTCGCGTGGCGTAACTACTCCCAAATAAATCTGCAACTCGTTGCATTAAATCGCTAGCTGATAAATTATAAATTTCTTTAGTATTATGACTGAGACGAAAGCCTATTTCAGGATGTGACACGGCAAGACGCTCAAAGGCTGTTTTACAATGTGAATATTCGGTTGTTTCACTTTTGAGAAATTTTTTACGCGCAGGAATATTATGATAAAGATCTTTAGCTTCAACCACACTGCCAAAATTTAAGCTGGCAGGTTTAACTTCTTGCACCTCACCAAAAATATTACTAATTTGATAGCCAACCGAATTATCCGCCAAACGACTAGCCAAATTAAACCAAGAGACCGAAGCAATTGATGCCAAACCTTCGCCACGAAACCCAAGCGTATGAATAGCATACAGGTCATCTTCACTAATTAATTTACTGGTTGCATGACGTTCAATTGCGAGTGGCAAATCTTCTGCCGCAATTCCACTACCATTGTCCGTCACCCGAATTAGCTTGATGCCACCTTCCAGTAACTCAACATTAATTTGGCTCGCCTCAGCGTCAATGCTATTTTCTAAAATTTCTTTAAGTGCTGAAGCTGGTCTTTCAACGACCTCTCCGGCACAAATTCGATTAACTAAATTATCATTAAGTTTATGTATTCTTGCATGCATAATTACTTACTCGATTTAAATTTCGTATCCCAAATCATTTTTAAGGCTGGCAACACTGACACCACCATTACAGCTAAGATAATCAATGACATATGTTCTTTAATTACTGGAATATTACCAAATAAATAACCACCAACCAAGAAAATAACCACCCACAAAAATGAAGCCACTAAACTATAACTGACAAATTTACGGTAAGTCATTTGCCCAACTCCAGCTACAAATGGAGCAAAGGTTCTTACTAATGGAATAAAGCGCGCAATAATAATCGCTTTACTGCCATGGCGTTCGTAAAACTCATGGGTTTTATCTAAAATATCTTTGCGAAAAATCTTCGATTTCGGATTTGAAAATAATTTTTGCCCAATAAATTTACCTAAGAAGAAATTAGCATTATCGCCCATAAATGCCGCAACCACTAAAATCACCGCCAATACGCCAATGTCAAGTTGTCCAGTTCCTGCAAATGCGCCTGCTACAAACAATAACGAGTCACCTGGTAAAAATGGCGTGATGACTAAGCCAGTTTCACAAAAAATAACTAAAAAGAATAAAATATAGAAATACTCATGATAATTAGTCAGCACTACGCCAATATATTTATCTAAATGTAAAACAATATTAATTAAGTCCATCATTCTAACTCTCTCCTTATAGATTAAAATAAAGGGCGTTAAAAACGCCCTTAAAACTAAGTCTAGCTAATTATTTAGCTTAAACTACGGCTTCATCCTTACGTTTAGCTGGTTTTAATAAATTCTCACGCGACACACCTAGCCACATTACGATTGGTGAAGCGACTAACACCGAAGAATAAATCCCAAATAAAATCCCGATAGTTAAAGCTAAAGCAAAATAATGCAGACTTGGACCACCAAAAAATAACATTGACAACACCATCATTTCGGTACAACCATGCGTAATTATGGTACGACTCATCGTCGCAGTAATTGCATTATTAATAATTTGCGGAACCGTGCCACCACGAATCGTACGGAAATTTTCTCGAATCCGATCAAATACCACCACAGATTCATTAACAGAATAACCAAGTACCGCCAAAATAGCTGCTAAAACCGTTAACGAAAACTCCCATTGGAAAGCAGCAAAACAGCCTAAAATGATTACCACATCATGCATATTCGCAACAATTGCCGAGACCGCAAAACGCCATTCAAAGCGCAAAGCTAAGTAGAGCATAATTCCTACACACACAAATGCAATTGCCATTAAACCATTGTTGATCAAATCACGCCCAACTTGCGGCCCAATATATTCAACACTTTTCAATTGTACATCTGGAGCATCTATTTTTAAGTGCTCAAAGACGTTGTTAGACACCGTTGAACTATTGGTTCCAGTTTTATTCGGCAAGCGCAGCATAATATTTTTGCTACTACCATAAACTTGCACCGTTGCTTGGTCCATGCCCATCTTATCAAGATCGCTACGAATTTGATCAATGTTAGCCGCTGAACTATACTGAACTTCCATTAAAGTTCCACCAGTAAATTCAACCGATAAATTCAATCCACGACTAAACAAGAAAAATATTGCTAACAGAAACGTAATTAGCGAAATACTCGTAGTTAATCTCCCATAACTCATAAATGGGATGTCTTTTTTTATCTTAAAAAATTCCATGCTATTATCCTCTTTGTCTGCTTAAATATGCAGTTTTTTCACGCGTTTATTCGCATATAAAAGCCCAGCAATACCACGCGATACAACGACCGCACTGAACATTGAAGTCAAAATACCTAAACAATGCACTACCGCAAAGCCTTTGACAGGACCAGAACCAAATGCCAACAAGGCTAAACCAGCAATCAAAGTAGTAATGTTTGAATCCAAAATCGTTGCCCAAGCGTGTGCATAACCCGACTCAATTGCGGCATGTGGTTTTTGACCATTACGTAATTCTTCACGAATCCGCTCATTAATCAACACATTCGAATCAATCGCCATTCCGAGTGCCAGCGCAATCGCGGCAATCCCAGGTAAAGTTAAAGTAGCTTGTAACATTGATAACAATGCCACCAAAAGCAACAAGTTAACCCCTAATGCAACTACTGATACCACACCAAAAGCTAGATAATAAACACACATAAACACCGCAATGGCAAGGAAACCCCACAACACTGAATGGAATCCTTTGGTAATATTTTCTTGACCCAATGATGGTCCAACCGTGCGTTCTTCAATAATATTCATTGGTGCAGCTAGCGAACCAGAGCGCAATAATAGCGATACGTCATTGGCATCTTGAACACTCATGGCGCCAGAAATTTGAACTTGACCACCACCAATTGCTCCACGGATAACTGGTGCTGTTACAACTTGACTCTTACCATGATCAACTAAAATCATTGCCATGCGTTTACCAACATTATCGGTAGTTACTTGTTTAAAGATCGCAGAACCCGTGCTATCCAAACTAATATTTACCGCTGGTGAACCATTTTCATCAAACCCAGCTTGTGCATCATTAATATTATCACCAGTTAATTCAACATCATTTTTAATCAGAATTTTACTCGTCGAACCGTCACTATGCACTTCATCCAGCAATTGGTCCCCAGTTGGAATATTACCATTCAAGGCTTGGTTTTGTGCATCCCGATCTTCATCAACCATCCGCACTTCCAAAGTTGCCGTACGACCCAAAATATCTTTCGCGCGGGCAGTATCTTGCACACCAGGTAATTCAACTACAATGCGATCGGCTCCCTGTTGTTGAATAATTGGCTCGGCAACACCAAGTTCATTAACTCGGTTATGTAAAGTCATGATATTTTGCTTAACTGCAGCTTCTTTAATCGTTTGCATTTCGGCAGCAGATACCACGATTCTAACATTCGAATCACCATCACGAACCGCTTGTAATTTAGGAAAATCCTTGGTTAGCTGATCAATTACTAAATTAGCCGTAGCTGGATCACGTAATTGAATTAAAACTGAGCCATTATCAACACTAACCGCGCCATAACGAATCTGGTTATTGCGTAAATCACGGCGCACATCACCAACATATTTATTCAGCGTTTTTTTAACTGCGGCATCCATGTCAACTTCAAGCAAGAAATGTACACCACCGCGCAAATCTAAGCCAAGAAACATCGGGTTGGCATTAATTGAACTCATCCAATCAGGAGAAGCTGAAATTAAATTCAACGCGACAATGTAATTATCACCTAAAGTTTGTTGAATTGCATCACGAGCTTTTAATTGAGTATCCGTATTGGCAAATTTAAACTTCAAGGTTTTGCCATCAAATACTTCACCAGTTGGCTCAATACCATCGGCTTTTAAACCTGCACTAACTTGGCTAATTGTATCTGGACCAACCACAATCGACGAACGACCACCAGAAATCTGTACAGCAGGAACTTCACCATAAAAATTTGGAAGGGTGTATAAAAAACCAACTATCACCGCACAAATCACAATGAAATATTTCCACATTGGAAATTTAATCATTTACTTACCACCTAAAAAATAATGAAATCAATTTATTCATTAACCAAAAATCGGCTTAATTAATAAATCAATCTCAGTAAAAAATAATTGGTCAGGAATAATCCTAACCAATTCACATCGAACTCAACTATGCTTTCTTAGCTACAGCTGTCGTATCAACTTTTCCAGAAATCGCACTACGTTGGAATTTCATAACCACGCCTGATGCAACTTCCAAATCAATAAAACCATCTTCAAGCTTAACAATCGTGCCAACCAAACCGCCAGTAGTTAAAACTTTGGTGCCTTTTTCTAGAGCAGCTAACATTTGATTATGTAGTTTCATTTTCTTTTGTTGTGGACGAATTAATAATAACCAGAACAAAACAAAGATAACAACCATTGGTAAAAAAGACATAATGCTGCTACTTGAAACGCCAGCTACGCTTGTGCCATCGGCAAATGCACTAGGAATTAATGACATAGATAACCTCAAAAAATTAAAATTAATGATAATAAACATGTATTATAATATAAATTAGCGCCTAAGCTCTGACTTTATTCATGCCCAACTTAAGTAAAACTCAGCTCTTTATACAACAAGCGAGGTCTAATTCACCTCGCTTGCCTAATAAATTTAGAGCTTAATATGCCTAATCATGATTATGTTTTTTCTCCCATTTATCGACAAAAATCGCCGACATGGTATTGGCAAAAGCATTAGTAGCACTGCGTCCCATATCCATGAAGCTGTCAATTGGCAATAAAATCAAGACACCACTCTCAGGATAACCAAAAGCGGTTAACGTGGCAGCAACCACCACTAAAGATACACGAGGAATTCCCGCAATCCCCTTTGAAGTTAGCATTAACATGAATAGCATCGTAATTTCCGTTGCCAAGCTAATATGATAACCATAGAGCTGAATAATGAAAATCGTTGCAAAAGTACAATTTAACATTGAAGCTTCAAGATTAAAAGAGTATCCCATTGGAATCACAAATCCGCTGACTTTTTTTGAAACACCAAAGCGATCTAAATTACTTAGAATTCCAGGTAGTGCAACTTCAGATGAAGAAGCCGCAAAAGCCGTGCCATACAATGGAACCAACGGGCGTAAAATTGCAAATAAGCGCTTACCGATAACCAACAAGCCAATCCCAATTAAGACCATCCAAATAATCGCTAAGCCTAAATAAAATTCTAACGCATAGACAAGGTATAGTGATAACACACTAACCCCACTCCCCATCACCAATTTGGTAATTGCAGCAAAAACTGCAAATGGAGCTAAGTACATGATGTAGCCGATAATCTTAAACATTAATTTTGACATCATATCAAAAAATTCAAAGACAGGTGCAACCGCCTCACCAATTGAGACTCCTGCGACACCAATAAACAAAGCCAACACAATCACTTGTAAAATATGATTTTCAACAAAACCCTGCATTGCTGAAGCTGGAATTACTGACTCCATGAATGATTTCAAGGTTACACCACAGGTAGTGCACACACTATTCGCAGATTGAGCAATGTCAGCAGTTGAAGAATTAATCAACACTTCATGCAACGCTTTACCAGGCTGAAACCACTCAACTAATAACATACCTAATGACAGAGAAGCAAAACCACCGATCACAAAGATAGTCATCGATTTAAGAAACATTCGACCCAACGCTTTAGCATCACCCATTTTGGCAATTCCTGTTACCAAGGTCGTGAACACCAGTGGTGCAATAATCATCTTAATTAAACGTAAAAATGCAACCGACACTAAATCAAGATTAGCCGCAATGGATTTTATTCTATTGGGATCGGTAATACCGACATGAGCAAAATGACCAACAATAACAGCCAGAACCAAAGAAATAAAAATATACGTACCAAGCCGTGATTTTTGTACTTTTTCAACCATTGCAACCCTTTCAAAATGTGTTTTTAAATTATCTGATATAATGAGTCTATTATTGTAAACGGTTTAATCATTCCACAAGAGGTTTTCATGGCTGCAACGCACAATCAAATACCGACTCAATTATTCTGGTTCAGGCGCGATTTACGCCTTAATGACAATCATGGATTATTTTCCGCTCTTAACAATGGCAAAGTAATCGCTTGTTTTGTTTGGGATCATGAATTACTAAATACAATTCAATTAGATAATCCGCGCGTTAATTTTATTCATCAATCAATTTGTGAAATAAAACAACAACTACAATTAATTGGTTCAGATTTAATCATCCTCCATGGCAATACTCAAGAACAACTCTTGAATTTACTCACTACTTACAAAATTAAAACCCTACATTGGAATGAAGA
>Ga0247840_10003743_pt1 | contig 25212 bp, 26 predicted proteins | sample LaCruzMarch2015__FD_192404 | JGI IMG/M metagenome (GOLD analysis project Ga0247840, IMG submission 192404) | Freshwater microbial communities from meromictic Lake La Cruz, Castile-La Mancha, Spain - LaCruzMarch2015_17m | ecosystem: Environmental > Aquatic > Freshwater > Lake | place: Spain...
GTGGTGTGAACAAGGTATATCTACAGCAGTACGTCGCTATTCATGAATGGGCTCACAATATCAAGACATGCTCTGTGGAATTCCTCAGGGTTCTGTGTGGCATCACACAATTCGCCTCATGAGCCGATAATCGTTCCGGCCACCCCGGGGCCGGAGACCGAGGCTTCAGCCTTGGAGGTACAGGACCAAGGCTGAAGCCTTGGACTCCAGACGGTGGCCGCTGGCCGGAACGATAATCAATGCCCGCGCCGTCGAGGTCGAGACCGCCATCGGCAGCATATGAAACTGCTGCTGGATACGATGCGCACCGCACGGGTGCGGAGTCTCCCGTGTCCTGACCACCTTCGTCCAGGGGCCGTGCCGGCCTAGCGGCAGGGCCGCCACGACGCGGTGGCGGAACTCCCGGCTATTTCATCCGGCTCCGGAACCCTGGTGATGAGGACGTAAAGCGGCCCACCCTCTTCCGGGCCGATGGGGTGATTGTTACCGTACTTATTCGGCCAGTCATTTGCGAATAAGTAGAGTTGGCGGTCCGGCCATTGTGCGGCCTCAGGTGGGGTGGTACATTCACACCCTGACCCAATCGGGAATGCTCGCGTCAAATCCTTGCCGACGCAGCCGCAAAGCAGGAACACCCGCTGCCACGGCACACGGTTCCACGGCGACAACAGCCAACTCGGCCAGCCCTCTGGGCCGCAGGTGATCCAACTGTCTTTCCATTTGCCGCTCGCCGCGAAGCGGTAACGCGCTCCCGGGGTGATCTCGATGCCACTCGGATAAAAAAGCTCTCGTGGGTCCACCGCGACGGGGGCGCAGCTTTCATTGAGGGTCAGTGGGCGCATGGTCGTCTCCTCTGACAGGGCGGACGTGATCCGCTAAGGGAACGGGGCTAGGCGCGAGTGCTTATCGCCGGCGCCGCCCGACATAGAATCGAGGGCCTTCATGATAACCCCGGCCACCCTGCCAGGCGGGAGGTCGCCGGTCCGCACAGCGGACCCTACGGGCGCGGGGCCGTAGGGTCCGCTGTTCGGACCGCCAGCCTCGCAGTCGGTGCAGAGGCCGGGATTATGATCGAGCACCCAGCGAGCGTGTCGGCTTTGCTCGCCAAGAGAACGTCAAGGGCGAAGCCGGCGCGCCCGCAAGAACCTAGGCTGCTTTCAGCAGAGCTTCCTGCAACGCGGCGGGAATCTGGATTGGGAAAAAGCGATCGCTACTGTAGCCATAGTCTTCTCCGCTTTCATCAATTACGCGAAGGTAACCGTGCGACTCCGCGGCTGCGTCGGGTATGATCTGATACAACTTACCGACTTCCAGTGAGGCTGGATAGTCTTCGTTGCTGATACAAACAGCAAAAGGAAATTGCTTTTTTTCGCTTGTGGCCATGGTTCAGCTAGTCAAGTAGCCGGAACGTTATCAACGAGCGGAAGCTATAGTTGCGGCATTTCCCAGTCCTCGATCTGCAATCCCGAGACCCGTCGAAACTCGTCGGTGCTGTGGTGTGCGCGCCGCAGCGGCTCGCCTTGCCACGCCCCCGCGGTGCGCTCAAAGAGTCCTTCAGGCCAGTCCTGCATTGCAGCGGCCGAGCCCGCTCCATCCTCGTCAAGCACCAGAAACACAACCTCCACATGCTGCGAGCGCAGTTGCTCCGGGGCCTCAATGGTTGTCGGCATGCTGTCGTAAGTCTGTTTCAAGGCCCGCATTTTCTGTGCCTCATGATGTTGTGGTCAGATGTCGGGGATCTCTGTAAATGGCTGCAGACAGTATACTGAGAGGGATTCCAGCAGCGCGCCGTTGTCTTGTGCTTCACAGACTGCGAAGACTCCCGACCCTTCTCTCTTCAAGGGCCTCTTCGATCAAGAAATCGAGTTGTCCTGCGGCGGAATCTCGTTCGATTTCTTCATCCCAAACCTGCCAGTCACGCTCGGATAGCCAGTGTGTCAGCTTCATATACTCCCGGTGCGGCAGGGCCTCGATATCAGATTTAACTTCCTCAAAGGTCTTCATGCGGGAAAGCTCTTGTATACCGTTTTAACGCGTAGGTAAGGAGGTAGAGGGTTCTGACTCCCGCCGGTGCCGAAGATGGCGGAATCGCTACGCGTTCGGCCCTACGGGCTACCGGCTAGCCCTTTACCCCTTTCCGGTGGCATTTTGAGAGTCCTTGCCGTAGAGCCGCCAGATAATTGTGTCAAGTTCGGCCAGCGTCTTCGCTGGATGAGTCGGATTCTGGAAGATAAACGAACGAAGCTTCTTGGCGATGTCGACATAAGTGGCGCCTTCCGTCGCGCCTCTAGGGGACCGGAACTTCATGGCCCTGAGGTAATCGACTACCGGTTGATTTAGTACTGGATACTCGGAAGGAAATGCCAAGCATAGCATTTCGGATAGAAAGGCTCGACGAGCCGGGTTTCCGGCGTCGGCTAGGTCATCAAGTTCCGACACGACAACATCGTCCCGTTCTGTTTCCGCTGCATCGAAGATTTTGATGAAGCTCTTGGTAAGCGCTTGGAAGTCAGCCACCTTCCCTCGGCGTTCCCATCCCTTCCCCTGCAGACGATTTCCGTGTTCCCAATCCCAAATAGTTGGGAGTACTTCAAAGAACTTCGCAGAACTGACCGTTCCCTTGGCGCACTTTCGGAAGAGCTTTAGCAGCGCCTCTTGTGTCTTCCTGTACTTCGCTAGGTGCAAGCGGCGCGCCTTGAGAAGGCTCTTTATATCACTTGGCTCTGCAAGAGTTAGTTGAATTGTCGGACCTGTCGTTGGCCTTTCGGGTGAACTTGGCTTCGGGCTAGCTGTGACAGTGTTCTCGATATAGCTCTCTATCCAATCTTCCGAAACGACCACAGATTGGCGCTCAATGTCCTTGATCCAGAGTTTGGCCTGCTGATAGTCTTGACCTGATAACTCGGTGAGCACGTTTGCTTCATAGTTTTTTGCGAACGCAGCCCGCGTTAGGTTTGACGATCCAACAAGCGCATGGGCGGTCCCGTCCCGCATAAGCCAGAACATGGCTTTCGGATGAAACCCTTGTATGTTGTCCGCAACCAAGAACTGGGACTTTCGTGCTGAAGGCAACCACTTGAGGACCTTCAAACAAGCGTCTTTCCTTGTTATCCCAAAGTCTTTTCCGATTATGATTCTGAAGGTTCTTAGACCCTTGCTCAGTTTGAGGTCATCGTTCCAATCTGTCAGGTAGGCTGAAACGACGAACAATTCCACGGCCTCCGAGAAGGCATCGCGATAGACATCCGCCAAAGTCGATTGTTGCGCGGGGGCGTGCAAGAAGACTTTCATTGGTATATTCCAAATGAGTGAGACTTCGGTGCGGGTGGCGGACGCAGAATTGCAGCCGCCTAAACGCTTATTTTAGCTCCAAAAGGCGTCAAGCCAACCGCAACTCGCCAGTCGGCAGTTTCATCGACCGGCTGAAGCCACGCAGCTGCCGACGACAACCGCGCCTGCCCGCCAGAGGCTCGCCCGCCACCCCTCAATGCCGCCGCCCGGGCCGATCGAACTGGTAGTTCTTGTCCGGATCACCGCCCTCCTGGACCGAGAACCGGGCGAACAGCACCTGATCCCCGGGCCGCAGAGACGCAAGCGTACTGAGCCCCATGTCCAAATCGCGGAAATAGAAGGTCACGCCCAGCCGCTCCGCGACCGTGCAGGCGCCGTGGGCGAAGCCGTAGTCTTTGAGCCAGAAGGCGGAGATCATCCGCCCCTCGCCCGTCCAGCCGGGCATGATCTGTTGCTGCATGGCCTCGAGCACGGTGCGGAAGCGGGTCTTGATCGCGGCATCCTTGAGCGGCCGGCCGCGGTCGCGGAAGGCCTGATCGAGCGCCAGGACGTCGAAAAAATAGCCCATCGGCTGGTCGAAGTCGGTGGCCTGCACGAGCATGGACTTCAGGTGATCGATCTTGCCGGCGAGGTCGGTTGGCTTGGTCATGCGTCTGTACCCGATTCATGGATATGGGCAGGATTCTATCGCGTCGGCGAGTGCCTCCGCGACCTGCGCCGACCGCGCTCAGTCCGGCGCCGGTTGGGCCTGCCCGAACCCCACCGGCAGGCGCCGGGCGCCCCAGGTGCCGGGGCGCGCCTCGAAGACCCCGGCGCAGGGGGTGTCGCAGGCGGCGCAGTGTCCGGCCGCGTCGAGCCCCCAGTGGCCGAGTTGGTACCAGTCCCGCTCGATCAACAGGGCCCCGCACCCGTGGCACCAGGTGCTGCCGCCCGCCGCGTCATGGCAGTTGCCGGTGTAGGCGTGGCGCACGCCGTTGCGCCGCGCGATCTCACGCGCCCGCTGCAGGGTCGCGGGCGGGGTGGGCGGGGCGTCGCGCAGCTTCCAGTCCGGGTGGAAGGCGGTGAAGTGCATGGGGACATCGACCCCCAGGTTGCCCACCACCCAGGCCGTCATGGCGTCGATCTCGGCCTCGCTGTCGTTGTAGCCGGGGATCAGCAGGGTGGTGAGCTCCAACCAGACCGCGGTCTCGTGGCGCAGGTAGCGCAGCGTCTCCAGGACCGGTGCCAGGTGGCCGCCGCAGGCCTGGCGGTAGAACTCCTCCGTAAAGCCTTTCAGATCCACATTGGCCGCGTCCATCGGCGCGAAGAAGGCCTCGCGCGCCCCCGGGCTCACATAGCCCGCGGTCACGGCCACGTTGCGGATGCTCAGTTCCCGGCAGGCGAGCGCCGTGTCCACCGCGTACTCGAGGAAGGTCACCGGGTCGTTGTAGGTGTAGGCGACGCAGCGGCAGCCCAGTTGCGCGGCGCGCCGGGCGATGGCCTGCGGACCGGCCGCGGCGGCCAGGGTGTCCTGGTCGCGGGACTTGCTCATGTCCCAGTTCTGGCAGAAGCGGCAGGCGAGGTTGCAGCCGGCGGTGCCGAAGGACAGGACCGGGGTGCCGGGCAGGAAGTGGTTGAGGGGCTTCTTCTCGATGGGGTCGACGCAGAAGCCGCTGGAGCGGCCATAGCCCTCCAGGACCAGGGCCCCGTCGCGGCAGGCGCGGACAAAGCAGAAGCCCTGTTGGCCCTCGCGCAATTGGCAGGCGCGCGGGCAGGCATCGCACTGTACCCGGCCGTCCGGGAGCGGGTGCCAGAACTGGGTGGGGTGGTTCGTCATGGTGAGCTACTCGTCGCGGGTGAAGCCGGGGGCCCGCCCGCGCGGCCGGCGACGCGGGGAAGGTTCGGGACGGGGAGAGGGCCCCTTCGTGTAGAGTAAGGATAGGCCAAGCGCCGCTGTGCGGCCTTGGTGTGCAGGCATCGAGCATCATTGCGGCCGCTTCGACGGCTGCGAGGCCCTTGGTCCGCACAGCGGACCCTACCGATCGCGGCCTCACCGTCGAGTTCGCTAGGCGGACCGATCGCCGGCGGCCGGACTTATCATCAAGGCCCGTTCAACGGCTGGTCGGCGGCGCAGCCTCGCTATAATGACGGCAGAACGCCCGTCTCGTCGGGCACCACGCGAGGGACTCTCCCATGTCGATCGATCGTCAACCAGCCGTGGCCGGGGCCTTCTATCCGGCCACTCCAGCCGTCCTGGGGCGCCGGGTCGATGACCTCCTGGCCGGCGTCGCGGACAGCGGCGCCCTGCCGCACCCCAAGGCCCTGATCGCGCCCCACGCGGGCTATCAATACTCGGGGCCCATCGCGGCCAGCGCCTATGCCCAACTCGCCCCCATCGCCGCGCGCATCCGCCGCGTGGTGCTGCTGGGCCCGGCCCACCGGCTGCCCTTTCGCGGCATCGCCTATCCGGGCGCTGACCGCCTCCTGACCCCGCTCGGCGCGGTGGACCTGGACCGGAAGGCCCTGGCGGGGCTTGCCGACCTGCCCCAGGTCCAGCGCCTGGACGCCGCCTTCGACGGTGAGCACTGCCTGGAGGTCCAGTTGCCCTTCCTGCAGCGGCTGCTCGGCGACTTCCGCGTGGTGCCCCTGATCGTCGGGGCGGTTGAGCCTGAGGCGGTGGCGGAGGTGATCGACCGGCTTTGGGGCGGGGACGAGACCCTGATCGTCATCAGCTCCGATCTCAGTCACTATCACGATTATGCCACCGCGACCCGGCTCGACCGGGAGACGACCCGGGCGATCGAGCACCTGGAGCCCGCGGCCCTCGACCACCACGCGGCCTGCGGGGCCACGCCGCTCGCCGGGCTGCTGGTGGCCGCGCGCCGCCGCGCAATGCAGGTGCGCACCCTGGACCTGCGTAACTCTGGTGACACCGCCGGTCCCCGCGACCAGGTGGTGGGGTATGGTGCCTATGCCGTTTTCTGAACCCGCGATGCTGGACCCCGAGGCGCGGCGGCGGCTGCTGGAGGTCGCCTGGGAGTCGCTGCGCCACGGCCTGGCCCGGGGCACGCCCCTGACCCCGGACCCGGCGGAGTTTCCCGAGCCCCTGCGGGCCCACCGGGCGGCCTTTGTCACCCTGAACCATTTCCAGTCGTTGCGCGGCTGCATCGGCCACCTGGAGCCCTGTGCGCCGCTGGTCCAGGACGTGGCGGAGAATGCCTTCGCCGCGGCCTTCCGCGACCCGCGGTTTCCGCGGCTCGAACCCTGGGAACTGGACGGCCTGACGCTGGACATCTCGGTCCTGTCCATCCCCGAGCCCATGCGCTTTCGCGACGAGCAGGACCTGCTGCGGCAACTGCGTCCCGGGGTCGACGGCCTGATCCTCGCCGACGGCGCGGCGCGCGGGACCTTTCTGCCGTCGGTCTGGGAGTCGCTGCCAACGCCCAGGGAGTTCCTCAACCATCTCAAGGGCAAGGCCGGACTCCCGGGCGGCTATTGGAGCCCGACCCTGCGGGTTTCGCGCTATCACACGGAGTCCTTTGGCGATTAACGAACGAGACAAGAACAAGTCAACCACAGACACAATCGTTGTCGTTGTCGTTGTCGTAATCGGAGAAGCGATGTATACCCATCGGACTTGGTTTCTCGTTTCTCGTTTTTCGGAACGCGCTGTTTAATCAGTTACAACGAAGAACGAAAAACCGAAAACTCAAAACCGTTCGGTATAATTTCGGGTGCGCGAGAATCCAGGGTGCTACGATAACCTCGACAACGACAACGACAACGACAACGACATTGGCGCTAAGAGCATTCCCTAATCGATGTGATCGCCTTGCCATTCGCGCTAACCCAAGGGGCATCAGCCGACCGTGAACGATATCCCGCTGACCGGACTCCTGGTCGCCCTCGTGGCCCTGCTCCTGTGCTCCGCCTTCTTCTCGGGGACCGAGACGGCGCTCTTCACCCTGAACCGCTACCGCCTGCGCCACCGTGCCGAGCAGGGTCATCGGGGTGCCCGCCTGGCGCGCGTCCTGCTGGAGCGTCCGGACCGCCTGATCGGCCTGATCCTGCTCGGCAACAACTTTGTCAACATCCTGGCCTCATCGATCGGCACCATCATTGCCTTGCGCCTCGGCGGTGAGGCGGCCATCGGTATCGCGGCCGGGGTTCTGACCTTCCTGGTCCTGATCTTCGGTGAGGTCACACCCAAGACGCTCGCCACCCTCAACCCGGAGCGCCTGGCCTATCCGGCCGCCTATGTCTATACACCGCTGCTGAAGGTCCTCTATCCCCTGGTGTGGTTGGTGAACTTCTTCGCCAACGGGCTGCTGTGGCTGATTGGGGTGCGCTCCGGACCGGGGCCCGGCACGGCACTCAGCCGGGAGGAACTGCGCACCGTGGTGAGCGAGTCCAGCGCCCTGATCCCGGAGCAAAGCCGCTCCATGCTGCTCGCCATCCTGGATCTTGAGCGTGCCACGGTGGAGGACATCATGATCCCCCGCAACGAGGTGGAGGGCATCGACATCCAGGACGACGCCGACGAGATCATCGCGGCCATCCGCAACGCCGGCTATACCCGCCTGCCGCTGTTCGACGGCGGCATCGACAACGTGATCGGCGTCTTCCACTCCCGCAACGCCCTGCACGCCATGCTCGACCAGGGGCTCGGCAAGGAGCACCTGCGGGCCATCGCCCAGGCGCCCTATTTCGTCCCCGAGGGCACCCCGCTCTACCAGCAACTGCTCAATTTCCAGCGCGAGAAGCAGCGCATTGCCCTGGTGGTCGACGAATACGGCGACTTCATGGGGCTGATCACCCTGGTGGACCTGTTGGAGGAGATCGTCGGGGAGTTCACCACCGACCCCTCCGACAGCATCGCCGAGATCCACCGGGGCGAGGACGGGAGCCTGCTCGTGGATTGCGGCATCGGGGTACGCGACCTCAACCGGGCGCTGCGCTGGGACCTGCCGACGGATGGACCCAAGACCCTCAACGGGCTGGTGTTGGAGTATCTGGAGACCATCCCCGAGCCCGGCACCAGCCTGATGCTGCACGGCCATCCGATGGAGATTATCCAGACCACCGAGAATACGGTGAAGACCGTCAGGCTGCCGCCGCGCCAGGGGCGCAAGGCCCGCCGGCCGGAGCGGCGCGGATAACCGGGAAAGGGCCGCATGGCGAGATGAGGCGGGACTACGCTGAGGAACGGTTCACTAATAAGCTAAACACGTCCATTAGGGATTGCTTTCAGCGCCGTTGTCGTTGTCGTTGTCGTAATCGTAATCGAAGTAATCCTCGACTTTGGCCATTTTCCTAACAGCCGTTCTGGCTAACTGATTGAAACATAAAAGCACGAAAAATTAGGATGGGGTTAGGCAGCAGCGGGACCGATGCGAACCCCGGCGAAGACTCCCTGCTAATTTTTTCCGTCCAAGATAACGCGTTGATTATCATGCCTATGGCCAGGCGGAAAAATGGCCAAAGTCGAGTAATCGTAGCGCCCCGGGTTCTCTCGCACCCCAAATTGCATGGCTTCTCCGATTACGACAACGACAACGACAACGATTGCGCGGTCGCGTTCAGTCCGCGCCCTGGCGACGCACCAGCGGCATGACGACGTAGCCCGCGAGGGCATAGGCGAGCGCGGTGCCGCCCAAGGCCTGGAGCAGGGGCCGCGCCAAGGGGTAATCGCCCCCGCCCGGGAGCAGCGAGATGGCGCTGAGCGCACAGATGGCGACCAGGGTCAGATGGACCCCTGGCCTGGTGGCCAGCCCACCCCAGCGTGCCGCCAGGCGGGCGCCGATCCAGGCCGCCAGCACCCCGCCCGCGAGCCCGAAGGCCACGTCCACCGGCCAGTGTACCCCCACCGCTACCCGGCTCAGGCCCACCAAGGTGGCGAGCAGGACCCAGAGCACCCGGGTCTCGCTCCAGCGGGCGTAATAGACGAGCACGCCACAGAAGGCCCCGGCCGCCACGCTGTGGCCCGAGGGGAAACTCGCCCGCCGCAAGGCCGGGCCGATCAGGTTGAAATCCGCAAGCGGCATGACGGCCGGCGGGCGGGCCGCGTCGAACAGTGGCTTCAGGCCGCGGCTGTAGGCGCTGGCCAGGATCGCGGCCAGCATCAGGGCCAACAGGACCCGCGGGTAGCGGCGGGCGAGGAACAGCCCGAGCGCAAAGGGCGCCGCATCCCCGCCGACGGCGGTGAGCCACTGCAGGACCCAGCCCGGGTAGCTGTCGGCCACGGCGTTCAACCCCAAGAACCCGACGTGATAGCCGCCGGCGAGCCATAGCGTCAGGCCGACGGTCAGACAGGCCAGGGCCCAGGCGGCGAGCCAGGCCCCCCCGCCGGGTGGGTCGAGGGGGGTGCGTGCCGCTCCGGCGACCAGCGCCCGGCGCAGCTCGGACCCTAGCTCGCGGCGCCAAGTCGCGCTCAGGCCCTCAGTCACCGCGGCGGCTGCCCGGTTTGGCCGCGCCGGTCGGACGGACCTGTTCCCGTACCACCAGCAGGGCGACCGGACCGCGGCGATAGACCAGATCGAGCCGCAGGTCCGGGACCGCGCGGGCGAGCTGGTCCAGCTTGTCCACGCGCAGAAAGACCAGCTCCCCGGGCCGCGGCGGGCGGTTGGGCGTAATGGCGCCGCGGTAGACGCTGAAGCTCGGCATGGAGGTGTTGAAGACCACTGTGGGCAGGTCGAGCCGACGCGCCGTCAGGGCCGCCTCCTTGACCGGCGCCTGCAGGACCGCCAGTGCTCGCGGTGCCAGGACCCCGAAGACCAGCAGGCCCTGGACCACGCCGGCCAGGATCAGGCGCTGCCACAGCGGCGGCCGGGACCATAGAAAGAGCCCGAGCAGGGCTGCGCCCCCGGCCCACAAGGCATAGAAATAGGTCGGGTTCAAGAGGGCCAGGGCGTCGTTGTAGATCGCCACCTCGTGCGCCTTGCTGCTCAGTTCCCGCATCGTCTCGAGCGCCCGGGTCATCGCCAGCAAGGCGCCGACCAGCAGCAGGGGCGGGATGAAGGCCAGCCAGCGCCCGGTGAGCAGGTCGCGATGGCGCGCCATCAGGATAAAGAGCGGGGTGCAGCCATAGAGCAGGTAGTGCGGCAGCTTGGTGCCCGAGAATGAGAAGAAGACAAAGACGATGAGGAACCAGATCCACAGGAAGCGGTCCAGGGGGTCGGCCAAGGCGGCGCGCCAGGCCGGCAGCAGGCTCAGGAACCAACCGGTGAAGGGCAGGAGGATCAGGGGCAGCATCACGAAGTAATAGCCGAAGAAGCCGCCGTGCCCATGGATTGCCTCGCCATAGCGCGCGGCGTTGTGCTTCAGGAAAAAGCTCGCGAAGAACCCGGGGCCGTCGTCCAGATAGATGGCGAGATACCAGGGTCCGGCCACCAGGAGAAAGATCAGCCAGCCGAGCGGCGACAGGACCGCGCGCAGCCAGTGCCGCAGTGCCCCCTCGGACCAAAAGAAGAGCAGACTCGCCACCAGCGGAAAGAAGGCCGCCACCGGCCCCTTGGTGAGAAAGCCCAGCCCCATCCACAGCCACAGGCGCAGCACCGGGGCGGCGCGGCGCCCCGCGTCCGGCCGCAGATAAAAGCGGTAGATCTCGAAGAAGGCCAGCGCAATAAACAGGTTCAGCAGCGAATCCGCGATCGCCGCCTTGGCGATCAATGACACCTGGAGCGATAGTGCCATGACCATCCCGGCCACATTGGCGGTGAGCGCGTCGAGCCGCTCGCGCACGAAGAGCCAGAGCGCCAGCACCCACAGTGAGGCCGCCACGGCCGATGGCAGCCGCAGCGCCAACTCGTTGAATCCGAGCACCTGGGTCGATGCCGCCTGAGCCCAATAGGTGAGTATCGGCTTGTCGTAGCGCGGCTCGCCGTCCCGGTGCGGGGTGATGTAGTTGCCGCTCGCGACCATCTCGCGGGTCGCCTCCGTGAAGGCCCCCTCGTCCAGGTCCATGAGCGGCAGGGACCAGATTTGCCAGAAGAAGGCGAAGACGACGATCGCCGCCAGCATCCAGGGGGAGGCGAAGGCGGCGTTGAGATGGTCTTGGAGGGGCTTCATAGGTGTGTCTTCCAGCCCGCCGCGGCGGGGTCGGTTTGGCTGCGGATGCGGTGGTGGCCCAGGTCGCTGGAGGCGTAAAAGGTTCGGATCATCAGCTCGGCCAGCACCCCGGTGGTGAGAAACTGGACCGCAGTGACCAGGAACAGGATCGAGACGAACAGCAGGGGCCGCTGGCCGATGTTCTCACCCTGTCCGAACTTGACCACCAGCAGCCACGCCATCATGGCCCCCCCGATGGTCCCGAAGACGATCCCGATCGATCCGAAAAAGTGCCCCGGGCGGGAGCCGAAGCGCAGGAAGAAGAAGGCCGAGAGCAGGTCCAGGATCACCCGGAAGGTCCGCGAGATCCCGTACTTGGAGGTGCCGAAGCGGCGCGCCTGGTGGCTGACCTCGGTTTCACCGATGCGCGAGGGCGCCGTCACCCCGGCCATCCACACCGGGATGAAGCGGTGCATCTCACCGAGCAGGGTCAGTTCCCGCACCACCTCCGCCCGATAGACCTTGAGGCTGCACCCATAGTCGTGCAGGGCCACCCCCGTCACCCGCCCGATCAGTGCATTGGCGATGCGCGAGGGAATCTTGCGCAGCACCAGCGCGTCCTGGCGGTGGCGCCGCCACCCCTGGAGCAGGTCCAGGTCGCGCGCCAGCAACTCCTCGACCAGGCGCGGGATGTCCGCCGGGTCGTTCTGCAGGTCCCCGTCGAGTGTGGCGATCAGGGCCCCGCGCGCCGCCTCGAAGCCCGCCTGCATGGCCGCCGTCTGGCCGAAGTTGCGGCGCAGCCGGATGACGCGCACATGGGGACCAGAGCGCGCCGCCTCCTGCATCAGGCGCGCCCCGGTGCCGTCGCGGCTGCCGTCGTCCACGCAGATCAGTTCCCAGTCCCCCCCATAGTCCGCCAGCCCCTGGTGGACGCGCGCCAGCAGGGGTGCGACGTTGTCCACCTCGTCAAACAGTGGGATCACGACCGACAGGGCCGGGCGGGCGGCCGGATCGGGGGTCTCGGGGTTGGTCATAGGGCGGGTCCGTGCAGGAAGGGTCTGAGTCGGGCGGGGGAACGCTAAACGCCCCACCGGAAAAGATCAACACCTACCGCACCCGCCCGGCGGGCGCGCGCCGATGGTGATCTTCCCGCCGCACTGCCGTGGCCTATGAGAGGATGGGTAGAGCGCAGCGAAACCCATCCCGTGCGCGACGAGCATCGGGTCACGCCGCCAGGGACCGCCCCATGAGAGACTACAAGGTCCGCCCCAAGCCCCCATCGCCGCAGCCCCCATGACCACCCTCAGACTCCACCTGCGCCACTACGGCGACCCCGCCGCCGACGGCCTCCCGCTGGTCCTGATCCACGGCCTCTTCGGCTCCGCGTCCAACTGGCACGCCATCAGCCGCCGGCTCGCCGCCGGGCGCCGGGTCCTGGTGCCGGACCTGCGCAATCACGGCCAATCCCCCTGGGACCCGCGTATGGACTACCGCGCCATGGCCGCGGATCTCACCGCCCTTCTGGACGCCGAGGGGCTCCCCCGGGCGGACCTGGTGGGCCACAGCATGGGCGGCAAGGCGGCCATGTGGCTGGCCCTGACGGCGCCCGAGCGGGTCGGATCACTGGTCGTCGCCGACATCGCCCCGGTCGCCTACGCCAGCCGCCACGGTGAACTGGTGAGGACCCTGGCCGCCCTGCCGCTCGGTGAGATCGCCGACCGGCGTGACGCCGACGCGCGCCTGGCCGCCAGCATCTCCTCCGCCCCGGTGCGCGGCTACCTGCTCCAGAACCTGGTCCATGACCGCCTCGATGCCGCAGTCGGCGGCGGCTGGCGCTGGCGCGTCAATCTGGAGGCGCTCGCCCACTCCCTGGACGACCTGCTGGGCTTCCCGGAGTCCGCCGGCCTGCAATTCCCCGGCCCCGTGCTCTTTCTCTACGGCAGCCGCTCGGACTATGTGACCGGTGCGGGCCTGCCGCGCATTCGCGCCCTCTTTCCGCTGGCGCGGCTGCGCACCATTCCCAATGCGGGGCACTGGGTTTATGCGGATCAGCCGGAGGCCTTCGTCGCGGCGGTTGCCGGGTTTCTCAGGGACTAGCAGCCGGTCGGACTGTCCGGCGGTCAAACAGCGTCCGTCTTGTGAGTGGACCCCGGTGCGGAGCGCGGAATCTAACCAAAAGGCCCTGAGAGGAGCCAGGAGCGGTCGTTGCGAAGGCAAAGTCCGACAGGCTGCTAGAATGCGCGGTCACGGCCACCGGCGACGACCGCACCGAACCCCACCGACCCCCGGAACGACAGACCATGGCGAACCACCCACCCATTACCAACAAGCAGCGCCGCTGGCTCAAGGGCGAGGCCCATCCACTCAAACCCGTGGTCATGGTCGGCCAGGCCGGGCTCACGGAGGCGGTGCTGGCCGAATTGGACCTGGCGCTCGACCACCACGAACTGCTGAAGGTCAAGGTCAGCGCCGGGGACCGTGAACTGCGCGACGCGCTCATCGCGCCGCTGGTCGAGCGCACCGGGGCGACGCTCGTCACGCGCATCGGCAACATCGCCGTCCTCTATCGCGCCAATCCCAAGAAGCCCAACCCGCTCGCCGTCCCGGCCTAGGGGGACAGCCGACCCAGCAACGCCGCGGCCAGATGACAGGCCACGCCCGGATCGTTCGGCCGTCCGGCGTGCGCGCGGACGAGCAGTTCCACAGGCCGGGCACTTGTCGCCCATGGCGAGCAGCAGGACGCCCAGGGTATCGGCGACCGCGGCATTCTGCCAGCGGTCCGTGGCGTGCTCGGCCGCGCGCGGCCGCCAACCGCGCCTACCCCAGCATTGCGCGGGTAGGATCAGTCCCAAAGGCCGAACGATCCCCAACCCCCTTGACTGTCAGAAAATTTTACACTTCAACTCAGATGCTATTTGTTTATAGTTGTTTTTCCAGCATTTCCTTTTCGGGCACGGATCGTGCCTATATTCTTCTGAACTCAGTTCGCAGCATACCTCAACGGCCTTTGACCCGAGAACCCCCTCAATGAAGAAACTACTCGCTACCTTAGGATTGGTCGCCTGCACGTTGGCGGCGGTCGATGCGAACGCCGCCGCGATCAATGGCTACTTCTCCGCCACCGGACTCGGCACCACCAGTTATGAAGGTGCCGACCTCAATGTGGCCAGCCAATTGAACGTCGCCGGAACCTGGCAGACGACGAACATCGACGGCCTTTATCAGGGCCTGCCTAACGACATGTTGGGCCTGATGACCGTGTTGCAACCTGGCCCCCCCCCCGTTTTGCCTACCATCGGCAACATCACGAACCCGATCCTCATCAACGGTTTTATCCCGGTCACAGGCTTCATGGTTTGGGGCGATAACACCAGCCCGGTGGGTCGATTCAGCTTCGATCTGGCAACCCTGGTCCGCAACGCGTCAGATCCGGGCGCGATGGACCTTTACGGCACCGGCACCTTTCGCGACGCTTCGACGACAGGGTTCGACGATGGCGCCGCGGCCTTTCGCCTGACCGCCCAGCAGGTCGGCGGCGGGTCCCCCTCCTACTCCTTCTCTTGGGGCTCGCCGCCCTTCGATAATCCGGCGCCCGGCGTGCTGTGGCTCCTGGGTGCCGGCTTCATGGGCCTGGCCGCCGCCCGCCGCCGTAACCGCACCTGATCCTCCCGGGGTCCCGGCGCGCAAGGCGTCGCCCCCGCGCCGGGCGGGGCATGTGCCCCATCCGGCCCCTTCCGGAGGCGTCGCCAACTCTGACGACGGCCGGTTCGCAAGGTCCGAAACATTCGGAACAGAGTTATAAACCCCCTCCCGCTCAAGCACATTGCGCCGAACTGGGGTGCGGCGCCCCTGGGGCGGCAGCCGGAACGACGATCAGGCCCGCACCGGGCGGCGCACGATCAACAGCCCCGGCACTGGGGCGACAGGGCGAGCAGCGCGGCCGCCTGGGTGCGGCAGGCGGCGGCGACCTTGGGGTCCAGGGCCGCGAGCCAGCGCCGCGGTATCTGCTCGACGCCATAGAGGGCGCCGGCGATCATGCCCAGGATGGCCCCGGTGGTGTCCGCATCCCCGCCGCGGTTGACCACGTCGATCAGCGCCCCCTCGAAACAGTCGGTGGCGAACAGCGACTGGAAGACGGCCCTCAGGGTCTCCACCAGGAATCCGCCCGGGTTCTCCATGCGCCGCCGGTCATAGCGGTAGGCCGGCGCCTGTGCCACCAGGGCGTCGGCCAGGTCCTTCAGGTGATCGCGCTTCGCACCTTGCAGGGCGGCCTGGACCATGCGCAGCACGGTCAGGGTCCCCGCGTCCCCCAAGGCGTTGTGGTGGGTGGTGTGTGACTGGATGCGGTTGGCCGCGGCGACCTGTTCGAGCCCCGCGCCCAGGGTGACGAGTGCGATGGGGAGCGCGCGCATGCAGGCGCCATTGCCGGCGTCATAGTCGCTCTCCGGCACCTGGGTCTCACCGGTCTGGCGGTAGTGGGCAATGCCGCGCCGCACCGTGTTGCCGATATCGACCGGCTTGCGCCTCATCCAGTCGCTGAAGGCGGCGGCGATGGGTCCCGCCGCCACGGTGCCGGCGCCGAGGATGGCCTGACCCAGGGCCAGGCTCATCTCGGTATCGTCGGTCACCTGGCCCTTGCGCAGCTTGAGCCAGCCACCGCCCAGGAGTTCCCGATGGACCCCGTATTGCTCGAGGATCTCCCGCGGGATCAGGAACTCCACCGTGGCGCCCAATGCATCCCCCACGGCGAGCCCCAGATAGGCGCCCGCCGCCCGCGCCCGGAGCCGGTCGGCGGGGACTGCGGCACCGATCAGTTCAGTAGTCAGGTCCAAGACGAGCATCGCGGCTCAACCAGTGCCTGGGCTTGACTCAATACTGCACCAGGATGTCTTCATCGCGCACGATCATCTGGCAGGCCAGGCGCCACTCGGAGGGCAGGTCATCCACCGCCATCCGATCGATATCCTCCGGGGTGATCTTTCCCAGTTGACGCAGGACCACCTTCTCCTTCTCGGTCAGCAGACCGCCCATGCGCTGGTTCTTGCTGTCGACGCTGGTGACGCGCACCACGCAGTTGCCGCACTCGCCGTCCTGGCAGTCGTGGTGGACCGGGACCTTGTTCTCTTTGGCGAGCTTCAGCAGGGTCTCGGTGTGGCTCCCGGCCACGGCGTAAACGGTCTTGTCCTTGTATTCGGGGCTTGAAAAGGTAACGAGTGCCATAGTTTTACTCCGGCAATGTGTGCGCAATGATAACGGCGCCGGCCATCAGGCCGGCTTGACCTTGCAGTCCCCCAGGACCTGCGCCTGACAGGCGAGGCGGTCATGACGATTGGCCATGTTCTCGCGCAGGACCTTCTCCTCCAGCACCGAGGGCTCGGTCAGATTGTTCCAGCCCTCGATCACATGCATCATGCAGGTGCCGCAATCGCCCTCCCGGCAGCCATAGATGATCCCGGCCCCGATCTTTTCCGAGATCTCGATGACCCGGGTGCCGGCCGGCACATTGACCGTCTGGTTGATATCCTCGAACGTGACCTTCGCTTTTGCCATGTGTCAGACTCCGATAGTTAGTGGTTAGTGGTTAGTGGTTAGTGATCAGCAGTCAGCGGTCAGCAGTCAGCGGTCACCAGCAACTATTCGCTGACGGCTGACGGCTGACGGCTGACCGCTAGCCCAGCTCCGAGAAATCGATGACCCGCCCCTGCTCGCCCCCCACCAGGGCATTGGCGAGCTTGCGGCCGAAATCGCGGCACTCGATCAGTTCATCATCGGTCGGGATCAGCTTGAGCCGCAGGCCCGGCACCGGCACGCGCATCTTCAGCCCCCGCATCCGGTCCTCGATCATGCGCACCGCCTCCCCGCTCCAGCCGTAGGAGCCGAAGGCGGCACCGAGCTTGCCCCTGAGGTTGATCACCGCCAGCGACGACAGCAGGTCCCATACCGGCTTGACCGCATCGCCATTGATGGTGGGCGAGCCGAAGGCGAGTGCATCGGCCTCCTCGATCAGGTCCACGAAGGGCGCCGTCTCGCCGCCCTCCAGGTCATAGAGCGAGACCCTCACCCCGGCCTCCTCCTCGGCCCCGGTGCGGATCGCCTCCGCCATGCGCGCGGTGCTGCCGTAGGCGCTCATATAGAAGACCACGAGCGAGCGCTCCTCATTGCCGATCTGGTCCACCAGGCTGGAGGTGGACAGCTCCCGGTAGTGGGTCACATAGCGGCGCGGGCGGTCGCGCAGGATCGGGCCATGGGTGGGTGCCACGATCTTGAGCGCCAGCGGCTCGATGAGCTTCAAAGCCTCGACCACATGGGCCTTGAAGGGTCTCATGATGTGTGCGTAATAATAATCGAAGGAGAAGCGAAAATCACCGACCCGGTCGTTGAAGAGCCGGTTATCGCAATAGTGGCAGCCGAAGATATCCCCGGAGAACAGCACCCCCTCCTCCACCAGATAGGTGCACTGGGTGTCGGGCCAGTGCAGGAAGGGGGTATGCAGAAAACGCAGGGTGCGGTTGCCGAGCGACACCTCGTCGCCGGTACCGACCGTCTCGTACTCGAAGGGCCGCGTCTCCTCCTTGGGTTTCAGGAGCGCCTTGAGCATGGAGGTGGCGCGGCTCGAGATATAGAGTCGCGCCTGGGGGGCGCGGCGCATCAGCTCCGGGAGCGCACCGCTGTGGTCCGGCTCCAGGTGGTTGAGGACAATCACCCGGATCTCGGCATAGTCCGCGACCGACTCCAAGCGCCGGAAGAACTCGTCGGCGAATTCGAGCTTGACCGTATCCACCACGGCGACCCCTGCATCGCCGCGGACGAGGAATGAGTTGTAGGTGGTCCCGTTGGCGGTGCGCAGGATGATGTCGAAGGTGCGCAGCGTCGGGTCCAGGGCCCCGATCCAATGCACTCCGGGGGCGATCTGGACCGCGCCCTGGCCAGCGGCCGGGGCCGTGGCGACGCCGTTGCCGAGGCTCACAGGCGCACCCCCGCGGGACTGCCGGCCGCACTCAACTGCGAGGTTGCGACCTCCGGACAGGTCGGCGCCTCCCCGCCCCGCGAGCAGGACTGCAGGTCCTCGCCCGCCTCCAGTTCGACGCCCAGGGCGGCGAGCACCGGGCCGGGCTCGAAACCGCAGTCGCAGAGCCCCGCGGTCTCGATCAGGGGCCGACGGATCAGCAGCGGATCGGCAACCATCAGGGCCAGGGCCTGCGCCTCGGACAGCGCCTCGGGGTGGATTTCGCCCTTGCGTACCCGCGGTGCCGAGGTGTTGAACCACTCCGCCACCGGCCGGGCGCCGAAGAAGGGCCGCAGACGCTCCGCCGTCCAGCCCTCGGCGAGCAGATTGCGGACCTCCAGACAGTGCCCCACCGCGACCAGCCTGGCCTTCTGGCGGGCATTGGAGAGACAGCCGGGCTTCTCGTAGAAGACGAGTTCAGTGGGTACGGTCAGGGCGAAGGTGGTCATGATCAGCGTGCCCGGATTTCGGCCATGGCCGCGGTGAAAAGCGCCGGGGGGATGCCGGTCAGCGAACCCGGCGGGTTCAGGGGCACCCCGAGCGCATCGAGAATGACCCCCTCGACCGGGCAGATACCGGCGCATTGGGGCTCGGCGTGGTCGCCCTCGCACTCGGTGCACTTGGCCGCATCGATCAGGAAATGGGGCTTGGCCGCCATGATGGCCTGGCTCGGGCACAGGGGCTCGCAGGCCCAGCAGTTCACACAGCCTTCAACGATCTGGAATGCCATCGGTCATATCTCCTGTGCCGGCGCGGCCGGTGGTCGAGTTCATCAATGAGGACGCCGCAAGAGGATCGTCCGCAAATGAACGCAAATGAACGCAAATGAAGATAGGAAACTCCTGACACCGCGGTTTCCTGACCGCTGACACGGCAGCCGCGGCCGTTCGCCCGCCATCGATTCTCCCCATTTGCGTTCATTTGCGTTTATTTGCGGACTGTTATCTCTTTACGGGCGTCACCTCGCCTCAGGCGCGCATCCGCTCCGCGACGGGTGCCGGCCGCTCCAGGCGCCCGGCCGCGGCCAGTTCCCGATAGAGCGCGGCGACGGCCTCCTCGATGGGCTCCATGGCGTGCTCGCCGTTGGGCGCGATCCCCGCCGCCTCCAGTTGTCCCCAGGGTTCGAAGCCGATCTTGGAGCAGAGCACCGCCTCGCAGCCGGACAGGGCGCGGATGGTGTTCGCCAGCGCCGTCTGCGCATCCCCGCAGGAATCCCCGCCGGCACAATAGAGATCGACCTTGCGCACGCCAATGAAGCGCACATCGGCCGCGCTCGCCTCGTAGATCAGGAATTCCCGGGCGTGGCCGAAGTGCTGATTGATCACCCCGCCCCCGGTGGTCGCCACCGCCATCAGGACCGGGCGCGTCGCCTTCCTGGTCCGCTCGATCGACGCCAGCGAGATGAAGGTCTCACCGCTCTTCTTGCGCTGCGCCTCCCGATTGGCCTCGATGGCGGCGTGGACCTGGCGCCGCCGCTCCATCGCCTGGCCGTAATCGATCTCCATGGTCTCGATCTTGTCGAGCGTGAACTCGTGACCGCGATCCTCCCCGAGCATCCCCACCGCGTCCGCCCGGCACTGACGGCAGTGGCGCATCATATTCATGTCCCCGGCGCAGGCGTCCTGGAGCGCTTGCAACTCCTCATGGGTCGGCCCGCGTTGGCCCATGACGCCATAGAAGGTCCCGTGCTCGGGCTCCGCGATCAGCGGCATCACATTGTGCAGGAAGGCCCCCTTGGCCTTGACCACGCGGCTGACCTCTTTTAAGTGTTCATCGTTGACCCCGGGGATCAGGACCGAATTGACCTTCACCAGCACCCCGCGGGCGACCAGCATCTCCAGCCCCTTCTGCTGCTGTTCGATCAGGATCGCCACCCCCTTGCGGCCCTTGACCCGACGCCCCTTCCAGAAGATCCAGGGATAGATCTTGACCCCCACGTCGGGGTCCACGCAGTTGATGGTGATGGTCACATGGTCGATGTTGTGCGCGCACAGTTCATCTACCGTCTCGGGGAGTGCCAGCCCATTGGTCGAGACGCACAGCTTGATGTCCGGGGCCTTCTGCGACAACTGCCGGAAGGTATCCAAGGTGCGCCCGGGGTTGGCCAGTGGATCGCCGGGGCCGGCGATGCCGAGCACCGTCATCTGCGGAATATTGGCCGCCACCGCCATGACCTTCTTCACCGCCTGGTCCGGGGTCAGCACCTCGGAGACTACCCCCGGGCGCGACTCGTTGGCGCAGTCGTACTTGCGGTTGCAGTAGTGACACTGGATATTGCACGCGGGGGCCACCGCCACATGCATCCGGGCATAATGGTGGTGCGCCTCCTCCGAGTAACAGGGGTGGTTGTGGACCTTGGCCCGGATATGTTCCGGCAGGTGCGCGAGCGCATCCGAACTGCCGCCGCATCCGCTCGAGGCGCAGCCACCCGTGGCGGGCGCGCCTGCACCTGGACCTATGACCTTCAACGCCATCGCATGTCTCCAGAAGTCCCGGGCGCCCGGCCCGTGGGTTTCAAACTGACTCTGGAGTGACTACAGCAAGCCCCGTGCCGAGTCTGGCGGTGGCGACGAAGCCCATGTTTGTTTTGCAGTTGCCGCATGGGCGTCGGGTGGGTTGTCGACAATCCGACAGGTGCGCGGCGGCGCCGTTGTTGGGATGGGGACAGGCGCCGCCGCTGCGCCGGACTCCGCCCCAGCGATCGGGCAGGTGCCCCCGTGGGCTGGGTAGAGCGCAGCGAAACCCATCCTCTGCGCTTTCAAACTGGCTTTATCGACAGTACACTGACCCCTTATCGGCGTTGCCGCGGCAGTTCGCCGCGCGCCGCCTCAACGCATCGGGAGCCCGGCACCGTGATCGAGATCGAGACCAAGGACAAGGTAACCCAGTTGCGGGCGGCGGGTTAAGGCCCGCGTCCGCTCGACCGGCGGAAACTCTCCCCGGCGCGCCGCGGATTTGTGTCAGCCGGCCCTTCGTGGTTAGCTTAGTGGTTGCCTGAACCCCCGCCGGAGACCCGATGCGCCAATACCTGGACCTGCTGCAAGACGTGGTCGACCACGGCAGCGACAAACCGGACCGCACCGGCGTGGGCACCCGCTCGGTGTTCGGGCGCCAGGTGCGCTTCGACCTGCGCGAGGGGTTTCCGCTGCTGACCACCAAGCGCGTACACTTCAAGAGTGTAGCCGAGGAATTGCTGTGGTTTCTGTCCGGTTCCACCGATAACAACGAGCTGAAGGCCCGCGGGGTCGGCATCTGGGACGAGTGGGCGGCGCCGTCCGGCGACCTGGGGCCGATCTACGGTGCCCAGTGGCGCAGTTGGCGCTGCCCGGACGGGCGTACCATCGATCAGCTTGCGGAACTGGTCGCGACCATCCGCGCCCGCCCGGACTCCCGCCGCCTGGTGGTGTCCGCCTGGAACCCGGCGGACCTGCCGGACGAGACCCGCAGTCCCCAGGTCAACGCGGCGGCCGGGCGCATGGCGCTGGCCCCCTGCCATTGTCTGTTCCAGTTCTATGTAGTGGATGGGTGCCTGTCCTGCCAACTGTATCAACGCAGCGCCGACCTCTTCCTCGGCGTCCCCTTCAACATTGCGAGCTATGCGCTCCTCACCCACCTGGTCGCGCAGCAGTGCGACCTGGGGGTGGGCGAGTTCGTGCACAGCTTCGGCGATCTCCACCTCTACCGGAACCACTTAACCGATGACATCGTCTTTGCCCAACTGGCCCGCAACCCCCGGCCGCTCCCCCGGCTCGCACTCGCCCGGCGCCCGCCCAGCCTGTTCGACTACCGCTTCGAGGACCTCGCGGTCCTGGGCTACGAGCCCCATCCGGTCATCCGTGCCCCCATCGCGGTGTGATGGCCAGGGCGCGCGGGAGGGTACAAGATGATGACGGTGCTGCTCGACTATGTGCTGTTCCTGGCCAAGACCCTCACGGTGCTGGTGGCCATGGTGCTGCTGGTGGTCTTCGCCATCCGCGCCCGCCACACGGGGGGCGGCGCGGACGACGGCGAGCGTCTGGAGATCCTGGATCTCAACGAGCGCTATCGCAGCCTGGCGCGGGCGCTCAAGGAGACCTGCCTGTCCAGGAAGGACTTCCGGGCCTATCTCAAGGCCGAGCGCAAACGCGGGAAGGCGCGCGCCAAGGCCCAGACGGAGGAGCGCAAGCGGCTGTTCGTCATCGACTTCAGCGGTGACATCCGGGCCACCGAGGTGGCCGCGCTGCGCGTCCTGGTCACCACCGTCCTGCTCGACTCAAGGGCGGGCGACGCGGTCCTGGTGCGGGTCGAGAACGCCGGCGGCACCGTCCACGAGCACGGTCTGGCCGCCTCCCAACTGGCCCGCCTGCGGGCGCGCGGGGTCCATCTGACGGTCGCGGTGGACAAGATCGCCGCCAGCGGCGGCTATCTGATGGCCTGTGTGGCGGACCGGATCGTGGCCGCCCCCTTCGCCGTGCTGGGCTCTATCGGCGTGCTGGCCGAACTGCCCAACTTCCACCGCCTCCTGGAGCGCCACGGGGTGGACTTCGAGTTGCAGACCGCCGGGCAGTACAAGCGGACCCTGACCCTCTTCGGCGAGAACACCGACGCCGCGCGGCAAAAGCTCCAAGAGCAGTTGGAGGAAACCCACAACCTGTTCAAGGGTTTCGTGCACGAGTATCGCCCCGCCCTGGACCTGGAACTGGTCGCCACCGGTGAGTATTGGCACGGCAACCGGGCGGTGGAACTGGGCCTGGTGGACGCCATCCAGACCAGCGACGACCTGCTGCTCACCGAAAGCGAGCAGCGCGACCTCTTGCAGCTCAAATACACCGCCAAAAAGAAGCCCATCGAGCGGCTGCTGGCGAGCCTGCAGGGCGCCCTGGCGGGGCGCCTGGCGGCCTGGGCCGGGCGCCTGACCCAGATGCCTTGATGAGTCCGTGCGGCACCCGTACGGAAGGGCCTTTTTTGTGCCATCGCGAGCCCTGGGGGTTGCGCCGCGTGAAAATGGCTTCTACGCTCAGAGGGCGCGGCGGGTACACCCTGGCACCGCGTCACCACCCACTTTGGAAGGAGACCACAGATGAAATTGTATAGCCCCCGTTTCGTCGTGATTGCGCTCGCGTCCGCCGCCCTCTGCGGCGTCCTGGTCAGCGTCCCGGCCGGTGCTGCCGACTCGGCCTGTAAGGGTCTGGAGGAAGCCAAGTGTGCCGCCATGGACGGCTGCGCCTGGACCAAGGAATACACCCGCAAGGATGGCAAGACCGTCGCCGGCCATTGCAAGAAGGCCAGTGTGCCGGGCGCCAGGGCGGCCACCAAGGACAAGGGTTCCACGCCGCCCGCCGACATGGGCACGGGCATGGCGCCCGCCGGCACCGCGACCGGGAAAGCGCCCGTCGGCATGGGTACCGGGGCCGGGCAGATGCCGATGCAGAAGGCGCCCTAGTCCGTGTTCCGACCCGGGAGCCCACTGCCGTTGAGTTGAGCGCCGCAGCCCAAACGCCTGGAGTCCAAGGCTTCAGCCTTGGAGCGGGCCAAGGCTGAAGCCTTGGACTCCAGGCAGAGGCGACGCGGTCGGCGAGTGCGCCTCGACTTGATGGCAGTGACCCGCGAGCCCCGACCGTCCGGCGGGGCCTCGCGGGTCCGGTGCCTGGTGACATCGCCCGCGGTTCAGCAGAAATCCCGCGAGCGGGTGACGAGCCCGCCCAACAGGGCCGAGTAGTCCGTCAAGCGCCGGGCGATCAGGTGCGTCACCCCCGCCTCCCGCTGCACCTCCCCATCGACCCCCAGTAAGCGCGCCCCTAGGAGCACCGCCCGCTGGTGCTCGGCGAGTTGCTTCCACACCACCAGGTTGACCTGGCCCGTCTCGTCCTCCAGCGTGACGAAGGTGACGTCGTGGGCGGTGCCCGGGCGCTGGCGGTTGATCACCAGCCCCGCGGTACTGATCCGCGCCCCCGGCGGCACCGCCCCGACCTCAAGGGCGGTCAGCAGGTGCCGGGCGACGAGGTGCGGGCGCAGCAGGGCCAGGGGGTGGCGACCCAGACTGAGCCCCAGGCTTGCGTAGTCGGCGACGATCTGCGCCCCCTCGGTGGGCGCCGGGAGCGGCGGCAGGCCGACGGCGGCCCGCGGGGGCGGGAGCGCCAGTTCGTCCTGGACCGGCCGCCGGGGCGGACCCAGGCCGATGAGCCCGGAGACCGACCAGGCCGCCCGGTGCCGATCGCCCGCCAGGGGGGCCAGTGCGTCGGCGCGGGCCAGGGCCTTCAGATCGCCCCGGTCCAGGCCCGTGCGGTCGATCAGGTCCGCCAGGTTCGACCAGGGGGCCTGCTGTCGCTCCGCCACCAGGCGCCCGGCACCGGCCCGCGACAGGCCCTTGATCAGGCGCAGGCCCAGGCGCAGGGCGGGGGTCTGGGGGCGTGGGCGTCCCGCCCGCGTGGCGTCGGGAGGCTCGGGCTCCTCCAAGGTGCAGTCCCAATCACTCGCCGTCACCGTGACCGGCCGCACCTCCACCCCCACGCGCCGCGCCTCCCGGATCAACTGCGCCGGGGCATAGAACCCCATGGGCTGGCTGTTGATGAGGGCCGCGAAGAAGGCGGCCGGCTCGTGGTGCTTGAGCCAGGCGGACACATAGACCAGGAGCGCGAAGCTCGCGGCGTGTGACTCCGGAAAACCGTACTCCCCGAAGCCCAGGATCTGGTGATAGATCTGCTCGGCGAACTCGCGCGTATAGCCGCGCTCCAGCATCCCGCCGACGAGCCGCCCGCGCAGCGCCTCCAGTCCCCCGCGGCGGCGCCAGGCGGCCATGGAGCGGCGCACCTGGTCCGCCTCGCCCGGTGAGAAGCCCGCCGCCACCGTGGCGACTTTGATTACCTGCTCCTGGAAGATCGGCACCCCGAGCGTCCGCCCCAGGACCTCCT
>Ga0247840_10003744_pt1 | contig 25211 bp, 21 predicted proteins | sample LaCruzMarch2015__FD_192404 | JGI IMG/M metagenome (GOLD analysis project Ga0247840, IMG submission 192404) | Freshwater microbial communities from meromictic Lake La Cruz, Castile-La Mancha, Spain - LaCruzMarch2015_17m | ecosystem: Environmental > Aquatic > Freshwater > Lake | place: Spain...
AGCACAACAATACAGTGGAGCTGGTCGCTTGCGAATAGTGCAACTTATTATGTTGTGTTAAATGCAACGAGCGGTGTAGTAACACAAATTGATGATGAATTTGCAACAACATGGCTTGAGCAAAATCTAACACCAAACACACAATATACAAGAAGTGTAAAAGCAGGCAATATAAGTGGCCAGTCGGCTGCATCAACTGCGGCTGTTGTTTGCACTTATACAATTGTACCTTCATCGGTTGGTGTTAACGCCATTAGTGTAAATTCAGTTACGCTTGGCTGGGCAGATACAGGTGCTACGGTGTATCACCTTAAAAGAGATGATGTACTTATTGCAAGTATTACCGGCACAGGTTACAGTGATACTGGTTTAAATGCCGACACATACTATAATTATACACTTCGCGCAAAAAATGATGCATTTGTTGTTTCACCGGGATCCGTTTCTGCAAGTGCGCTTACATTGCCGTTAGCTCCAAGCGGTGTAATTGGAAGTGCAATTTTAACAGGCACAATTCGTTGGCAGTGGAACCATGGCAGTACCAATGTAATTGGTTACAATGTATACACTTCAACAGGGTTTGAGTTAGTAAACGGGCTAACACCCGACACTACTGCTGGGATAGACACAGGGCTTTTACCAAACACGCTTTACGCCCGTGTGATAAAACAATACAACGCCACCGGGTTAAGCAGTGCGACAATAATGCAAAGATACACTTATGCAAATACACCTGCAACTATAAATATAACAACCGATTCTGTAACTTCAACGAGCATTGCAGTGAACTGGAGTGACAGCGGAGCTACGGCATATCGCCTTGAAAGAGATAGTATATTCGTTGCAAGTGTTACCGGCATAAGCTACAACGATGTTGGATTAAGCGGTGACACAACTTACAATTATAAAGTTGCCGCATTAAACGGTGATAATGTATTTGAAAGCGGCATTTACAGTGCTAGCGCTTCAACTCAAACAAAGCCTGGTGCTTTAAGCGGTGTAAGCGGCATAGCAAATTCCACAACATCAATTACATGGAAGTGGAATGCTGGTTCAACCTATGCAAGCGGTTACAATGTGTACACTTCAACGGGAGGCGTATTGATAATCGGCTTGAGTTACACAACTACCGGCTGGGTAGAAACTGGGCTTAGCTTAAACACACAGTACACAAGAGTGGTAACACAATATAATGCAACGGGTGAAAGTGCTGGGGCAACAATGTCCCGTTACACTCTTGCAAACGCGCCAATTAGCTTGAGTATAAGTTCTGCTACGGAAAACACATTAACGCTTAATTGGAGTGGCAACAACGGCTCTACATCTCCAAAGTTTAGAATTGACCGTTCGCAAGACAACACAAACTGGACAACAATACTTAATATATCTGCCGGGCACACAGGCACAAGTTATGTAGATACAGTTCTTACCTTGGCAACAACTTATTACTACGCTGTTCTTGCTGCAAATGGTGATAACATACTTGCCATAGGCAGTACAACGGCGACAGGTTTTACAGCTCAATTATCAAGTGGGTTAAACATAATAATTACCACTGCGACATACGAACAACAACAAAGCTCCGGGGATGTAACGATAATTATACCGCCTGGTGCAATGAGTACAACCGGCTACATACTAATAAACGGTGATGCCGACACAAACCCAATAGAGGTTACGCTTTCAGAGCTGGAAAGTGCTAATGACGCTTTATCTGGCAGTGCAAGGGTTGTTCCTGGCGCGACAGTTGAACTTCACTATTACGACCTTACCGGTACAACCGTAACAGGAAACTTTGCACAAGAAGTTCAGTTAGTGCTTACATACCCGGATGCCGACAACAATGGCTTAGTTGATGGTGTTAACCCGCCGATGCGTGCGGAGGATTTAAGAATATACAGCTTAAATGTTGCAACGCTTAAATGGGAAATTGTGCCGGGTGATCAAGTGCTTGATAAAACTGCAAAGACAATTTCAGTATTTATTGGACACTTCTCAATATACACGATAGTTGCAATAAATTCTGCGCAGTCAGACCTTGGCGGCTTAAAGGTTTATCCAAACCCGTATAAGCCGGGCAGTGCCTCAATGTTTGATAATACCACACTTGGTTCAGGAGTTGTTTTTGACAACCTTACCGCGAAGGCAAAAATAAGAATATATAATATCGTAGGTGAGCTTGTGGACGAGATTTCTGAAGATAATGGCGATGGCAGATACATTTGGCCGGCAACAAACAGCAGCGGCAATTCTGTTGCATCGGGTGTTTACATTTACATAGTCACAAACCCAGATGTTTCTTCTCAGAAAGTAAAAGGGAAAGTAGTTGTTATAAAATAGAGAGAATATAGTAAAATAAAAAAATATTCAATAAAATCAGGGGGGGGATTGTTATGAAAAAATTATTTCTAGCACTAATGGCGGTAAGTTTTGTTGCGGCGCAGAGTTTTGCCGCGTTTAGTTCGGCAGGTGTAGGCACTACTGGAGCGCAATTTTTAAAAATTGGCATAGGCGCAAGGGCAGTAGCAATGGGTGAGGCGCAAGCGGCAATTGCCAATGATGTCAACGCATTGTATTGGAATCCCGCGGGATTAAACTATATGCAAGGCAGAGAGGGCTCATTAATGCACTGTTCATGGTTTGATGATATAGCTTATGACAACATCAGCTATGGACAAGAAAGTGAAGAGCTGGATGGCTTTATTGCAGGCGGAATAAGCTACTTATCAATGGAGCCAATAACAAAGTACGATAATATGGGCAATAAATTAAATGAAAGTTTTTCGGCGTCCAATGCGCTGGTAGTTATAGGATATGCAAGAGAAATATACGACATACCATTTGGCGCGAGCATAAAGTACATATCGGGCCAGCTTGAAAATGAAAGATCAACAGCATTTGCATTTGACTTAGGTACCAGATATGATTTAATGGATGGTAAACTAGATTTAGGCGCCGCGGTACAAAACATAGGAACGAAAGTGAAATTTATAAATCAAGAAGACCCTCTGCCATTTAACATAAAGCTTGGAGCAGGGTACAAAATACTAACCAAAGGCAACCCAGTGTTAGTGGCATTAGACCTAAACTTACCCATAGACAATGACCCATATGTAGGGCTTGGCGGTGAGTATATTTACTCATTTAGCGGCGATTTCAGAATAGTACCCCGCCTTGGTTACAAAAGTGGAGCAAAGGGCCTTGAAGGTTTAAGCGGCATAACTGGCGGAATGGGTTTTGGCTACAAACAATACAGCATTGATTACGCAATGGCACCCTATGGCGACCTTGGGCAAGCCCACCGCGTTTCTATAAATGTAGCTTTTGACGCGCCTAATGAATAAATCCAAAATACTTGATGTTTTAGCATACGAAAAAAATCGCATGGTCGTTTTTACAATTGCTCAAAATTTTAAAAAAACTAATTATTCATGTCTGAAAATTTAACTTCAAAAACTTCCAACGAAAACCAAAAAGTTGGCTTTAAAGACGAAGGCCTTCCAAAGCATTACAACGATACAAAGCTTGTAATCTTGCCGCGGGACCCAAATTTCCTTTATGCTTATTGGGAAGTATCTGCTTGCACAATTGGCGAGTTGTCAACAAAACTTCGCAAAGAAAATTTTGCGCAGAGTAATTGGGTTTTACGCGTTTACGATGTTACCGACATAAACTTTGATGGGAGTAACGCAAATAAGTACTTTGATATTTATATTGGAAGTGAAAGTGATAGTTGGTACATAAATGTTTTGGAAGTTAACAGGGTCTGGTGTGTTGACCTTGGTTTAATAGCTTCCGATGGCAGTTTTATTTTGGTAGCTCGTTCAAATGTTATTTCAACGCCTCGCAAGGGAGTTTCTATAATAACAGATGAACACTGGGGATCGCTTAGCAGAGAGTTTGAAAAAATATTTGAGCTTTCGGGTATCCAAAACATTGGTAAAACATCTATAGAAGTGTCAAAGCTGATGCGCGAACGATGGGAAGAAATGCTTGGTTTTAACATTCCATCGTCTTATGCTCCAAGCTCATTATCTTCTTTGGCCTTTTCGCGCAGGAAGGAATTCTCAAGTGTAAAAGGAAAAAGTTTTTGGCTAAAAGCCGATACTGAAATAACAATGTACGGTGCCACAGAGCCCGACGCGTCTTTATCGTTTAACAAAGAAAAACTTGCCTTAAAACCCGATGGGACCTTCTCTTTAAGGTTTTTCCTGCCTGACGGTTCGCAAGAATATGCCATTGAAGCGTTATCAAATGACGGTACTATGAAAAAGCGCATAGTGTTTAGCGTAACCAAAAAAACCGAATAATTTTATAGAACTATATTTTTATTTTTTTAACTTTGCGCTTTTAAATAATTTAAAATGAATCCAAAAGGCTATTTTTTACTCCAACTTCACGCGCACCTTCCATTTGTGCGCCACCCCGAATACCCCGACTTCCTTGAAGAAGACTGGTTTTTTGAGGCTGTAATAGAAACCTACATACCACTGCTTTTAATGATGGAGCGTTTTTTAGATGAAGGCGTAGATTTTGGCATTTCAATGAGCGTAACTCCGCCGCTTGCCGCAATGCTTAGCGACCCGCTTTTGCAAAGCCGCTGCTACTTTCGTATATGTTCACTTTTGGAACTTGCCAATAAAGAAATTCACCGTACAAAAAACCTTCCGCAATTTGCCGCCGTTGCAAAAATGTATGCCGATGATTTGCAAAAAGCAAAAAACTACTGGGAAAAATATCACGGTAATTTAATAGAAGGTTTTAAAAAAATACAAGATACCGGCAAACTTGAAATAATTACCTGCGGCGCCACCCATGGTTTTTTACCGTTAAAAATAAATAAAACATCTGCGCGGGCTCAGGTGAGGGCTGCCGCAAGTGAGCACGAGCGGCTTTTTGGAAGGCGGCCAAAAGGTATATGGCTGCCGGAGTGCGCCTATGCGGACGGTGTTGATGCTGAGCTGAAAAAAGAGGGGATAAATTTTTTCTTCCTTGAAGCGCACGGTATATTGTACTCAACTCCAAGGCCAAAATATGGCGTTTTTGCGCCCGTATATACTCCATCTGGTGTTGCCGCGTTTGGCAGAGATTTAGAAACTGCGCAGCAGGTTTGGAGTGCCGAGACCGGATACCCAGGTGACCCTGATTACCGTGAGTTTTACCGCGACTTAGGTTATGACCTTGAGTACGATTACATCCGCCCTTACCTTCACTCCGACGGTGTGCGCCGCAACATAGGGTTGAAGTATTATAGAATAACAGGCAAAGTTCCTCTTAGCGCAAAAGAACCTTACAACCCGGATTGGGCAATGCAAAAAGCCGCATCGCATGCGGGAAACTTTATGTTTAACCGCCAAAAACAAATTGAACATCTCTCAAATGTAATGGATAGGCCGCCTGTGGTTGTTTCAATGTATGATGCTGAACTTTTCGGGCATTGGTGGTTTGAAGGGCCAAAGTTTATAGAGTATCTATTCCGTAAAATTCACTATGATCAGGATACATTTAAAACAATAACCCCAAGTAAATATCTTGAAATGTTTCCCAAAAACCAAGTGTGTTTGCCGGCCGCTTCGTCGTGGGGAGACAAGGGTTATTACGAGGTTTGGCTAAATGGAACAAACGATTGGATATATCGCCACTTGCACAAAGCCGCGGATAGAATGGTAGAACTTGCCAGGCAGAACCAAGCGCCTTGCGAGCTTCGTACGCGGGCTTTAAATCAGGCGGCAAGAGAGCTGTTACTTGCCGAGTCATCCGACTGGGCTTTTATAATGACCACAGGCACTATGGTTGAATACGCCGAAAAACGCACCAAAGACCACCTAATAAACTTTACAAAACTTTATGATGCGTTAAAAAACAATAACATTGACAATCCGTTTTTAGCCTATCTTGAGCAAAAAAATAACATATTCCCCACAATTGATTTCCGCATTTATAGAGATTAACCCATATTAACAATACAAAAAGTTTAGCTGGCAAAAGGTTTCACAACTGTTCGACAATACTACGATAAATGCGCAAATAGATTCCAACACAAAAAGTTGTCATTGTTGTCCACCATGCCTGTCATTCCCTCGGATTGTCAGCCCAAGGGGCTAAAGACATGGGGGACAGGCACTTCTTTTTAGGTGTTATTGCGAAACCCGAAGGGTTGAAGCAATCTCGTCTTGATTATTAGATTGCCACGCTTCGTTCACAATGACATGGTGATGAGCAATGACAAAACAAAACGGACAGTTGTGAATTAATCCGTGTAATTTATGCTTGACAATCTATGTAATCAGGTATAATGAATATTATATCAGGAAATTAATATGAACATGGTAAATACAGTGGTGTTTTCAGATGTGCATCTTGGCTCACCCATGAGCAGGGCTTTTGATTTGCTGCAAACACTCAAAGAATACCACTTTAAAAAGCTTGTAATTTTAGGTGATATGTTTGAAGATATGAATTTTATGTATCTCACCAGCACCCATTGGGAGTTGCTTGAGCATATTGGCAAAGTGTCTCGCAGAGGTGTTGAGGTTATTTGGGTTGAGGGCAATCATGATGGAAAATTCTGTGATTTTATATCATTGCTGCTGGGTATTGGCGTGCACAAAGAGTATATCTGGCAGGTTGGAAACCGCCGTTTTATAGGTTTGCATGGCCATCAATTTGACAGTTTTCTAACAAATAATAAAATCATTGGGCCGCTGCTTGCAAAACTATATGCGGTATTTCAGCGCCGTGTATCTTCCCATCTTTTTGATTATCTTATGAATAAGTTTTCAAACCGTTGGCTGCGGCTTAGCGAACAAATTTCAAAAAAGGCAATAGAACATGCCGAGCTAAAAAAATGTGATGTGGCTGTTTGCGGGCACACGCATATTGCTTACAATGTTAAGCACAATAATGTAGAGTACTTCAATATTGGTTGCTGGAACAACAAACCTTCACATATGTTGATAATTGAAGAAAGCGGCAAAGCATATTATAAAGTTGTGGCATAGTGGTTGCTCTGAGCTTTTTTAGAGTTGTTAAGCACTTAAACTTTACAAGAAAATATGTATTTTGATATAATCGACAAGAAGTTTTAGATTAGTTTAGCCCGCCGGCTTATAAAACCCATTGTCAAAAAGATAGTGGTTGTAAAATTCCCACACAAATAAGTGGGGGGATTTTTTTGTTAAGCAGGGAATGTGGCAAAAAAGGGGAAAGAATAAATGAAAAGCATCAGTAATGGTTTTAAGAAATTTTTTGCGGTTTTTGGCGTTTTGGTACTTAGTGCCAGTGCTGTTTTTGCCAGTGAAGCGGAGTTGATTTTGCCAGACCTTGGTTCAGTTTTCTTTAGCGGCATAGATGGTAAAACACTGCTAACATGGGGTATTGCTATTTGTGCTTTTGGACTTCTGTTTGGTTTTGTGCAGTATTTGCGTATTAAAAGTATGCAGGTGCACAAGTCAATGAAAGAGGTCTCTGAACTTATATATGAAACCTGCAAAACTTACCTTTTAACCCAGGGCAAATTTATAATAATTCTTGAAGTTATGCTTGCGGCCATAATGGTTGTTTATTTTGGCTGGCTTAGGCATTTTGAGGCGTTCAAAGTTGTTATGATTGTACTTTGCAGTGTAGTAGGTATTATGGGCAGCTACTCTGTGGCCTGGTTTGGTATGCGCATCAACACACTTGCCAACTCTCGCACGGCATTTGCCAGTTTAAACGGCAAACCGTTTTCTATTTATCAAATTCCAATTAGAGCCGGCATAAGCATTGGTATGTTGCTGATAAGCATTGAGCTGCTTGTTATGCTTTCAATTCTACTTTTCATAGATCCTTCATACGCCGGGCCTTGCTTTATCGGCTTTGCAATTGGCGAGTCGCTTGGAGCGTCCGTGCTGCGTATTGCAGGCGGAATATTTACAAAAATAGCCGATATTGGTTCTGACCTTATGAAGATTGTTTTTGGAATAAAAGAAGACGATGCCAGAAACCCGGGTGTTATAGCTGACTGTACGGGTGATAATGCGGGCGATTCTGTCGGCCCAACAGCGGATGGTTTTGAAACATACGGTGTTACTGGTGTTGCCCTTATCTCATTTATAATACTTGCGGTAAAAGACCCAATTTTGCAGGTTCAACTGCTTGTTTGGATTTTTGTAATGCGCCTTGCTATGCTTCTTGCAAGTGCCGCATCTTATGGTCTAAACTCTGTTATTGCAAAAGCAATTTATGGCAAATCATCAAAAATGAACTTTGAAGCGCCATTAACCTCACTTGTCTGGATTACTTCACTTGTTTCTATAGCCGTGACTTATGTGGTATCTTATTTGCTTATAGGTAATGTTGGAGATGGCTCAATTTGGTGGAAACTTTCAACCATTATCTCATGCGGTACAATCGCAGGCGCTATAATACCTGAAATTGTAAAGATATTCACCTCAACGGAGAGTGCGTTTGTAAAAAATGTTGTCAACTCTTCGCGCCACGGCGGGGCCTCGCTAAATATACTTGCCGGCCTTACTTCTGGTAATTTCAGTGCTTATTGGATGGGTATAGCAATAATGTCCCTTATGGGCATAGCATATGGTATTAGCTCTTTGGGACTGGGTGCGCTTATGCTTGCGGCTCCAGTGTTTGCTTTTGGCCTTGTTGCTTTTGGTTTCCTTGGTATGGGCCCTGTAACCATAGCGGTTGACTCCTATGGCCCGGTAACTGACAATGCCCAATCAATATACGAACTTTCACTTATAGAAACATTGCCAAACATAAAAGAAGAAATTAAAAAAGATTTTGGTTTTGAACCCAACTTCGCAATTGGAAAACACAACCTGGAAACAAACGATGGCGCTGGCAATACATTTAAAGCCACGGCAAAGCCGGTTTTAATAGGTACTGCTGTTGTGGGCGCAACCACAATGATATTTTCAATCATCGTTATGCTTACAGGCGGGTTAACAACAGGCCTTGAAAAGCTTTCAATACTTCATCCGCCTTTCTTGCTGGGGCTTATTGCAGGCGGTTCGGTAATTTACTGGTTTACCGGTGCATCAATGCACGCGGTTACAAGCGGTGCTTATAAAGCTGTTGAGTTTATTAAAGCCAACATAAAGCTTGAAGGTGCTGTTAAGGCCTCAACAGAAGACAGCAAAAAAGTTGTTGAAATTTGTACAATTTACGCTCAAAAAGGTATGTTAAACTTGTTTATGGTTGTGTTTTTCAGCACACTTGCTTTTGCCTGCCTTGAGCCGTACTTCTTTATTGGATACCTTATATCTATCGCGCTTTTTGGTTTATTCCAGGCTATATTTATGGCAAATGCCGGCGGCGCATGGGATAACGCGAAGAAAATTGTTGAAACAGAACTTAAAGAAAAGAATACCGAATTACACGCCGCAACAGTTGTTGGCGACACAGTCGGCGACCCGTTTAAAGACACTTCTTCAGTTGCAATGAACCCTATTATTAAATTCACAACGCTTTTTGGCTTACTTGCCCTTGAGTTGGCAATTGGTTTAGAAAGAGGTTTAAGTATCGGCCTTGCCGCGGTTTTCTTTGTTATATCTGTGGTGTTTGTTGTGCGTTCATTTACCAGTATGCTTGTAAGAAAATAAATTAAAGGTGTTATGTTAGAACCTCAAAGCTAAGGGAGCAAAATGTCTACGGTTCTCTCACTCATTGTCATTCCACTTATAGCGGCACTGATGCTGCTTGTAATAAGGCACGATAAAATTCGCTCCGGCATCATTTATGTTGCCTCAGCGATTATTGCGGCCATGTCCGTTGTTCTTTTGTTTCAGTACTTTAATTTTGATATTGCCTATTTTGATATTGATGAGCGCATAATAGATAAGGTGTTTTTACTCGCAGAAATAGCAATAGGGTTACTGATAATTTTTCTTGGTATTAAGTATAAGAAGTTCGGAGTTGTTGTTCTTTGCGTTGTGCAAATGGCTATTATGTTTTTATTTGAAATAAAATATGGACACTCGTTAGCGCCTGAGCATAACTTGTTTGTTGACCGCCTGTCTATAATAATGGCGTTGATAATCGGAATAATTGGCAGCTTAATATGTGTTTACGCTGTTGGTTATATGCGTGAGTTTCACTTACACCATCACCCAGAAATGAAAGATAAAAGAGGCCTTTTTTTCTTTGTAGTATTTTTATTTCTTTCCGCGATGTTTGGGCTTGTTTTTGCAAACAATCTGCTTTGGCTTTTCTTCTTTTGGGAAATTACTACGCTAAGTTCCTTCATTTTAATTGGTTATAAAGGCAGCAAAGAATCTATCAATAACTCTTTTCGCGCTTTGCTAATGAACTTGCTTGGCGGTGTTGCTTTTGCGGCCGCAATTTTTTATTTGTTTAAAACTCAGGGCATAATAGAGTTAGATAAACTTACATGGATTGGCAGCACAACTCCAATGCTTGTTGCCATACCTGTTATATTAATTGCATTTGCCGGCATAACAAAAGCGGCACAGATGCCGTTTTCTTCATGGTTGTTGGGCGCTATGGTTGCTCCAACACCGGTTTCCGCGTTATTGCACTCAAGCACCATGGTTAAAGCTGGTGTTTATATTTTGTTAAAACTTTCAGTTGTTTTTACCGCTACCACAACAGGGTACTGTATTGCGATAATTGGCGGCGTAACATTTTTAATAACATCTTTTATCGCGGTATCTCAGTCCGATGCAAAAAAAGTGCTTGCATACTCAACCGTTGCAAACCTTGGCTTAATTGTGCTCTGCGCCGGCATTGGCACAACTGAGGCGGTTTGGGCGGGCATATTGCTTCTTATATTTCACGCAATTTCAAAGTGCCTGTTGTTCTTATGCGTTGGTGTAGTTGAACATAAAGTGGGCAGCAGAAACATAGAAAATATGGACAGTTTAATAGCTAAAATGCCGCATCTCGCGGTTATAATGCTTATTGGTATGGCAGGTATGTTCCTTGCCCCATTTGGAATGCTTATAAGCAAATGGGCTGTGCTTGTGGCAATAGTTCATGTAAACCCTGTACTTGCGGGGTTAATAGCTTTTGGCAGCGCGGCAACACTTTTCTACTGGGTAAAGTGGATGGGCAAAATACTTTTTGTAATGGGTGATAACGCGAACTTTGAAAACACTGTAAGCAAATCTAAGTGGTTTTCGCTTTATGCGCTTGCGGGTTTAACAATTGCGGTTTGTGCTTTTTTTCCTGTGGTTTCATCGGTACTGATACAGCCGCATATATTCTCTGTTTTTGGCGAGGCATTCTCAATGACAGAGGGGAATTTAATAATAATGTCTCTTATGATGGGGCTTGTGCTTTTGTTCCCGTTAACTTTCCTTAACTACTCCAAAAAAGTTAAGTTGGTGCCGGCTTACCTTGCAGGCGCTAATTTAGAAAAAGATGATGAGTTTGTAGGTGCCATGAATGTCACAAAAAAATTAGAATTAAGGAACTACTATTTAGAAGAGTTCTTTGGTGAGCATCGGCTCTTTGGAATGGGTGTTGCTATAACGCTTGTTGTACTAATAGTAATGTTTTCAGCGGCGGTGCTATGAAATCTTTTCTTTACGCTTTAGGTTTTTTTCTTCTTGCTCCAATTGTCGGTGGTCTGCTCGCCGGCATAGACAGAAGAATAACCGCCCGTATGCAGAGCCGTTTTGGTCCGCCGTTGTTACAGCCATTTTACGATGTGTTTAAACTTTTTGAAAAAGAAACTATAGTAGTTCGCCGTTCTCAAAATTTTTATATATGGTTTTTTCTCCTGTTTGCAGTATTTACCGGTTGCCTTTTCTTTGCCGGCGGCGATATATTGCTTGTAATTTTCGGCTTCACGCTTGCGGAAGTATTTCTTGTTCTTGGCGCGTTTAAGGCAAGCTCTGCTTATGGCGCAATAGGGGCCGAGCGAGAACTTATACAAATGATGGCAGTAGAGCCAATGGTTATTTTAATGGCTGTTGGTTTTTATTTAGCTACCGGCAGTTTTTCTATTTACAACATTGCCGCAAACTCAGAAATGCTTATAAAAACGCTACCCGGAATTTTCTTTGGTTTAGTTTATATTTTAACTATAAAACTTAGAAAGTCGCCATTTGATCTTTCAACTTCGCACCATGCCCATCAAGAAATCGTAAAAGGTTTAACTATAGAGTTCTCAGGGCCCGGGCTTGGCCTTATAGAAATAGCGCATTGGTACGAAAAAATTCTTCTGCTTGGTTTTGTATATCTATTTTTTGCCACAAACCCGCTGTGGGCAATTTTAGCTGTGGCAGTAACTTACTTTTTTGAAATGATAATTGACAATGTTTTTGCAAGATATAAATGGCAAAAAATGCTTAAAATGTCATGGGTCGTAACAGTTGTTTTTGGCCTTGGCAACATAATATTTCTTTATGTTTTAAGCCGTTAATTTGGAGAGAGAGAGTTTAAATGGCATTTTTTAAAAAATCACCATGGATTATACATTACGATGCGTCAAGTTGTAATGGCTGCGATATTGAAGTGTTAGCGTGCCTTACTCCAATGTATGATATTGAGCGTTTTGGAATAATAAATACAGGCAACCCAAAACATGCCGACATATTCCTTGTAACCGGTTCGGTAAACGAACAAAATAAATCGGTAATAAAAAATATTTACAATCAAATGCCGGAGCCGAAAGTTGTAGTGGCAGTTGGCATATGCGCCTGCTCAGGCGGAGTATTTGCCGAGTGTTACAATGTTTCAGGCGGCGCAGATAAATTAATACCGGTAGATGTTTATGTGCAGGGTTGTGCGGCAAGGCCTGAAGCAATAATTGACGGTGTAGTAAAAGGCCTTGGAGTGCTAGAAGAGAAAAGAACAAAAATGAAAACAGAGAAAAAGGCGGCAAAAAAATGATAGAAAAACAGACAATTCTCTTAATTCCTGTTTCACAGCTTATGGGCAAAGTGGCAAGCGCGTTTAGCGAAGGGTATCGTTTGGTACAAATTGGCTGCACACGCCTGAGTGATAAAGTTGAAGTTAACTATGCCTTTGATAAAGATTACGAATTTGTAAATTATAAAATAGAGTTGCCGCTTGAAAACGCTGAACTTGAAAGCATTACACCAATTTACTGGGGTGCATTTACTTATGAGAACGAAATGCACGATTTGTTTGGCATAAATGTTAAAAACATAAATATTGATTTTAAGGGCGGTTTTTACACCACTTCAGTAAAAACCCCTTTCGCGCAAGCAAAACCAAGCGGAGAAAATGATGGGAAATAGAACAGTAATACCATTTGGCCCGCAGCATCCGGTACTTCCTGAGCCACTACACCTTGACCTTGTTATTGAAGACGAAAAAGTAATTGAAGCAATACCAACAATCGGTTTTATACATCGCGGTCTTGAAAAACTTGTAGAAAAACGCGATTTTGTTGATTTCGTTTTCGTGGCAGAACGCATTTGCGGTATTTGCAGTTTTATACATGGGCAAACATATTGCCAGGGTGTAGAAGAGCTTTTAAAACTTGAAGTTCCGCCCAGAGCACGCTTTTTAAGAACTATTTGGGGTGAGCTATCAAGAATACACAGCCACTTGCTTTGGTTTGGTTTAACAGCGGATTCATTTGGTTTTGAAAGTATGTTTATGCACTCATGGCGCATAAGGGAAAAAGTGCTTGATATAATTGAAGAAACCACTGGCGGCAGAGTTATATTTGGTTCTTCAAAAGTTGGCGGCGTACGCAAAGATATAGATTCAGACACGCAAAGCCGCATTTTGGCTGAACTTGTAAAAATAGAAAAAGAAATAAAAGATATAACAAAAGTGTTTATGGCTGACTCTTCTGTTAAACACAGAATGGTTGGCGTGGGTATGCTTTCAAAAGAAGATGCCCAAACATTAGGAGCGGTTGGCCCAACGCTTCGCGGCAGCGGCATTGCTCAAGATATGCGCAAACTAAAATACGCGGCATTTGACGAAATAACCGTTGAACCGATAATCGCGCAAGCTGGCGACTGCTATGCCAGAACAGAAGTCCGCGTTCAAGAGCTTTTTCAATCGCTTGATATTATAAGGCAGGCGTTTAGCAAGATACCGCAAGGCGCAATAGATACAAAAGTTATCGGCGTTCCAAATGGCGAGGTATATGCCAGAACAGAACAGCCAAGGGGTGAGGTGGTGTATTATTTAAAAGGCAATGGTACCCGCTTTTTAGATAGAATGCGTGTAAGAACCCCCACATTTGCCAATATTGTGCCGTTAGTAAAAATGCTTGCCGGTGTTCAGCTGGCCGATGTACCTGTAATTGTGCTAACAATAGATCCGTGCATTAGCTGTACCGAAAGATAGTTCAGTAATTTTATAAGTTATCTAATTTATAGCTAGTTATAAAATGCCCCCCCTCACCTCAATCCTCTCCCTCGAGGGGAGAGGAAGCCCGAAGGGCAGGTGAGGGTGATGTAAAAGTATCGTCAGAAAATGAGTTTCGTGATAGGCAATTATCTACTTACAATAAAGAGGCAAAAATGTTTGCATTTGGTTTTGTAAAAACAATTCTGGTAAGTTTATTTAAAAAGCCGGCTACGCTAATGTACCCGTTTAAGCAAAGAACCGTATATAAAAACACACGCGGTTCAATAGTAATAGACCTGCCAAATTGCATACATTGCGGTATATGCGCGAAAAGGTGCCCAACCAATGCGATAGTTGTTGACCGTCAAGTGAAAAAATGGGGAATAACCCGTAGCAGATGTATAGCATGCCTTAACTGCGTTGACCTTTGCCCAAAAAAATGTCTCTCCAATAACAATGCTTACTCCCCAAGCGTAACCCAAAAAATTTCGGAGTTACACCAAAGTGCATGAGTACGGCGTTACACGCCAAATAATTGCAATTTGTGAATGCGCGGCAAAAAAACACAACGCTTCAAAAATAAAAAAAGTTACACTCCTCGTTGGCGAAAAATCCGGTTTTATAGGCGACTCAATCGCGCTTTATTTTGAAGTGTTATCAACTGGCACATTATCACAGGGTGCAGAGTTGGTAATTGAAACTGTAAAGCCAATGTTACGGTGCTCAAAGTGCAAAAAACTCTTTGTAAGAAAACCCTATGTGTTTGAGTGTCCATTTTGTCATGGTGATGGTGAACCGTCCGAAATTGGCAGAGAGTTTTTGGTAAAAAATATAGAGGTAGTTTTGCAAGATGGCAGCATAGATGAAAAAGATCTTTTCAGCCCGAGGCTGACCCGTCTTGGTCGGGAAGAGAGGAAAAATGAAAAGTGAAAACATACAACAAATAAATTTAGAAGAAGAGATATTTCGTAAAAACAAAGAACTTGCCTCAAAGTTAAGGGCTGAATTTAGTAAAAAAGGCATATTTGTGGTTAACATTCTTGGCTCGCCGGGTTGTGGCAAGACCACATTTTTAAAAGCATTAGCTGCAGAGCTTGGCAAAGAGCGCATATATGTAATAGAGGGTGATTTAGAGTCGGATATAGACACGCAGGCGCTTGTAAATTTTGGCGTTAGGGCATATCAGATAAACACACTTGGCGGTTGTCATTTAGATGCCCCAATGATAGAAAAAGCAATGCAAAAAATAAGTTTGAAAAAGGGCGACATATTATTTATAGAAAATGTTGGCAACCTGGTTTGCCCGGCTGAGTTTGAAATAGGCGAGCATATAAAAGTTGTTTTATGCTCAGTGCCCGAAGGCAGCGATAAACCCTATAAATACCCGATTATTTTTGAAAAGGCATCAGCGGTAGTGCTTACAAAAACAGATATTTTAGAACATTTTGATTTTGATAAGGCCTTCTTTAAAAATGGCGTAAAAAAACTAAATAAACTTGCCAGTATATTTGAAATATCTGCCAAAAAATCTCTCGGTATAAATGCCTTTGCAAAATGGTTGTTAAGTAAGGTTAAAGAGATTTAACAATAAAATTAACAATGCCTTGCCCCGCAATTTAACCATAAAACGGTTAAATTACAGTGTCTGCTAAAGTTATCTATCACAGAAATGATAATAGATCAAATTTGATATAAAAAATAGTAAAGGAAAAGGCCTGTCATCTTGGATGAAGCAATCTTAAGTCATTGCTAGGGCTTTAGCCCGTGGTCGTGGCAATCTAATAATTAAGACGAGATTGCTTCGTCGCTGCCGCTTCTCGCAAAGACAGCAAAAACACAACATTGTCGTCATTGCGGCGAAAGCCGCAATCCAGTTCAACATTAATTTTGTTTTATAGATACCGGCTTGCGCCGGTATGACGGCTAATTTGGGCAACTATGATATTCAAATAAAAACAGCTGGGCGAAAATTTTCGCCCAGCTGTTTTTATTTTGTTATTTGTTAAAAGTATTATTTAATTATTGCAAGTTTGCCCTTTGTTCGTTGTGATGGGTCATCAGGGTTTGTAATTATGTAAAGGTAAATGCCGCTTGCCAGGTTTTCACCCGAATCATTTCTTGCATTCCAGGTAACTTCACCAATTGGGTTTTCTGTTTCAATGGTTTTTACAAATTCGCCAACAATGGTAAAAATTCTTATTTTTGTATGCAGTGTCAGGTAACGAAATGTTATTGCGTTAGCGTCAAAAATACCGCCGGTACCCGGTTTAAATGGGTTTGGAAAAATTATTGCATCATTTAAGTTGTCTCTAAGGTAGCTTAGGGGTACGGGTTCAACCAAAGAACCGCCGTTTATTGTGTAGTTCCCGCCGCTTAAGTAAATTGCCCCAACGCTTGACATAGCTGAAGTTGTAATTATATATTTACCGCCGGTAAGTTGGGAAGAAGAAAAATATGAACTTATATTTGATAATAAAATTTGAAAGTTTTTGCCAGTGATTATAAATGCGGTAAGAGTGCTTGCCAAAAGCATTGCGCCAAAAACTACTGTTAAACTTTTTAATTTAAACATATAAACTCTTTACTGCAAAATTCTTAGCGACTATACATTACATACTTTTTTACTGGGGCATTATTATCATGGTACATAGTTTCCAACTATAAATGCTTGTTACCGTTTCGGAGCTGATATACAAATTCTTATCTGTTGTGTTGTAAAATAAAGCGCCTTCTGTATAGCCTGTTGTAGGTAATGAGCTTGCGTTTGGTGGATGCAAACCACCACTAACTTTTAATGTACCAAGTACTTCGGTATTTCCATTAGCGTTAACTTTAAATGGTGTTGACCAATCTCCAGTTCTTTCCGTTATTATGAATGCAGCAGTATCCTTAATTCTAAATTCCACATTGCCGGTTGCGCTGTCACCTGATAGTATAAGTTGTGCGCCAGTGTTCCAATCGGTACCACCACCAATTAATTGCAGGTCACCCGTATCATCCATAACAGTGCTTCTTATGCTTTTTGCCCTTATTATGTTGTTTGAAAAAGTATTTACACCGGTCCATTCGTTTGTCCCGCCGAGTTGGCCGGCAGTTGCGGTAGATACACCTATTGCATCAAATCTTGTTTTTAAATCGCCAATGCTTGCAATGCTTAGCGTTCCAAGTATCTCGGTGTTGCCGTTGGCGTAAACTAAAAATGGTGTTGACCAAGCATCAGTTCTTTCCGTTATTTTGAATGTAGAAGAATCCTTAATTTTAAACTCCACATTGCCGGCGTCTGCAGCGCTGTCACCTGATAGCACAAGTTGTGCGCCGGTGTTCCAAGTGCCGCCACCTAGTAATTGCAGGTTACTTGTGTTATCCGTAGCAGTGCTTGTGATACTTTGTGCCCGTGTAATGCTGTTTGAAAAAGTATTTTCACCGTCCCAAGTGTGTGCTGTTGATAAAATGCTTGCCAAAGTAAATGTTGATTCCTGAACTGTTGTTATTTGGGTTTGTAATGAGGTAGTTGATACCCTTACGGCCTCTTTATCTGCAAAATAATCTTGAAAATTTGCACTACTGTAAACAACTCCTATTCCTGCTGTTGAGGTTAAAATAGTACCATCCGGACATACAAAACCGACTGTGCTGCGAATTAAACCATAAACATCTAATTTGTATGTCGCTGGTGTTGTCCCGATACCGACATTGCCTGCAAAGTATGCTCCCCCGTCTGAATTTATATTAGCTACTTCGTTGGTTCCGGAATCTCGGATCTGAAGTTTAGCGCTTCCGTCCGAATTCTGGAGGGTTAAAATTATGCGATTATCAACCCCGGCTGCGCCGATATGTACCCTGGTTGTTCCATCAGGCGAATTCAAATACAAATAAGAATTGTCGGCCGTCAGCGTAGTTGTTGATGATCCCAGAGAAAAATTATCTCCGCTTATGGTCAGATTTCCCGACGCATCAAGTGCCATTAAAGAGGTTAAATTTCCATTGTTGATAGTGGCGTTAGCCGGCAACCGCCTAATTTTAAAACCATCATCCACCATTCCAATAAACCAACTCGGTTGGGCATCGGCATCGCGCCCTGAGAAATCTGCGTAAAGATTCGTGAGCATACCCGTATTTATAGTGCTTAAGTCGTTATTATGAATCATCCTGCCATAGGGAGAAAGTCCGTTTCCATCCAATTCAAATCCCTTGCCGCCTACTACGAAGTTTCTTGAAGCGGTAAGCGCCCAACCCAATTCCCATCCGCCTACAGCTCCAAATGTAGGATCAATGGGATTCGCGCCAGGCTGGGCAACCCATAGAGCCGAGCCCTGTTCACTCTCACTCGGGAAATCGCTGCTACCCCTCAGGTCAACTCCAAAAGCTGTTTTTGAAGTATTTTGTCTTTGCCAATTACTGCCATCATAATAAGCATTTGATGTCATCCAAAAATCTCCGCTTCTATCTTGTAATGTGTTCCCGTCGTTTACCATTATTTTTCCGCTTCCGCCAATGTAAAGATCAGCCATAGAACTCGTCGCTCCGATGCCGACTTTGCCGCCCTTCACCACAAAAGTATCACCACCTACGCTGAAAGTGCCATCTTGAAAAGTTGCACTACTTACGAATGTCTGAGGTGCACTCCAAGTGTTAGCGGAGGGGAGTAAATTGGGTAAATTTGCTTGCCAGTTGGCTTTGCCTTGCGAGTCGGAAGTTAAAATGTAGCCGTTTTGGGGGGTTGTTGTAAGTGTAAAGGAAGATACCACAAGGCCCACAGGGGCACTTGTGCTACCGTCAACACTTAAGTTGTCTGTAATAATGCCGCAAAATGCCGGCACCGCACCAAAAAATAAGGTAATAAATACTAAAAGCAATTTACGCATACTGTGCTCCTTGAAACTTCGTCAATGTTTGTCATACCGTCAATCATCATGCCCTACCAACTACAACTCCCACTTTGGCTGATAATGAGTGAGCATTTTTTGGAGCTTTCGGCGAGGACTGTCTGAGTCCGCCACGCAGTGGCGAGGCGAGTTCCACAGCCGCCAAAAAATGCGAGTGAATAGCCACCGTGGGTGCATTTCTTTTGGTTACTTTTGTTTGGGCATACAAAGAAAAGTAACACAAGGGTGCAGGGGCAGAAAAGCCCCGCGGTTTTAATATTTGTTTTTTCTTCTACTACTTTACGGTATCATAGTTGACTTTTTTACCCAAGCACTGCTTTCTCTGCGTTCAAAAACTAAGTCGTTAGTATCTCTTTTTATGCGCCATGTGCCGTCTGTGGATGCGTCGCCGAAATAAAATATTGATGTGTCTGCCGCAGTAATATCGCCAGTGGCACTAATTGTTGAAACTGAAATGCCAGCGCTAAATGTGTTAGTTTGTGTCCATGTATTTGCTGCGCCGAGTTGGACGGCAGCTGCGGTAGATACACCTATCGCATCAAATCTTGTTTTTAAATCGCCAATGGTTCCAATGCTTAATGTTCCGAGTATTTCGGCATTTCCAGCACCGGTAATTTTAAATGGCGTTCCTCCTGCTCTTGATATAATTTGAAAAATTGAAGATGCATCCTTCATTGTAAGTGCGGCACCACCAGGGCCCTCGCCACCCGTCCAATTATCACCTACTAACAAAAGCCTTGCGCCTTGGTCCCATGCATAACCGCCCATTAATTGTAAGCTATTTGTATTTGATGAGTCGGTACTAGTAATACTTTGCGCTCTTGTAATGCCGTTTGCAAAAATATTTACGCCGGTCCATGTATTATCCGCGCTGAGTTGGGCGGTAGATGCGGTAGATACACCTATCGCGTTAAACCTTGTTTCTAAATCGCCAATGGTTCCAATGCTTAATGTCCCGAGTATTTCAGTGTTTCCGTTGCCGTTAACTAAAAATGGTGTTGACCAACTTCCATTTCTTTCTACAATTTTGAATGTAGAAGTTTCACTCATAATTCTAAACTCGGCACTACCGGGTCCTTCGCTTCCTGCCCAGTTATCACCTGTTAGCATAAGCCGTGCGCCTTCGTTGTCGGTATAACCGCCCATAAGCTCTAAGTTGCTTGTGTTTACTGTGTCGGAGCTTCTTATGCTTCTCATTCTTGTAACAGTGTTTGCAAAAACATTTGCGCCAGACCATGTGTTTTCAGCGTCAAAAAGGTTGTTCCACGATGCCTTACCATTTGCATCTGACTTCATAAAGTAACCATCTGCCTTGCCATCTGTAACTACCAAAGTGCTACAAACAACACCATAGGTTGACTCTAAAGAGTCCGCCTTAAAACCTGCAAACGCACTACCAGCGCAAAATAGCGCAACAACAAAACCAACTAACCCTAAACGAATTTTGGTGTTCATCACACCCTCCTAATTTACCGCCGAAGCGGTTTTTATTTTATGCTTTCGCAATACTTATTTTATGCTTCCACGAACCGAGTACTCACCGCCGTTTCTTTTTTCAAAAACCATATCGCCGTCAACTATTCTAAAGCGCCATGTGCCATTGGTATTTGGGTCGCCCATATAAAAAATACCATTATCAGTTGTTTGTATCATCCCTGAGAAAGTTGCGGTTGAAAAATTAGCTATGTTGTTAAAAACATTTGGTGCGCTCCATGTATTCGTGGAGTTTAATAAGTCGCCTGTGCTTGGCACTTGCCAGCTGCCGCTACCGCTTAAAAATGTTCCAGGAGAGCCGGCGCTGTAATCAATTTTGTTAATTGGCAAAACTCCCGTAACCCCGGTTGAAAGGGAAATAAGCTCGCTTGACGGCATTTTTGTGTCTATTTGTGTTTGCAGTAAGTAAGTTGATGCGGCTACTTCAAAAAGTTTTTGTTCAATTTGGTCATGCGACAATGTACCGGTTGAAGTTAACTGCCAGTGCGCACTTACTCCGCCTAAAGAGCCTGAAGATGAAAGTACGCTTCCGTCTGGGAAATAGATAATAGAAGTAGTAAGTGAGCTAACACTTAAACCATAAAGTGTAAAAGTGCTTGAGTTTAAGTTATAGAGCCCGTTGGATAATAAATTTGCGGTTCCAGCTAAACTCGCAAATGTTGCGCTTGTAGAATATATCGCGTAAATGGCGCTGTCAACTAAAATTTCATAGCGATTATTTCCGCCCGCAAGGTGGGTTGAAAGGATTGTTCCAAAGGCAATCTTTTGCCCGGTTACTGCCTCATCGGCAAGCTTTTGCGTGGTAATTATTCCGTCGGCAACCGTAGTTGTTATACTTATTGAAGTAAGGGCGGAGCTTACAAGAATATTATAAAGTTCAGGCCCTGCAAGTTTTAGTTTTTGCGGAGTAACTGCACCATTTGCAATGCTTTGGGTAACCACAGCGCCATCTGCAATGCTCTGAGTAACCACAGCGCCATCTTCAATACTGCCTGCCATAATGGCATATACACTTGAAATTATCTCTTCGCGTGGGCTCAGAACTGTGCCGTCAATTGCAATTTCAAGGTAGTATGGACCAGCACCCCAGCTAAATGCGATTGGTTCTAATACATATCTAAAACCACCATTTACAACACTAACGCTTTGATAGCTGGATGTCCACTTTTCATTACCGGCAGATAAAGCATCAAAAATAGAAAACTTCATTGATTTTGTGTCGGTAATAAAAACACCTTTTTCTTTAAGTGTGCCCTGATAATTAAATTTCTGAGGTACTGCGGCAATAATCGCAGTTGATGTTATTGATAAAATGGTAAACAGAAATATAATTTTCTTAATCATTTTGTTTATTTTAGTCAATCAATTGTAAAAAATAAACACTAAAAATGCAAGAATTATATGAAAAATTAGCTATTACATGGCACTTATTGGTAAAAAATGATAAATATTACCAAGATTGCTAACTAAAATCATAGGTAAATTATCCGCCTATCTTATTTAATAAGATTATAATTGAAATTTACATCCTACTTTATTAGTATTAAATTATTGACCCTGTGTGTTTTTTTTCTAAAATAAAGTTACATCTCTCAAAACCAAACTTTCTGCTTCTATCCCACAACATACCCTATAGTATACTTCAAATTTTACAAAAAAATTTGTTTTTTGTGTGAAATAATTGAAAAATCGTTTGCTATAATACGCAGGTAGATGAGAAGCTATTATAAAGTAATGTCTTGTATAGTAAGTTGCTAAATAAAAATGAATTTTCTATAATCTCACGGTGCCCAAAATGGGCCCTTGCTCTAAGGCAATGTTCTTAGGGCTAAACTTGTGCCGCAATGGCATAAGAAATCCAAAAAGGAGGTGTAAAAATGCCCAATTACGAGAGTACATTTATTTGCTCACCAGAAACACCAGCCGAAAAGATTGAAGAACTTACCGAGAAGGCGAAAAAAATCATTGAGTCAAACGGTGGCAAGGTAACCTTAGTTCAAAACTTAGGTAAAAAACGCTTTGCTTATCCAATCAACAAACTTCGCGAAGGTAGCTATGTTTATTTTGAAATAACAGCTCCCGGTGTTATTGTGTCGGCACTAGAGAACCTTTATAAGGTTAGTGAACCAATCATTCGTTCTCTTACAGTTAAGGTTGAGAAAAAAGCCCCACCAAAACCAGTTGTAGTTGCTGCGCCAGAAACAACACCAGAGGTAACACCAGAAGTAACACCGGAAGTTAAAGCGGATGCAGAGGTAAAAACTGTGGAGGTAAAACCCGATGGCGAATAGCAATCTTAGGTTACCCGAGCAAAATAGCGTAAACCTTGTGGGCCGTGTTGTTAGAGACCCTGAGGTAAAAAGTACAAAAACAGGCAGTTCAGTTTGCAACTTTTCCATTGCTTTAAACAGCCGCTACAAAGATAAGCTTACGGGTGTATGGAAAGACGGCGAACCTACTTATGTGCAAATAGTCGTTTGGGGTGATTCTGGTGTAAGGTGTGGTGAGCGTTTAAAAAAAGGCAGCCCGGTGCATATTGAAGGACGCTTGCAAAGCCGCGCTTGGGAAACAAAAGACGGCGAGAAAAGAAATTCTTTGGAAGTTGTTGCAAAAAGGGTTCAGTTTCTTTCATTTGAGAGTTCAGATAAACAAGGACAAGGCACCGATTCCGACGATTCAAAACAAACAGGTGCCCCTGCTGAAGTTGCCGACGATGAAGAGATACCTTTTTAACTAAGTTTTTGCATAAAAAATTATAAACAGATTAAGGAGAATATAAAATGGTTCAAGGAAGAGCCCCATTTAAAAAAAGCGGATCTCACGGTTCCACGGCTTCTAAAGGCGCCGCGGGTGGTATGAGGCCGCGTAAGGGTGGCATGTTTGCTAAAAGAAAAGTTTGCCGCTTTTGTGCGGAAAAAATGGAAATAGATTACAAAAACTTAAATCTTATCCGTAGCTTTATGAGTGACAAGGGTAAAATAGTTTCCGGCAGAGTTACCGGTGTTTGCGCAAAACATCAAAGACGCTTAACAACAGCAATTAAAAGGGCAAGAATGCTTGCGTTATTGCCCTTTACCGTAGAGTAAATAATTACAAGATAAGGGGAATTATAAATGAAAGTAATTTTTCGATCCGATGTAAAAGGTGTGGGCCGCCTTGGTGATGTAAAAAATGTTGCCGATGGTTTTGCCCGTAATTATCTTCTTCCAAGGCAACTTGCATTTGAAGCAACTGTCGCTAATGCAAAAAAGTGGGAACTGGAAAAAGCAAAGTTTGAAAAACAAAGAGAGCAGGTTGTGGAAGATGCCAAAAAATTGGCCACGCAAATTGAGGCAGCATCTGTAACAATTAGTGTTAATGTCGGTGAAAATGGCAAACTTTTTGGTTCTGTTACAAATGCTGATATTGCAAAGGCATTGATAGATAGTGGTTTTAGCATTGAAAAACGCGATGTGCTTATGGCTGAACCTCTAAAAGAAATTGGCGCGTATACAGTTGATGTGCGGCTGCACCACGATGTAACTGCCAAAGTAAAAGTTTGGCTTGTTTCGGCAAAGCCCGCAGAAAAACAAGAAACAGAAAAACAAGAAACTGTAGAGGCAAAATAAAGTTATTGCGATTGGCAATACATAGGAAATTATGGCAGAAATGCTTGGTAAAATACCACCGCAATCCCCTGAGGCCGAAATGGCTGTTTTGGGGGCTATGCTTATTGAAAAAGAAGCCGTAGTAAAGGCCATTGAAATCCTTGACTCTGGAGATTTTTACAAAAGTGCGCACAAGGCAATTTATAATGCCATAATAGAACTTTTTTCAAACAATGAGCCGGTTGATGAAATAACTGTAGTAGAAAAGTTGAAAAAAGAAAAAGTGCTCCATGATGTTGGTGGCGCAAGTTATATCACATCATTGACCAACTTTGTTTCTACCGCCGCAAATATTGAAAACTACGCTAAAATTGTAAAAGAAAAATCCATCTTGCGTGCTATAATTGTTGCTGGTACAAATATGGTTGAGTTGGGCTATCGCGACGACTCAATTCCCGATGAAATTCTTGACCGGTCAGAAACAAAGCTTTTTGAAATAAATAATAGCCGTACCCAAAAAGGTTTTTCAGACCTGCCAAAGGCTTTGAGAGAAACACTTAAGTATATGGAGCAGATTCACAAAGACCGGCGCGATGTTCCTGGCCTTGCAACAGGTTTTACTGACCTTGACGATTTAACAACTGGTTTTAACCCTGGTGAGCTTATAATAATTGCCGGCAGGCCTGGTATGGGCAAAACCGCTCTTGCGCTAAATATAGTTGAGCATGTGGCTGTAAAAGAAAAAAAGGCGGTTGCTGTTTTCTCGCTGGAAATGTCTGTTAGCTCGTTGCTCACTCGTTTGGTTTGCTCACTTGCCAGAGTTAACCTGCAAGATGTTAGAAAAGGAAAAATAGCAAATCACTGGGCAGATATTACAACCCAAGTTAGTAAAATTTCCGAAGCGCCTATTTTTATTGATGATAGTTCCAGCATTAATGCT